>Ga0315900_10002220_pt1 | contig 30292 bp, 20 predicted proteins | sample LakEriMetagenome_FD_203521 | JGI IMG/M metagenome (GOLD analysis project Ga0315900, IMG submission 203521) | Freshwater fungal communities from buoy surface, Lake Erie, Ohio, United States - Buoy 12 MA114 | ecosystem: Environmental > Aquatic > Freshwater > Lake > Lake biofilm | place: USA: Lake...
GCGATACTCAACGGAGATGCAAACTTGCCACGATTCTCATTTGCCCAGTTTGCAAATCGATCGACGCCATCTGGATTCAAAGCCGGATCCACCAAGTAGACTCCCTGCTTCAACCACTTAAGAACTTTGTTCGATTTGGATGAACAAAGATGATAAGCGACGAGGGGAGCAGCATTGATTGCGCTGGCTTCATCGCCATGAACGCAGTAGCCGATGTACATCACCAACTTCGAATCTTCGGGCACTTCCTTGAGCATCCCTGAAGTCAGTTTCCTTCTTTCCTTTGGAATCGAGTTGAGGCGATCCCGCGTCTCGGGATGTGTAATCGCAAACGCTGCCAAGGGACGTTTGCCGTGCGATTGCCCGTACGGGATCGCGACCATGCGATCGCTCTCCTCGCATAGGTATTGAAAGTAGGCGTAGACCTGATCGTGCCGCAAATGGCGTGACCCTATTTCAAAACCAAAGTACTCCGCCGGAGTTTGTATCCCTTTCACTCGATCGTCGGATGGGAGCGCTTGCATAGGATCACCCCCGAAGGCAGAGCGTTGGCACGCGTAATTGCTACCAAGGATCGATGATAGCAACAAGAAAACGAACGCTGAAATGCGCGGGAAAACGCGATGGCAAAGCACAAACGGCAACGTGGATCGCAAGATGATTGGCTCCTGGGTCATTGTGGCAAAATGGTATTACGATTGTAATCCGACTCATGCCGCGAAGTCGATTTTTGAAACAGTTTGACTCGCTTGCTATTCTTTGTCGATCGAGATATCCTGCGAACGGACTGATTGCTTGGGAAACGATTGGGGACAATATTGGGGACAATCGTTCTGCAATTTGTCGCTAAACACGGATTGAATGTTGTCGAATCACTAGATGCTGCTTGAGGGAGTTCGAGCTTTGAGAGAAATAGTAGTTCCATGAGGTGTTTGCTGGCGATCGAATCCACATGCGATGAGACCGCAGCAGCGGTTGTCTCGCGCGATGGCCGAGTGTTGGGGGAATGTATTGCAACGCAGGAAGAATTGCACCAACAGTTCTCGGGTGTGGTTCCTGAAATCGCAGCACGGGCGCATTTGGAAAGAATCCTGCCTGTCATCGATACCGCGATGAAGCAGTCCGCGATTGCCCCATCGGACTTGGAAGCCATCGCTGTCGCTACGCACCCTGGACTGCCTGGCTCGCTTTTGGTCGGGCTGGCAGCGGCCAAGGGATTAGCAGTCGCTTGGCAAAAACCACTGGTTGGTATCAATCATGTACAAGCTCACATCTATGCATGTGGCATGGGGTCGAAGGAGAGTATATTTCCGTGTGTGGGGTTTGTTGTGAGTGGTGGTCATACGACTTTGTATCAATGCAATGCTGCCACCGATTGGGAGTATTTGGGTGGTACGATCGATGATGCGGCGGGCGAGTCGTTCGATAAAGTTGCCGTGATGCTCGGGCTTCCGTTTCCCGGCGGCCCTCAACTAGCGAAGCTTGCAGAGACAGGCCGGTCGGATGCCATCCATTTTCCACGACCGATACTTGATGATCATTCGTCGTTGAATTTTAGCTTTTCTGGATTGAAGACGGCTGTGCGTTATCGAATCGCTGGGGTCGGCAAAGCGGATTGGGGATCGATCACGCTTTCTTCGGAGGAGCGGTCTGATATTGCCGCTTCCTTTCAGCAAGCAGTGATCGATTGCTTGGTTGGCAAAAGCATACGTGCGTTAAAGCAGACCGGACTAAAGCGGTTGTGTGTGGGAGGTGGCGTTGCAGCCAATCACCGTTTCCGAATTCAATTACAAGACGCCTGCGATCGATCAGGGATCGAACTAAAGATCGCTCCGCGTGAACTGTGTACCGACAACGCTGTGATGGGCGCACTAGCATGGGAGCGGATCGATCTTGGAGACTTCGATGACCTGAGCCTGGACGTGAAGCCGGGCCTCTTGAGACATGCCAATCGACCAATTGCCTAGAGTGATAGTTACTCTTGAGCCATTGAGCCAAACACGTCTCGGTAAAGAATCCATAAGGCCCCGAAACTGATCGGCATCACCAAAAACGCAGGCAGGTAACACAGCATCGCGGCAAGCATGGAAACAATGGTTGTAAATACGATAAAGAGCAGTACGCCAAAGAGATTCTTGAGCGAAGCTTTGAAACTCATGGAACAGGCTTGACCGCCTCCCATTTTCCGATCGGCAACCAGTTGATAAGCGAACACGAAAGGGACATAGATAATTAGGAAGGCCAAGGAAATGAGAAGAACCAACCCAAAAAGAAATACGAGTAGCGCCGCTGGATTCACTTGTGGTGGGCCGTTCCCTTGTCCTGGGCCGAGAATAGCAAACATTCCGATCCCGCCAATAATCCAGAAAGGAATGATGACAACCAAGGAAACAACGAAGAGGATCAGCGTGACGACTAAAGAGTTTACGAATTCGTCGAACCCTTGGAATAGTTTTCCAAATTCGACACGGCGTCCCTCCTCTCGTTCCTTAAAGCAGAGATAAAGGCCAACAAACATCGGTCCCATCAAGATGCCGAAGGGAACTACCGAACCGATCAGAATAGCGAGAAATGTCATCGCGACGAAGAGCCAATATTGGTCACCCATCAAGGCCAACGATCGTTTGTACAGATCGATCGGGTTGATTGAAATCTGGCGAGGAGAGTTCGGATCTGTACCGATGCGACTCTGCATGGGTTCGTACGGGTTGAACTGGCTCATTGTGATTTCTTTCTGCGTTGAGACTAGGTTTTACTTCTAGAGCGTAGTTATCTTTCCGAGACGTGAGATGTCTGTATTCCGAAAAAACGCCGTCAGGGGAAAATTACTCGGTGTAACCGCAAGCTCAGGCGTTCACTCCAGAGTGTCGTCGATTCCGCATTGCGATACAATACCCTACTTCGTGGCAACCCTACTTCGTGGCACGCATGTTTACCGTGTTTGCCTGATCGCAGAAAGGGGAGCATGCCTTATGGATCGCGTTCGAGATCCTTTTGCAGCAGGGTTTTGTGACAGATCTCGTTTCCACCGAAGAGGAATCCACCGTTGAGAAATGCAGTGTTCGTAAGTATCGAAGGGCTCGGTACCAATTTAGTCGGAGCCTACGGCAATAGTGTTTGTCCGACACCGAGTATGGACAAATTGTCGTCGCAAAGTGTCGTACTGGATCAATTGTGGGCCGATTCCACCTCGCCTTCCGAGGTATTACTCTCGTGGTGGACCGGGCAACATCGACTTCAACAGAATCAACCGATCGCTGGTTATTGTCGCTGGAGAGAAGTGCTGGCAGGGTCACTGTTGGTGACAGATTGCCCTACGGTGGCAGAGCAAGAAATGGAAGTATTTGATCGTATCCTATTGGTAGAAGAAGAATCGGACGATACGCAAAAGCAGTTTGAGCAATTGGTAGAAGCGGCGGTTGGCGAATGGACGGACCATGTGGCGGAGTATCCTGTTCTCTGGATCCACTCCAAGGGGCTGTCGGGACGATGGGATGCACCTTATGAGTACCGCATGGTGATGTGTGACGAAGGGGATCCTGAGCCTCCAGAGGGAGTAGAGCCGATGGAGTTAGTCGTGACAGATTCCACTGACCCCGATGAAGTTTTCCAGATTGCATGCGCCGTCGGCGGTCAAGTGATATCCATGGACCAAACGATGGGTGAACTAGCGGATTCGATTCGCGAAATGAATCTCGAAAGCGAGTGTCTCCTAGCGATCACCGGGGTCTGTGGTTACCCATTGGGAGAGCATGGGCGAGTGGGAGGGAGCGAAAGGCAATTGTATGCCGAGACCCTTCACGTTCCGTGTTTCTTGCGATTTGGAGACCTGCTTCCATTGGGAGTTCGCATTCCTGAGATACTGCAACCGCACGAGGTAGGCTCGTTGTTAAATTGGTGGTTCAACGAGGAAGAAAATCGGGAAAGTGATTCTGAATGTTTGGAGAAGATGCTCGACTTGCCAATCGATTCGGAAGTGAGAGTCGGGGCAGCTATTGCGATAGGTAATAACCAGACGCATGTCACAACACCTTCGTGGTCATGTCGCTTTTCCGGGACACCTGAGAACAAGACCCATGCCCAACTTTTTGCCAAACCCGACGATCGCTGGGAACAGAACGAAGTCTCCCAACGCGCGACGGTCATGGTGGAAAAAATGACCGCGCTTCGCGATCTGCTGATCAAAACCTATCGCGAATCGAACGACCCACCAAGTACAATCAACTGGGTGGATGATTCATTGATCCAATTGCATCGCTAAACAGGGGAGTAAAACGGGATGGCTGCTTCGATGACATGTTTGTGTCGATGGTTGATAGCATGCGTGAGCGCTGGTTCTGCATTCGCGATCGCGGACGATTTTCCGGCAGTTTACAACTCGGAAAAGGACAAAAGCCTTCAGCCGATGGATCCTGCGGAGGCGGCATCCAAAATGAAGCTGCCGACAGGATTTCGGGCATCCTTGTTTGCTGCCGAGCCAGATGTTCAGAATCCTATCGCCATGAATTGGGACGCACGAGGTAGGCTTTGGGTTGCCGAAAACTACACATACTCCGAACGGGCAAAACGATTTGACCTTTCTTTGCGAGATCGAGTCGTCGTCTTTGAAGACAAAAACAATGACGGGAAATCCGACACTCGCCATGTGTTTCATGATCAATTACAAATGCTGACGAGCGTGGAGATTGGACGGGGCGGAGTTTGGCTCATGTGCCCACCGAACTTACTGTTTGTTCCCGATGCGAATGAAGATGCTATTCCTGACGGGCCAGCCAAAGTGGTACTCGATGGATTCTTTGTGGCTCAGGACAACTATCACAACTTTGCTAACGGCCTAAAGTGGGGGCCTGACGGTTGGTTGTATGGCCGATGTGGGCACTCGTGTCCAGGAAACGTTGGGGTTCCGAATGCTCCGCTGCAACAACGTGTTCCGATCGACGGTGGTATTTGGAGGTACCATCCTGAACGAGCGGTATTTGAAGTCCTCTGCCATGGGACCACCAATCCGTGGGGACACGATTGGGATCGCAATGGTGAGCTTTTCTTTGTGAATACCGTCATCGGGCATCTATGGCACATGATGCCAGGTGCGCATTTGAAGGAATCGTTTGGCGAGAGCATGAATTCCAGTGTTTACGAACGGTTGGACATGATCGCCGATCATTATCATTTTGATACCAAGGGAATTTGGTCCGACGGTCGCGATGGAAAGGCGAACGAATTCGGCGGCGGGCATGCTCACATCGGAGCAACGATCTGTTCGGCAAAGCATTGGCCAAACGAATACCAAGGGCGGCTGTTTACGTTGAACATGCATGGATTGAGAGCTAACGTTGAACGATTGGAGCGATTCGGGGCTGGCTTTGCCGGACGGCATGAACCTGATTTTTTGATCGCCCAAGATCCTTTTTTTCGAGGCATGGACCTCAACTTTGGGCCTGATGGCAACATGTTTGTCATCGATTGGAGCGACACGGGGGAGTGCCACGAGCAAACGGGTGTTCATCGCACCAGCGGTCGTATTTTCAAGATTTCTTACGGCGACGCTCAAACACCAGCTCCAATTGCTAAGCCCGCATGTATCGCTGGGAATGGTGTATTGCAAACGATGTGGCGAGAATTCCGAACGGGGCAAGTAACACGCGATGCGTTAAAGAAGAAACTACTGCATGATGACGAGGGTGTTCGGGCGTGGGCCATACGACTCCTCAGCGATGCGTGGCCGCTCGATACGATTGTTGGTCCATCGCCGCATGCTACGTACCCACAGGAACACGAGACGCTTCGCGAGTTCGACCAATTAGCTCGCAACGATCCATCGTCGTTGGTGCACCTCGTTCTCGCCAGCACGCTGCAACGGATGCCTGTGGAATCGCGGTCGCAATTAGCGATGTCGTTGGTAAAGCACGCGCGCTACGCGAATGATCGAGACCTGCCCATGCTGGTGTGGTTTGGATTGATCCCGGTTGCGGACACGGATCCGAGTGGATTGATCGAAGTCGCGAAAGCTAGCGAGTGGCCGTCTCTCGTGCGTTGGATCGCGCGTCGCATCGGATCCGATTGCGAGAAACGGCGAAAGGAATTGGAGTCGTTGCTAAATTCGACCGCAACTCGCCCTGACGCGATTCGCGAGCAAGTGCTCCGGGGAATGTTGGAGGCATTTCGTGGAAGACAAAAAGTAACCCAGCCTTCGGCTTGGGATGCCTATGTAAAAGGTTCGATGTCTACATTGTATCCCGAAATGGTGCGCGAGCTCGGTACTGTTTTCGGAAATGGTCGCGCGATGGATGAGATTAGAGATATTGTGAAGGACAATAAAGCTGAAATGAAGATTCGGCAGCGTGCGCTGACAACTCTTATTGAAGCAAGACCTGATGATCTTCGCGAACTTTGCGAATCTCTCCTGGATGTGCGTGTCTTGAACGGAACTGCCTTGCAAGGTTTGAGTTTGTCGCACGATCCGTCCATCGCTGAAAAGATCGCTCGCAAATACAAACGGTTCCAACCCGAAGATAGGCCTCGCGTAATCGAAGTCTTGGTTTCGAGAGTTGCATTTGCCAATGCAATACTGGATGTTCTAGATTCCAAAGATAATCCGATTGCGCTAACGGACATTACGCCCTTTCATGTTCGCCAACTTCGGTCACTGGGGGATACCACGCTTAATGCTCGTATTGCCAAATCATGGGGAGAGCTTCGCGATTCCCCAGCAGAAAAACAGGCTGCTATTGCTACAGAGAAACAAATACTATCACCCGAGGTTTTGGCTAAGGCGGATCTTGCAGCGGGTAGAGCGTTGTTTGAAAAGACATGCTCTCAGTGTCACATGCTGTATGGCTCGGGGGCGAAGATCGGTCCAGACTTGACAGGCTCGCAACGCTCGAATTTGGACTATTTGCTCGAGAACATTCTCGATCCAAGTGCGGTTGTCGGCAAAGACTATCGGATGACTTTGGTACAAACGAACGATGGTAGGACGTTGAGTGGATTGGTCGTCTCGAACGATGGCAAGATCCTAGTTCTGCAAACGCAAACAACGAAGGAGACAATCGCATTCTCTGAGATTGACCAGATGAAAGAAACGAATCTTTCTTCGATGCCGGACGGACTGCTGACTGCGTTGAGCCGGGACCAAGTGCGAGATTTGATCGGTTACTTGATGCACCCCAACCAGGTTGCGATAAAGGCGACTGGCGAGTGAGACCCCTACGCGAAGCGTGAGGCATTGGTTGCATTCTTCTGAGCCCTGGAGGGGCGGGACGATACATCTGGGGTGCAAAGGTTGGCACCCCAGGCAGTTCCATGCCACGCCTCCAGCGTTCCGAACCCTTCGGGCCTCTTGCAAGATAGCAAATTCAATAAAAAAACGGTCCGTTTGGCAGTTCGCCATCGAGGGCGATAGAGAGGCTGCCAAACGGACCGCATGATTTAGGCTTTTGCTGAAATCGAACGGTACAAGTCCTTGATTCCGGCTAGACTACCAAATCGGCCTCGTCTCGACCCGGAGATGGAACCCAGTACTTGCCGTCCTTATCTGGTTGCAATGGAGCTTCGCGCTGGAAGGTGTCCATGGCGTCGGTGTTCGCGAGAGATACTTTGCTGTTGATGCAATCATCCCACTTGAGCATCTTGCCCGTGTAAGTGGCCATTCGGCCCATGATGGCGGTCATCGTGCTGTACGCACCGTAATCACCTTCGTTGGGGATAACGCCATTACGGATCGTTGCGAACAAATCCACATGCTCTTTTGCGTGCCCTTGTTCGTTTGCGGGTGCTTTCCAGATTTCCTTGTTGTTTTTGTCGTAGATCTTACCTGCGTTGATTTCGCACCAGCCATTTGAACCGTGAGCAAACTCCTTAACCGCATTCCAGCAACCAGGAATTTGACGGCAATGGCTGATCATCTTGGTGCCATTGGCGTAGGTGTATTCTACGAAGTGGTTGTCGTAGATTTGCCCCACATCGGTTCGGAACTGTCGCCCCCCTGATCCTTGTGCTTCGACGGGATGACCGTCCATCAACCAATTGATCACGTCAAGGTTGTGGATGTGTTGTTCGCAGATATGGTCACCGCACAACCAGTTGAAGTGGTACCAATTGTGGATCTGATACTCGAGTTCGGTTTGTTCTGGCAACCGATTCTTTTGCCACAGACTTCCTTGGTTCCAATAGGCTCTGGCCAAAACGATATCGCCGATCGCACCATCGCGCAGTTTCTCGATCGTTGCACGGTACCCGGACTCATGCCGACGTTGAAGTCCGACAGCGACCGCCAGTTTCTTTTCCTTGGCGATTTTGTTGGCTTCGAGAACTCGTCGAACTCCTGGAGCGTCTGTGGCTACGGGCTTTTCCATGAATACGTGCTTACCAGCTTTCACGGCTGCTTCGAAGTGTATCGGACGAAACCCAGGGGGGGTCGCCAAGATCACAAGGTCTACATCGCTTTCGAGCAGTCGTTTGTAGGCGTCAACTCCGACGAACTTTCGGTCTTCGAGGGCAACGAGTTTTTCGTGCTTTTTCGAAATCGACTTTAGCGATTCCGTCATTCGATACTCAAAGGGATCTGCAACTGCAGTCAGTTTGAGACGGTTTGACTCGCTGTGGGTATCGAGGGCTTGGGTAGCAGCCCCGGTTCCACGACCACCGCAGCCGACGAGACCGATCTTGATTTCGCCGCTATCGAACGTGTGTGCTGCGCGACTGATCGGGAGAGTAGCTGCTGCAGTCACGCCTGCCGCAATCGCACCACCCGTTTGGAGGAACGCACGTCTGGTTTCGTTTTCGTTGTTAGGTTGCTGGCTCATAATGAAAGTTCTTAGGATTGTGCTATGGCGCTCTAAGTGATGTTGCGCTCTGCGAGTGGTTAAAAATTTTTATCGAAAAAATACAAAACATACTACGGAGAGGAGGGGGCTGGTGCTCCACGATGACCTGGCGACCGTGGAGGACGATCGCTTGAGGAGTCGAAGAGTGGTTGGTTGTCAGGCCAACATGGAGCACCGGCAGGTTCGCCACCATTCAAGGAAGTTTAAACGCCCGAAATGGTAGCTAAGGGCGGCTTACCGCCACCCAAGAGGAATATAGTCCGTCGGGATCAATTCTGCAACCCTTTGAGCCTGGAAGAAATAGGCCTTGAGAAGCGAGGTTTCTGCCGATAACTTGCTGCCGAGTCTTGGTTTAAGAATGTTTTACGCGGATTGAGCCCCATTTATGCACAAGTATCGAACCCATAACTGCAACCAGCTTCGACTATCCGACGTTGGCCACGCCGTTCGCCTCTCCGGTTGGGTTTTTCGTGTTCGGGATCACGGGAATCTGTTGTTTGTCGACTTGAGAGATCATTACGGGCTGACACAGGTCGTTATCGACAAGGACAGTTCTGCCTTTGCGTTGATCCAGGGAGTCAAGCTGGAGTCCGTGATCCGAGTCGACGGTAAAGTACTTGCCAGGAAAGCGGATCAAATCAATGCGAATCTCCCGTCCGGTGAGATCGAAGTCCGCGCGGAGGAAATCGAGCTTATGTCTGAGGCTGCAGAGTTGCCGTTGCCGGTGGCTGGCAACGCGGAGTATCCCGAAGAAATCCGATTGCGGAATCGGTTTTTGGATTTGCGACGTGAGAAGCTTCACGCCAACATCGTTTTGCGCAGTCAGGTGATTGCTAGTTTGCGCCGGCGGATGATCGATCAAGGGTTCACCGAGTTTCAAACTCCGATCTTGACCGCATCCAGTCCGGAAGGGGCGCGAGATTTTTTGGTTCCCTCTCGATTGCATCATGGCAAGTTCTACGCGTTACCACAAGCACCTCAGATGTTCAAACAACTGCTGATGGTCGCGGGCTTTGATCGTTACTTTCAAATTGCTCCATGCTTCCGAGACGAAGACGCGCGGGCAGACCGATCTCCGGGCGAGTTCTATCAGCTCGACTTCGAGATGAGCTTTGTAACGCAAGAAGATGTCTTCAATGCAATCGAACCCGTATTGCATGGCGTCTTCGAAGAGTTCAGTGGTGGCAAACAAGTGACGCCGCCACCGTTTCCTAGAATTGCGTTCAAAGAATCGATGTTGAAGTACGGTAGCGATAAGCCTGACCTTCGGAATCCGATTGTCATTTCGGATGTCACCGAAGTCTTCCGAGGTGGTGGTTTCGGTGTGTTTGCGAAGGCGATCGAAGAAGGATCCGTGGTCCGAGCGATTCCTGCCCCAGGTGCAGGGGTTCGAGCTCGCAGCTTCTTTGACGGTACCAATCAATGGGCCAAAGATGAAGGATTTGCAGGTCTTGGATACATCAACTTCAAAGGTGGTGAAGGTGGTGGCGGTGTCGCAAAGAACTTGGGGCCAGAGCGAGTCGCACAACTCGTGGCACAGATGCAACTGGGGCCGGACGACGGCGTATTCTTTGCGTGTGCGAAGCCTAACGTTGCCGCCAAACTCGCGGGACTTGCGCGGACTCGCGTGGGACAAGAGCTCGATTTGATCGAAAAGAACACCTTCAAGTTCTGTTGGATCGTAGACTTCCCGATGTTCGAATGGGATGAGTTGGAGCAGAAGGTGATCTTTAGTCACAATCCGTTCTCGATGCCTCAAGGAGAGATGAATGCGTTAGAGACTCAGAACCCGTTGGACATTCTAGCGTTTCAATACGACATCGTTTGTAATGGGATTGAATTGTCGTCGGGTGCAATTCGAAATCACAAGCCAGAGATTATGTACAAAGCGTTTGAGATTGCGGGTTATGCTCAAAGCGTCGTCGATGAACAATTCCGCGGTATGATCACGGCATTCAAGTACGGCGCTCCTCCACACGGAGGGTCGGCACCTGGAGTGGATCGTATCGTGATGCTTCTAGCGGACGAGCCAAACATTCGGGAAGTGATTTTGTTCCCGATGAATCAGAAAGCCGAAGACTTGATGATGGGTGCCCCGTCTGAAGTGAGTCCAAAGCAGCTTCGAGAGCTGGGAATCCGTTTTATCGGCGACACGAAGCCACAATCCTAGGGATGCCGGGCATTACAAAGCTCGGCCTTACACAGTCTGGAAACAAGATTACTCGGAATGGTTTCCAGACGGATACCACAGTAACCAAGGCAAAGTGCTTCTGCTCGTGATCGAACGCCATTGGAATTGCTTTTCAGTGGTTTGACCACGAATAAATCGAATGACACGAATAAGAATGCGTCATGGCAAGGATTCGTGCGATTCGCTCTATTCGTGGTCCAAAAAAGGAGCTCCCTGGCCACCATCCCATGTCGACAAGCGACATGGTGATGCAAACATCGCGACCATCAAACTGGTACTGGCTATGATCCCACGTGGGCAAGTCATGAGGTAATCGGACTCGCTTCGCTTAGCCCATGAATCTTGATCCAATCTGTTGGCAAAAGAATGAGGGCAGTAGAATCGGTTGTTCGCCTTATTCTCCCACCTACATTCTCCTGCAAGTTGCATCGCTCCCCTCTTTCTTTCGCGTGAACTTCCTGATCTTTTTAAGTAGTATGTGAGAATGTTGGTGGCGATTGTGATATATTCCGATAGTACAAATCGTGGTCGGTTTATTGTGTTTCCCTAATGGATGTCTTTCCATGAATTCAGATCGTCGCTGGAATCATCCGAGTCTCCCTAGGCGCGCCGCAATCCAAGCGGGTTCTATCGGCATACTCGGTTTGGGTATGAACCACTTGGCTGGCTTGAGGCAGGTGCAAGGTTCTTCTACCAACGCATCGTTTGGAAAAGCCAAGTCATGCATCTTCATCTTTCTCTCTGGCGGACTGTCGCAACATGATAGCTTTGACATGAAGCCCGATGCCCCGGAAAACATTCGAGGGGAGTTCAAACCGATTCCGACCAAGACGGTTGGGTTGCAAATTTGCGAACATCTTCCCATGTTGGCGGACCGGAGTGACAAGTGGGCGTTGTGTCGTTCGTTAACGCATGGTTCAAACGACCACTCGGCCGCGCATCACATCATGTTGACGGGGCAATCTCAGTTGCCAACGGGATTCAATCCCAACGGATCAAGCCGAACCGATCGACCCTCGATCGCTGCGCTAGCGGGCTATGCTACCAAGACCAGAAACAATCTGCCGACCGCCGTCGTGCTCCCTGAACGCTTGGTGCACAATTCAGGCCGAGTCATCCCTGGCCAGCATGCGGGTGAAATGGGAGCGCAGCATGACCCTTGGTGGATCGAGGCTTCCCCCTTTCACAACATGTCGTACGGTGCATTCCCTGAATATGACTTCGACCATCAAGATCGAGGCAATGCAGACAATCGATTGTTTCAAGCACCGCAAGTGTCGCTTCCCGAAGGGTTAGGATTGAAGGAGATCAACGGTAGGCTTCAACTGCTAGAGACACTCAAGTATCAACAGTCGAAACTAGCCAGCTATGCGGAGACTCAATCCTTTGATCGATTTCGTCAAAGTGCGATTTCATTGCTGACGGAGAAATCGATCCAAGGGGCGCTGGATGTTACACGGGCTGAAGATGCCGACTTGGAACGTTATGGACGAAACTCGTTCGGATGGTCATTGCTCATGGCTCGTCGATTGGTCAAAGTAGGGGTCAATCTGGTTCAAGTCAACTTGGGAAACAATGAGACGTGGGACACACACGGCAATGCATTCCCTCATTTAAAAGATGCCTTGTTCCCGCCAACCGACAGAGCATTGTCTGCTTTGCTGGACGATTTGGATTCCACTGGCGAATTGGATGAGACGCTAGTGGTGATGGCAGGCGAGTTTGGTCGAACGCCACAGATCTCGCTTCTACCGTCGCATTACAAGTTACCAGGACGCGATCACTGGGGTGCCGTTCAGTCGGTATTGTTCGCAGGGGGTGGGATTCGAGGTGGAAATGTCGTAGGCAAATCTGACTCGAAAGGTGCTTACCCAGCAGAGCAGCCCGTGAAGCCTGAGAATTTTGCAGCCACGATTTATCATGCGCTCGGCATTGCTCCCACCGCCGTTTGGCATGATGCCACCGAACGACCTCATTCGATTTACTACGGCGAACCGATCGCAGGTTTGTGATTCGGCCATCTCACGAAACTGCGACGGTTGATGCTGCATCGGTTACAATGGAGACTCCTTCCTTTACTTCCTGCCAGGAACCTCGCTCATGCTTTCCTTTCATCATTCCGCATCCAAGCATGGTGCAACATTGTGTGATGGGTTCTCGCGTCGCGAGTGGATGAGAATTGGTGCGCTAAGCTCCTTCGGACTAGGGTTGCCACAGTGGATGCAATCTCGTTCGCATGCGGTAGCCCCAATGATGGCGAATTCCAATAGTGCTTCCTTTGGAAAAGCAAAATCATGCATCGTACTGTTCCTGCTGGGAGGTCCGCCGCAGCATGAAACATGGGATCCCAAGCCCGATGCTCCGAGCGAGGTTCGTGGAGAGTTGGGCTCGATCGCTTCGGCTACCCCAGGACTCCGCGTCGGCGAGTTGATGCCGATGACGGCCAAGCTTACCGATCGCATCGCAGTCCTTCGCGCGATGGCAACCGATGACAACGCGCATTCGTCTAGCGGTTACTGGATGTTGACAGGTTACCCTCACTCCCCGAAGAACAGCGAGAACGCGTTGCCCGGTGCACCGAATGATTGGCCCAGCACCGCCGCTGTCGTCAGGCACTTGAAGGGAGATGCGAAAAGCCTGCCAGGCTCCGTCCGATTGCCGGAAGAGATCTGGAATACCGGCAAGATTCTTTGGCCAGGGCAAGATGCAGGTTGGCTCGGGGAACACGCCGACCCTTGGTTAGTGAATTGCGAACCTCACAAGAAAGATTTTCGAGTCCCGACGATAGCTTTGCCTGCGGATATGTCTACCGACCGATTGTTGGCCCGGAGATCGCTTCAGCAAAGCATGAATCGCAGTCTCGATGCGTTGCATGCCAGTTCTTCGGCGCAACGTTGGGCGGCATGGCAGAGCAAAGCAATCGACCTACTTCAGAGCAATGCGGCGCAGCAAGCGTTCGCGATCGATCGAGAGTCGACAGAGACGCGCGAACGCTATGGCTCCAATCGCTTCGGTCAAAGTGTATTGATGGCTCGTCGGCTAGTAGAGGCTGGTGTATCGTTGGTTCAAGTGAATTGGACGCGAGGTGAAACGGACGAAGATGTTGCACCCGCTTGGGATACCCATGCAAAGAATACGCAGCGATTGAAGAGTGCGTTGATGCCACCGATGGATCAAGCGTATTCGGCATTGCTTGAGGATCTAGAGAAACGCGGCATGTTGGATGACACGTTAGTCGTTTGGATGGGTGAGTTTGGCAGATCGCCCAAAATCAATGCGGCGGGTGGAAGAGACCATTGGGGGCATGTTTTCTCGGCGGCATTGGCCGGTGGGGGAGTTCAAGGCGGAGCGGTTTATGGCCAATCCGACAGGCAGGGAGGCTATCCACTCGAAGGCCGCGTCGAACCTCAAGACTTGACCGCTACGATCTACCATTGCTTGGGATACTCACCAGATACCGAGATTCGCGATCGATTCAACCGACCGCTCGTGATCAGCAAAGGCCGGCCTATTCAACAGATTTTGACGTAAGACCTTTTTGGACCTTGGCCGGGTGGGCGATGCACCGCAAGGTGCATACGCATGACGGACCATGAGCGGACGTCTTCGACTGGGCACGAATACGAGCACGAAGATCCGAGGTGTTTTGATGCCGGCTTTGTGCCACCGGAACCTGGGAAACGAACCTTGCGCGACCAGTCGGGCAAGCCGACGTGGGGGCGGTTTACAACTTCTCGTACGCGGGGCTAGCAGCTAACCGTACGCTCCAGTTGGACGAGCCGGACGAGCCAACTGGGGGCGTGAAGGCAAGAAAGGCAGTTCACTGCCAGCAAGTTCAAGACCCCAGCGGCCTCGTGCCGCTTGGTGAATCCGGTTCGAAGGCTAGCCATCCTGGCCACCCGACTCAGACCCCTGTGGCCTTGTGCCACCTGTGAATCAGGTTCTTTAGTTCAATACGCGGGGCTAGCAGCTAACCGTACGCTCCAGTTGGGACGAGCCAACTGGGGGCGTGAAGGCAAGCTGCCGCATGTCGGACCGCGTTGCGACTTTCCCGATGACTTGGTCCTGGCCTTGTGGTAGAATGAATGCCCCACCATCGCGGTTGTTGCTGCGGTTCCCATTCGCAATCCCACCGGAGAAGCTCTTCCGATGCCTACCTTTCGAGACAAGGCGCTTCAGCCTGGCGTCCTGCAAGATCGACGTCGTTTTTTGCAGGCGACTTCCGTTGGCAGTCTCGGAGTAGGAATCACGAACAGCCTTGCACAGTCCGCGTTGGCATCCGAGGTCCGAGCGAAACCGGCCAAGGCTTGCATTTTTATGTTCATGTGGGGCGGACCAAGTCAGTTGGATACGTTCGACCTCAAGCCCAACGCACCAAGCGAAGTCCGTGGACCGTTCCAGCCGATCGCGACGCGTGTTCCCGGGATGCAAATCTGCGAGCACTTTTCGAAACTCGCTCAACATACCGACAAGATTGCATTGATTCGCTCGTTGACGCACGACGATCCGGCCCACTTGTCGAGCGGGCATGCGACGGTGACCGGACAATTAGCTCCGGTGCTCAACAGCGATGCCACGCCTCCTAGCGACAAAGACTCGCCTCATATTGGATCGCTCCTGTCCAAGTTTCGTCCGAGCCAATTGGGCATGCCGACGTTTGTTACATTACCTTGGAAAGTTTTTCATCCCGCTGCACCGGGGGGAGAAGCTCCTGGGCAACATGGCGGCTGGTTGGGTTCGCGTCACGATGGGCTATTGCTAACCGGGGATCCGAATGCCAAAGATTGGAAAGCCGGTGCATTGACTCTGCCGTTGGACATGTCGGTCGAACGAATGCAAGCTCGCTACCAGCTTCTTCGCACACTCGATCGTCAACGTGCTAATGGTTCAAGCTCGACGATGGGTCCGTTGGTAGATCATCAGTCGATTGCTTTTGAGTCGGTCACTTCGAACCAAGTCCGGAATGCTTTCGATCTATCGCGTGAACCCGATAAAGTTCGCGACCAATACGGCCGTAACATCCATGGCCAATCGGTATTGATGGCTCGTCGATTGGTCGAGCACGGGGTCCCTTTGGTGTCCGTCAATTGGCATAACGATGGTCGCAATTTTTGGGATACGCACGGCAACAATTTCAATCGACTGAAAGATGACTTGATTCCTCCAGCAGATATGGCCCTCTCTGCATTGCTCGAAGATTTACAGCAGCGCGGCATGCTCGAAGAGACGTTGGTTGTGTGGGTTGGAGAGTTTGGACGCAAACCGCAGATCACGCCGAACAATGCGGGCCGAGAGCATTGGCCTTATTGCTACAGCGGATTGATGGCGGGAGGTGGCATTCGCGGTGGTGTCGTTTATGGCGAGAGCGACGCGACCGCATCTTATCCGATCACGAACCCGGTTAGCCCATTAGATTTTGGAACCACGATCGTGCATGCGTTGGGCATTCCAATCGATGCGAAGCTACACGATCGAGAGAACCGACCTCACAATGCCACGTCTGGTAAAATCATTGAATCGTTATTTGGTTAGCCAAGTTACGTAATGTCGCATTCGATCTCCACTATGCATCTCCCACCCCTCGACAAAGCCTTTCCCTACTGAAGGATCACAACAACATGACTCAACCCAAGTATGGTTTCGATCGTCGAGGTTTTCTGCGAATGGGGATCGCGGGTGTCACGGGATCCACGTTGCCGATTTCGATTGCTCGCAGCGAGAACGCAAACAATGCAACCCAGACCGGCAAAGGCAAAGCGAAATCGGTTCTGCTCGTTTTGCTAAGTGGTGGACCTAGTCAATTGGATACGGTCGATCCGAAACCAGAGGCTCCCGCAGAGATACGTGGTGAGTTTGGGACGATCGGCACGACGATTCCTGGCGTTACTTTCTGCGAACATCTGCCAAGAATGGCGAAGCAAACCGACAAATGGGCGTTGGTCCGAACGCTGGCGCATAAAGAACACAATCATTTGCTCGCAACCCACATTGCATTGACAGGTCGCCCCTGTCCGATACCCCGAGGTGCAAGTGATCTGGATCGTGTCGAGACACGTAACGATTTTCCAAACATGGCATCGGCCTTGAGCTACGTGCGTCCGCTTGACAACGGAATACCCACGGGCGTTTCGTTGCCAAACTACTTGATCGAGGGACCATTGACGTGGCCTGGTCAGCATTCAGGTTTCCTCGGTCCCAAATTTGATCCGTGGCAAATCCAAGCGGATCCGAACGACAAGAATTTTCGGATGGATGCTCTCCAATTGCGAGAGGGAATAACATCCGATCGATTGTTGTCGCGAAGAAAGTTGCTGGATCAATTTCATAAGAATGGGAATCAACATTCCGGTCCCGAATTGATCTCGTTTCGAGAGCAACAGCAATCGGCGTTCGATCTTCTCACGTCGGGCAAATTGGTAGACGCATTTGAGATCAGCCGCGAGTCGGATGCGGTACGAGACCGCTACGGACGAAACAAATTCGGCCAGTCTTTGTTGCTATCTCGCAGACTCGTAGAAGCAGGCGTTCCGATCGTTCAGGCGACGATGGGGATTGTGCAAACATGGGATACGCATACCGACAATTGGGGCAAGTTGAAGAACAAACTACTTCCGCAACTCGATCAAGGGTTAGAGGCATTGATGGAAGATTTATCAGCCTCTGGGTTGTTGGATCAGACTCTCGTGGTCGTGATGGGTGAGTTTGGGCGTACTCCCAAAATCTCAACATTGCCAGGGGAAACGTTGCCAGGCCGAGACCATTGGGCTCATGCTTACTCGGGGCTCTTTGCAGGTGCAGGGGTCATGGGTGGACAAGTGATCGGTCAAACTGATGCAAGGGCTGCGTATCCTGTCACACGTTCGTGGTCTCCTGCCGATATCTGTTCGACATTGTTCAATGCATTAGGCGTCGAACATGATGTCACGATTTACGACCCGCTTCAACGACCGCATCATCTGTTGAATGGTTCGATTATTCATCCATTGTACACGGGGCGAAGCTCATGAACGATTTGAACATTTCAGCAGCATCGCTCAAACTCCAGCCAGTACCACCGCGAGGGTTACGACGTAACGCGATGTTCGCTTGTGTTGTCGTATTGCTCTTGAGTTCGCAAACTCCATTCGTGTCCCATGCGTCCGCGCAGTCGATCACAGCATTGCAACCCGCCTCCTGCCAACCTGGCGTTCCAACCAAGTTGAAGATTCGCGGCAGCAAACTGCCCAACGATTTACGCGTGGTCTCTCATCGCAAAGAGATAAAGGTCGCCATCGAAAAAGGGAGCGAAACCGAAGCGACACTTGTGGTCGAAGTCCCGAGCGATGCAAAATCTGGTCCCTTCGGATTATGGTTTGCAACTGCTAGTGGGCCGTTGACCAGCAAGGTGGTGTTGATCGATGAGCTGGCGACGGTGATCGATAATGGCAATAACCACTCGGTGGCAACCGCTCAGTCCGTGAATACACTCGGCGCGGTGGATGGCACCAGCGATGGCACGAAATCGGACCACTATCGATTTCACGTCGAAGCGGGACAACGGGTTGCGTTCGAGGTTCTCACGCAAGCGATTCATTCCAAAATGGATCCGATGGTGAGATTGCTTCACCCCGATGGTCGCGTATTGCATGTAGCGGATGACGATTCGATCGGACCCGATTGTCGATTTAGGTATACGTTTGCGGAATCAGGCGATTACATCCTGCAAGTGGGGGAGAGCCACTATGTTGCGGGAGGCGAGTATCATCTTCGGATCGGCGACTTCCCTATTGTTCATCACGCTTTTCCGTTGGCAGTTCGCCAGGGAGAGAGTGCAAAGATCGGCTTTACCGGTCCTGATGCATTGTCGGTTGGTGCCTCAGAGATCGCCAACCACTCTTCAACGAATCTATCTTCGTCGAATAGTCATTTCTTGAACGTTCCCGCACGATTTGCCGATGGCCGATCTGCTTCCTGGGGAACGATTGTCGCTAGCCCGTTTCCGCAACATGTGGAATCGGTTGCGGTAAACTCTGCAGAGAAACAGAATACCGAATTGGCTAAGCAAGTCATCGATGTGCCGATGGGAATCAGCGGTCGATTGGAACATCAAGGGGAACGGGACAGCTATTGGTTGCGAGGTACGAAAGGGCAAGTGTTGCGATTCGCCTCTCGGACACGAAGCTTGGGTTGCGCCACGATGTTGCAAATGTCGCTATGGAGTTCTGCTGGTGCGAAGCTTGCGGAGACACCTGTCAACGAATCGGATGAATGGAGCTTTGATGCTACGTTTCCGGAGGATGGCGAGTACCGACTGGAGGTAGGTGATTTACTGAAGCGCGGTGGAACGGAGTATGGTTATTGGGTTGAAGTGATTCCTTCAGGTGGTTTTTCCATCGCGATCAAGGCGGATGCCAAAGGAAGGCAAGCCTTTCCGATCGAAGAGTCCACGGGTGGGTGTGTTGTGGATTTGCAGATCGCACGCTTCGGATACGAAGGAGAGATCGAACTCAGTTTAGGTGAGGGAGTCGATGGTCTTCGACTATTGAACCCTCGCATTGCCAAGGGAGCAAAACAACATCATGCGATCGTTCTTGTGAAACAAGGTTGGAAGCATGGTGATTTCCAGCTATTGCAACTGCGAGGTCATGCGGTTGGTAATGAGAAGATCGCTTGCGAAGTTTCGAGCGCGGCACTTCGACGAGTTCTAGAGCCTCATGTCCTGAGTCCTGAAAAATTTGCGGAAGGGCTACTGACGATGGCCGGCACGAACAAATCGCCGAGTGTTTTTAAGATTGTTCCAACCAGCAAAATCTTGTTAGACCGAGCTGCCAGAACGCATGAAGCCACGGTGCAAGTCAAGCGATTGAGCAAAGAATTTAAGGCCGCTGTGTCGCTCGACGGAAGCCAGCTTGAGCCTGGTTGGAGTTTGGCTACCAAGGCTGATAAAGATACTCTCAGTCTGACACTCACGCGGCCTGAAGGGGATACAAATAAAAACAATCTTGAACCAACGCATTTACCAATCCTGGCCTATACCGAGCTAGCGGATCGTGTGCGTTGGGAGACGATTTCCTTGCCTGTGAATTGGATTGATCGACCTGCCAAGTTAGAAGTTTTTCCTTCGACCATCGAGCTAGACGGCCCAACTTCTTGGCAGCAAATCGTGGTGACTGGATTGGATGCGGCGAACCAACCTCGCGATTGGACACATGAAATCGCGGTCGTTTCAGCGAACCCTGCTATCGCCAAAGTTCAGAACAACAAAGTGTTCCCTGTCTCCAATGGAGCGACGGAGGTCATCGTCCAAATTGGAGAAACCAAGCAAACGATCCCGGTCAAAGTTTCTAGCTTTGAAAAGAAACGCCCCGTTGCTTTTGAATCCGAAGTCCTCGTCGCGTTATCAAAGCAGGGTTGCAATTCCGGTGCATGCCACGGTTCGCCAAGCGGAAAGGGAAGCTTCCGATTGTCGTTGCGCGCCTTTGATCGTGTTCTCGATGAGCTTACCATCATTCGCGAAGATTTTGGTCGACGGGTGAATCCGATTGATCCCGATCAAAGCTTGCTGATACTCAAGCCGATGATGAAAGTGACCCACGGAGGCGGTAAAGTTTTGAGCAAAGACGATGTCGCTTATAAGATCTTGCGAGATTGGATCGCGGAAGGATCCCATGCAGATCCCGTTGGTACGGCTCGTTGCGTGCGGCTTGAGGTCTATCCGAATACCAAGCGTGTTCTGAAACGGACGGCAGGGACTCAGCAAATTTCTGCAACGGCTCATTTCTCCGATGGCGCCAAACGCGATGTAACTCAAATTGTCTCCTTCGATAGCACCAATACCGAAGTTGCCACTGTTGATAAGAATGGCTTGGTCACTCCTCGCAATCGAGGAGAAACCGTTATTTTGGTTCGATTTTTGGAACATATCGAGTCCGTTCCATTGATGTTTGTAGACGATGTGCCGGGCTTCGAATGGAGCCAACCCACATCGAAGAACTACATCGACGAATTGGTGAATGCAAAATTGAAGCAGCTTCAATACTTGCCCGCCCCGACGTGTAGCGATTCTGTATTCTTGCGTCGCGTATACATGGATGTGATCGGCATTTTGCCAACGATGGACGAGACCAACGCATTCCTAGCCGATAGCGATCCGGACAAACGATCCAAGCTGATCGACAAACTTTTGGAACGCGAGGAGTATCCAAAGTATTGGGCCCTCAAATGGGGCGATTTGCTCAAGATGACGAGCAAACTTGTGGGTGCTGATGGCGTCTACAAATATCATCGATGGGTCGAGGCTGCCATTCGATCGAATATGGCATACGATCAGTTTGCTAAAGAATTATTGTCTGCCTCGGGTAGTACGCTTGCCAATCCGGCCGCTAATTTTTATCGAACCTCGACCGACATGAACGAGTGTGTCGAAACAGTTTCGCAAGTGTTCTTGGGGGCCCGACTGCAATGTGCGAAATGCCACAACCATCCTTTTGAGCGATGGACTCAAGATAACTATTATGGTCTAGGTGCGTTCTTCAATAGGCTTCAACGAAAGACAAGCCAGCGACCTGGGGAAATGTTCGTTTGGACTGCAGCGACAGGTGAAGTGACACAACCTCGTACGGGCGAAGTGATGAAACCGTGGCTCCCGCAAGTTGGAAGCATTGAATCGAAGGGGGACGACGATCGACGCGTCGCATTTGTTTCGTGGCTGGTGGATGTAAAGAATCCTTACTTTGCCAAAATCGAAGCCAATCGGATCTGGAGCCAATTGTTCTCGCGTGGCATCGTCGATCCCATCGACGACTTCCGCGATTCGAATCCTCCCTCGAATGAATCGTTGCTCGAGTCGTTGGCCAAGGACTTTGTCGAAAGTGGCTTCGATCGTAAGTATCTGATGAAAAGGATTCTCAACAGCGCGACCTATCAAGCGAGCAGTGATACGAATAGTTGGAACGAGAATGACAAGATGTATTTCTCGCATCAATCACCTCGAATGCACAGCGCGGAGCAGATTTTGGATGCCATCAATCACGTGACAGGATTGACGCAAACGTTTGCGGGTCTTCCTGCCGACATGAAAGCGACCCACTTGCCAGCACCGGATGTTGCGAAGAACGCCTTTTTGAAGGTCTTTGGTCAACCGGAACGAAGCACTGTTTGTGCGTGCGAACGTGCGGAGGATTCAAACCTCGGAATGGCCATCGAGCTCTTTAATGGGCCGCTCATTTATGAAAAGCTTCGCGATGCCAACAATCGCTTTCGTAAATCGCATGCGGCTGGTCGCTCGCCCGAGGAGGTGATTCGGGAGCTGTATCTGGCGGCACTGTGCCGGCAACCAACGGATGCGGAAATGGAAGCTTCGTTGCAACATTGCAAGACACGCAGCGACCTGGCGTCGGGCTTTGAAGACCTCTGCTGGGTTCTCTTGAACACCGATGAGTTCCTTTTTCAACATTGATTTTGCACCCATGGCTTTCCGCTCGCGCGGGAGATTGATCTGAATTGTTTAGAAATTTTAAGATTGCCATCGCGTCGTCGCTGAGTTGCTTTGCAAGCATCGGCATAGCGTCGGAAGGTCAACCTGTCAGTTTCCGCAAGGAGGTGGCAACCATCTTGCTCGAGAATTGTGTGGCTTGTCATGGTCCGAAGAAAGCCGAAGGCGGTTACCGAATCGATACGTTCGATGAGTTACAAAAGCCCGGTGACTCGGGGGCAATGCCGGTCGTTTCGAATCCAGTGGCATCGAGTGAATTGTTGCGTCGTATCGCTTCGAAGGACGAATCCGAACGGATGCCCCCGGAGTCGGATCCATTAGCGAAACCGCAGATCGATCTCATTCAACGGTGGATTGCGGAGGGTGCCAAGTTCGATGGGGACAAAGGGAATATCCCCTTGAACATGGTGATACCCCCGAGAGTTTATCCCGATCCTCCAGCGACGTATCCCGCGCCGGTACCGATCACTGCGATGGCTTTTTCCCCTGACGGTTCGCAATTGTTGGTGGGTGGGTATCACGAAGTCACCGTCTGGAGCACGGCCGATGGAACATTGACTCGTCGGATCAAAAATGTTGGTCAGCGAGTGCAGGCGATTGTCTTTTTGGCGGACCAAAAGACCATCGCGATAGGTTGTGGCGAGCCAGGCAAGAATGGAGAAGTACGGTTGGTAGACTTCGAATCAGGGAATTTGAAAGGGGTCGTTGGCAGGACGAGCGATGTCGTTTTCGATGTGGCAGTAAGGCCGACAGCGCCGGTCACTGATGCGTCCAAACCAGTGACTCCCGAGAACGAGATCGCGATCGCTGCAGCGGACGGGATCATTCGCATCGTCAATACCGATACGATGGCAGAAACGCGAGCGATTGCGAATCATGCCGATTGGGTTACTGCGGTAGCGTGGAGCGACGACGGAACTCGGCTTGCGTCGGCGAGCCGGGACAAATCGGCCAAAGTGTTTGATGCCAAAAGTGGCGAGTTGCTCGTCAGTTACCAAGGACATGGTGCCGCGGTTCGCGGCATCGCGTTCCTTCCTGATGGGAAGCATTTGTTTTCAAGTGGTGCAGACAAAAAGATGCACCGATGGGAGACGGAAGGGGCCAAGAAAGTGGCAGAAGTGCCGGTCGGTGGTGAAGCCTTCAAAATGGTGCGCGGAGGTACCTGGGTATTCGTACCGAGCGCGGACAAGCAATTGAGGTCCATCACTTGGAGCGACAACAAGGTAGCGCACGCAATGTCTGGCTACCAAGACTGGGTATTGTCGCCGGCTTACCATGCCGGAACCAGTATGATCGCTGGAGGGGCGAATAACGGCGAAGTTCGATTATGGGATGCGACCGATGGAAAACTCGTTCGTCATTGGATCGCCAAGCCATAGTCGTGGATCGCTCCGTCGATCCTCCCAATGCTTTATCTTCCCGATGGACCCTACAGTCCCTTCAGAAACCAACTGGTATAGTCAACAGCGCGGGTTCTGGGTGGTCGTATGTTGGTGACACGTCCGACAATCTCTCGCAAGATTCGCTGCTCAAGGTCTGTATCGTTTTCGAGTCGAATCCAGCCGAGCGTCAGCGGACCGCTTAGAAGTCTTTTGTCGGTTCGAGAGAGCGTTCCGTCGTGTCGTGTTGAGGCTGAGCCTTCGGCGGAAAGCAGGGACCGATCGACGTCTTCGATCTCTTTGATGACTTCGACGGCAACACTAAAGCCTTCATTGACTGGTATGACTCGGATTTTGGCAGTACGGCGAATCGTCTGTAGAGTACTTTGCAGTCGCTGGTAGCCTTCCAGGGCGTCTTTCCTCCATGGCTCCAGGTAGGTGGCACCTATCTGTGGATGGGTTTCCATGGTTCCTTCGATCCACTGCGTCGAGTCTCGGACCGGGCGTTGCTCGATCTTGATGGAAAAGTAATCGTCTACCGTGTCAACGATTTGGTTCCAAAGAAACTCGGAGTCTGGCGAGTTCACGGACACGGGATTGGAAAGTAGGGTTTGTTTGTTGAGAGGAATCGATGGTACGGATAGGGTTGATCTATTCAGCGTTTCGCAACCCAAAAACAGAACAACTAAACCGAGATGTACTACGAACTTGATCTGCATAGAAGCCGATCCTAGGTGGATGGTTTCGTTTGCTCAATATCCTTGAGCGATCGACCAAGACGTTTGCGAGAATTCGGAGTGCCTGAGTTGCCGCGCGAAACGCTAGATCCGTCGGCTTCGACGGTTTGTCCGATGCCGGGTGCGCCGATGGGCGAATTGCTAAATGACAGCAAAGCTGGATGCAGCTTTCCGGAATCTTCCGGAGTTCCGATCGTTTCTAATGCATCGCTCACGCCTTGGAGCACGGATTGGCGAACTCCATTGCGAATCCATTGAAATAGTCCGAGATTGTTAGCCATGGTTTCATTCCTAGGTGGCGATGGGTTCGGGTTTATACGTTTGATGCGTAGGACTTTAGCAACTTGACCGACCTGGCTCTAGATGGAATCGAGGGTGTTTTTCTTTGACAGAGCCGCGAAAGTTCAAAGCATTGACACAGCCGACCAAAAGTTAAAGTAGTAGGCACATTCCATGTGCCGTCCACCTAAAATCCCTGCAAATCTTGAAGCGCGGACGGCGCGACGGAGCGTGCCTCGACGGAGCGTGCCTGGTACTTTTTTTAATTCTGACTTCTTGAGGTGTGACCTGACGTGTCCAGGGAGTGCCGATACTGAAGCTCTCGACGATTAGGACTTAGCGGACAACCATTTCAAGCTACAGGATGAGCCATGAGCACGACAGTTGCATTGCAAACAACGGACTTGAGTTTGCCTAGCCTCGCCAGTTACCCTAAGGCATCAGATGCGAAGGGATCGCGTACTGCTCTATTGATTCGTCGAGTTATGCAGCAGATCGACGATCTTGTATTGGTAATCGACTACCGAGGCAAAGACGGCACAGTGACCAGAAGGGTCGTAAGCCCGATTCGATTTGTAGCCGAGGACCGTTTCTTGGCGCTTTGTTTGTCCCGCGAGGAACCTCGCCAGTTCTACCTGGATCGCTGCAGTAACGTTCGCGTGGATTTGGCGAACAATTACGTGATGCCAGTCGAACTCATGATTTGTGTTGGCTAGTGCGTTATTTTTTGTCTAGCACGAAGCTTTGGAGCGACCATCCTTCTTCTTCGGTATGCATGATGCCGCCGGAAGGCTGGAAATAGGTCCGGATTTCATCGAATGGAGGAAGCTGATTCCCGTTGAGTTTTTGGGCTTGGTCTTTATTTTTGTTTTTGGGATCGAGGATGCGATCGACGATAGCTGCTAGCACACTCTTCGATGCGTTGAGTTTCCCTTCACGAAAAAGATCGTACTGCATTTCGAAGGAGCGATCGGATCGATTGAACTGCATCACACTCAACTGATCGCTTCCGGCGACGGTACCGAGGATTGACATGACGCGTTCGACGTCGGGCTCTTTCATCAGCAAAGATTCCTCAGACTTAAGACGTTTTATCGCATCTTTGATCAGATCAGCATCAGAGCCAAAAACAAAGTAACCGTCCATAATAGTGATAGCCCAATGCTCGAGAAGAGGTTGGTCGTTCATTTCCTCTTCTTCGTCTTCCTTCTTGTTGGATTTCTTCGAGGTATCGAATTCGAGAGTTACTTCTGCTTCTTCCTCATTCTTGAAATTCCAGATACGGTAGCCTTCAAAGTCGAGAGGTGTGGCATTGGGCTCGTTCTTGCCGTAGCGTTCGATCACTTTGTTCAGTTTCTTATCTGGGTCTTTTAGTTTAAATAGCACCAAGGAGCGTTTGCTTTCTGTGGTTACAGGTTTCTGAATCTCGGTGACAATAAAAAGTTCGGAAGAGAGATACGGCAACACTTCTTTTTGAATGTCGATTTGAGGCCCTTGGACATCATCTCGAATTCCCTCCATAACACCCTGGAATGTTCCGTTGCCGACATAAGCATCCACAAGAGGTTCGAATTTGGCAAAGGCATCCTTCAAATTCCAAGATAATCCAACGACCGATGCACTTTCTTTGCTGAGCCACGAAGGGGGCGATAGCCTTTCTACGTTTGGAAAATCGAGAATGCCGACCGCTGGTTTGGTTGGCTTTGCGATCTTCACGAATCCATTGTGGAAAACATCGAATCCATCTTCGGCGAGTTGGATATTGCAAGAAACGCATTGAATCGCGTCGAAGCCTTGTGTTTCCAGGATCTTGAGAAGGTCAGGATTTTTGGGCGTTCTTCCGCCGATTGCGCGCATCAGTTTCGCGATTCCAATGGGGCGAACGAAATACTCCACTTCGTATTTCTCATCGGTGTTTGCGACTTTTGCCTGAACGTTTTTATACAAGTCGAGGCTTGCTAACGAGTCTTTGCGATCACCTGATTGCGAGCGAATCATTTCCGTCATGGTCGCTGCGTCGTCGGTGGCCAGCAATGTGCCCTTGCTAATCGCATAATGCGATTCCAGCATTTTCGTTTCATTGGCAAGAGAAGGAGCCGTGTATTGTGTTACGCTGGTTCCTTCGGTGGTCCAAGTTTTCGATGTGGCCTTTCTTTCGATAAGTTGAGTGGCCAGTCGCTCGAGGAACTTTTCAGCTTTTTCTTTGCGGTCACCGATCTCAACTGACATCGCGATCGAGTAAGGCTTTGTTCCTTCGCGTGCGATCCAACCTAGCGAGGTTTGTCCCGCAGCCAGTTCTTCTAGGTCTTCCACCTTGAGATTAAGCTGCCAGCCGGCTTCGCTGAACTTTGACTGAATCTCTTCTCGTTGAGTTTTCCAAAAGGCGGCCAGCTTCTCGTCTTTTGCTAGCTTTCCAAGGCCGGTCTTATTCCATAGCTCGATGAATTCTGGAACATTGGGGAAAGAGATCAGCGCCTGCGTGGTGTCCGGAAATACTTTGGCGGCGGGAACGGAGTCGCCGGCAAAACATTCGTGGGATTTCCACAGGGAGCCAGTCCATGGGAAGCCCAATGTGGAGTTGGCAGCCATGAGGCAAATCATGATAGCTCGACGCGTTCCGTGCGATCGGTAAACTCTGGAAAATGAGCTTGTCACCGATGTCCCCCTTGGTTGCAAAATGTCTGAAAAGGCGAATAGTCAGTCTGTAACAAAGCGTGTATCGTATCGCAAACCGCAGGGTGTTGGGAACCCGGCTTTTCCCTTGGAGGCCGGTTCTTTTCCCTTCTCGCTGGGTTAGTCTGCCAAAAGAATTCTTTCAAAGTTACTTCGATATGCCAAAAGACGAAGAAGTTCTCGTGGTCCCGGCTCGACTCCTGGATGAGTTAGGGGCATTCTCTGGCTTTCAGCAGAATGTGGAGCGATACCTGCCTGCCATTCTTGATCGATCGAATCAGTCCTTTCGTCCTCGGAGTATTGTGGAGGACGATCCGTCTTTCAAGCAGTTGATCCCGTATGTCATCCTGGAGTGTAGCGACGAGAACCATACCCAACTGTTTCAATACACCCGCGGAAAGGGCCAGGGAGAGAAGAGGCTTCATGCATTAAGGTCGATTGGTATTGGAGGGCATATATCGGTCGAAGACACGTCAGGCGACGATTGGTACGCCACGGGAATGCAGAGAGAATTGGCCGAGGAAGTCACGATCGAATGTGGCGGCCAGCAACGGATCGTTGGCTTGATTTACGACGATACTTCAGAGGTTGGACGAGTGCATTTGGGTATAGTGCACATCATGCAGCTTTCGTCTTGCAAAGTTAGCTCAGCCGAATTGGAATTGGAGTTTGCTGGCTTTCGGCAAATCGACACGATACAGTCCGAAATAGACCGCTACGAAACTTGGTCGCAACTTTGCATCAAGCATCTGTATTCGTAGTCTGCATTTGTTGTTAACCATGAAGCGCTGATGATGGAGTTTGCGCTAATGGTTGGGCATGGAAGAGAAGTGCGATCGCGCGGCATCGATGGTGTGGCGGATGTCTTCAGAGGTATGTTTGGCGCTCACGAACAAAGCTTCGAATTGGCTGCACGGCATGTAGACGTTTTGATCCATGAGCCCCCAAAAGTATGCCGCGAACCTTTTGCGATCGGATCGGTCAGCAGAAGGCCAGTCCGACACAGGGTTGTCGTTAAAGAACAGGGTCATCATACTTCCCACTCTTTGTAGTTGAGTGTGTATCCCAGCATCCGCGGCGGCTTGGCTAAGTCCGTTTGCAAGTTGACTTGAGATCGTCTCCAGGTACTCGTAGGGTGGTTCATCGCGGAGCAATTCTAGTGTTTTCGCGCCTGCAGCGGTCGCCAGTGGGTTCCCTGAAAGTGTGCCAGCCTGATAGACCTTGCCCGCTGGCATGACGTTATCCATGATCGAGGCGCGGCCCCCGTACGCAGCGAGAGGCATACCGCCACCGACAATCTTCCCGAGTGTTGTCATGTCGGGTTCGACGCCCCACACGGCTTGTGCGCCACCGTAGGCGACGCGAAATCCAGTCATGACTTCGTCGAAGATCAAAACGCTGTTGTTTTTGTGCGTAAGCTCTCGAAGTGTTTGCAGGAACGGTTGCGTTGGCAGGACGGTACCCATATTTCCTACGACAGGTTCCAAGATCACAGCGGCAATCGCATTGGGTTGTTCATCGAAGACTCGAAGGATGGCATCGCAATCGTTGTAGTTCAAAACGATGGTATCTTGAGAAGTGCCTGAAGTCACTCCAGGCGAATCCGGGACTCCGAGGGTCGCCGCTGCGGAACCAGCGGCGACAAGCAGTGAGTCGACGTGTCCATGGTAGCAACCAGAGAATTTGATGACTTTGTCTCTTCCTGTGACACCACGGGCTACACGAATGGCGCTCATGGTTGCTTCGGTGCCACTGCTTACGAGGCGCACTCGTTCCATGCTGGGAACCGCCGCGATGATGAGCTCGGCTAAGTGGGACTCCATTTCCGTTGGTGCTCCGAACGAAGTTCCTCGCGAAGCAGCTTGGCAGATCGCATCAATCACTTGGGGGTGGGCGTGGCCGAGAATCATCGGTCCCCAGGAGCCGATGTAATCGATGTAGCGATTGCCATCGATATCAAAAAGATATTGTGCTTCTGCACGTTTGATGAATAGCGGGGAGCCACCCACGGCACCAAAGGCCCTGGCGGGAGAGTTTACGCCGCCGGGAATCAGTTGACGGGCGCGTTGAAATGCCCGAAGACTATTTTCTCTGTTCACTATGTATCGTTTTTGAATATTGTCTTATGTTTCTGTTCACGGACGGTCTATCTGCCCAGTCCGGATGGGCGGACTGCAATTTACCAGCCCATCACCATATTCGATTCGATAATTCTACGCGCTTTTTCTAGATCGGATCCAGTTTCAGCCATGTAAAGGCGGATTGCATGAAGTTTATCACCAGAAGATTTTGACAAGCAATCTCGAGCGATGGAGCACATGTCGATCGGTGTTCCGACGGAACCCAGGGCGGATTTGGAGATGACCCAAGAGTTGCGAGGTCGTCGAGTTAGTCGCAGGATCGTATCGGTTGGATAGGCATCGACAAGCGCGTCGGTAGCTGCAGGCTCATTGTCCGCCCACGTGATGAATATGTGTGCGTCGGTCTCGATTTCGTAAAGCGGCATTGTGCATGAAGGAGTGTTAGAGTTTTTTCCGGATAACCGCCTGGCGAAAACGAATAGTAACTGACCAGCTTTATTTGTCGAACTCCATTTTTCCTGATTGGCATTTGGGGGTGATTTTTGAGCGGATTGGAGGGGTTTCATGCGTCTTGGGACGGTTTTGCCGCGCAAAGTCACTCCAGTTTTCCCATCTTAGCCTCGTAAGCCGTCTTGGTTTCAGAGCCTTTGATTG
>Ga0315900_10002225_pt1 | contig 30221 bp, 25 predicted proteins | sample LakEriMetagenome_FD_203521 | JGI IMG/M metagenome (GOLD analysis project Ga0315900, IMG submission 203521) | Freshwater fungal communities from buoy surface, Lake Erie, Ohio, United States - Buoy 12 MA114 | ecosystem: Environmental > Aquatic > Freshwater > Lake > Lake biofilm | place: USA: Lake...
TGTCAGCAAATGCTACACGCTGAACCATCTTTCGGGGCAGGCGTCCTACCGGAAGTTCAGTGATGCGCTGATCCAGGCCGCGAAGGCGCCGATGCGCTGGATGAAGGGCGGCACGCAGAGTCATGCGGGCAGCGAACGTGAGGAGTTTTGGGCCTTGAAAGAGGTGTCGTTTGAAATCCAGCGGGGCGAGGTGGTGGGCATCATCGGGCGTAATGGCGCGGGCAAGAGCACGCTGTTGAAGATCCTGAGCCGAATCACCGAGCCGACGAAGGGCCGCATCACGCTGGGGGGACGCGTGGCCTCGCTGCTGGAGGTGGGCACGGGTTTTCATCCGGAGCTGACCGGGCGTGAGAACATCTACCTCAACGGCGCCATCCTCGGCATGACGAAGGCGGAAATCCGGGCGAAGTTTGATGAGATCGTCGATTTTGCGGAGATCGAGAAGTTCCTGGACACGCCGGTGAAGCGCTACAGCAGCGGCATGTATGTGCGGCTGGCCTTTGCGGTGGCCGCGCATCTGGAGCCGGAGATCCTGATCGTGGACGAGGTGCTGGCGGTGGGGGATTCGCAGTTTCAGGCGAAGTGTCTCGGCAAGATGGAGAACGCGGCGAGCGGCGGCAGAACGGTGCTGCTGGTGACGCACAACATGCTGATCACGCGCCGGCTTTGCTCCAAGGCGATGCTGCTGGAGGCGGGCCGCATCCGCGGGTTTGGCGAGACGGCGGGCATCGTCTCCGACTATGAGGAGCGCGGCCTGACCCAGGCGCAGCCGCATCTGGTGCATTTGTTTCACGTGAGGCGCTGGTGGGCGGGCGGGCCGGAGGCGGCTCCGGAATCGAGCCATGTGTATGATGAGAAGCAGGCGCCGGAGTTCTGCTTTGAGCTGCATGCCCCGCGTGCGGCGACCCGGTCGAACCTGGGGCTGCATCTGCGGGATGCCTCCAACACGCTGCTGGTGAGCCTGCACATCGAGCCTTTTGAAGCTCCGGAGGGCAGGCTGCTGATCCGTTTGAAGCTGGCCTCGCTGCCGTTGCTGCCGGGCGTGTATCGCTGGCAGGTGGGGCTGGTGGTGCAGGGCGAGCTGGTGCTGCAGGAGACGCTGCTGCCCGAGCTGCATGTGACCTCGGAAAGCCATGGCCATCCTCAGCCTGGATGGACGCCTTTGATGAACCTGGCCTATGACTGCGAGTGCAAGCCGCTATGATCTCGGTCATCATCCCCGCCTGGAACGCGCTCCGCTGGCTGCCGGAGACGCTGGGCAGCGTCATGACGCAGGAGGGGGCGGGGTTTGAGGTGATCCTGGTGGATGACGGATCCACGGACGGAACCGGTGATTATGTCGCCCGTGAGTGGCCGCAGGTGAGGCTGGTGCGTTCAGAGAACCGCGGTGTCAGTCATGCTCGCAACCTGGGCACGGACGAGGCACGTGGAGATCTGGTCAAGTATCTGGATGCGGATGATGTGCTGATGCCCGGCACGCTGGCCAGACAGGCGGCCCTCATGGCGGCGCATCCGGAGGCGGACGTGGTGTATGGAGACTGGCGGCGGCTGGAGGAGCAGGCGGATGGCGGATTCAGTCCTGGCGAGCAGGTCAGGCGCAGCCTTGAAGACGTGGATGCGGATCCAGAGCTGGCGATGTTTGCCACCTTCTGGTGTCCCACGGGCGCGTATTTGTTCCGTCGTGGCTTTCTGGAGAAGGTGCTGCCTTGGAAGGAGTGGCTGCCGGTGGTTCAGGATGCTCGTTTTGCCTGGGATGCGGCGGCGGCCGGGGCGCGCTGGGTGCATGATGAGGTCGTTTCGGTGCTTTACCGGCAGCATTTGAAAGGCTCGGTTTCCACCCGCAGCCGGGCGGCATTTTTGAGGGACTGCCTGAAGAACGCGCTGAGCATTCAGCAGGAGTGGCGGCGTAGGTCCACGCCTGATCAGTGGGCGGTCCGCCAGGGCAGGATCATCGAGACGCTGGCGGCCCTGACGCGTCAGGCGGCGGCGCTTGATGACACGTTGTTCGAGGAATGTGCGCGGCATCTGAAGGCTGTCAGTCCTGACTATCAGCCGACCGCGCCGCGCTGGCTGGCGGCCTGCTCCCGAGTGACGGGCTTCAGTCGTGCGGCGAAGCTGGCGGGGCTGGCGGACCGGGTGCGAGCCCGGATCTGGATTGACGGCCGGGCCGGCGCCAGATAAGCGCTGACAAACCAACTTTAGATTATGAGTCATTTCGACGCCCAGGCGTATTACACTCAGCATTATTCCGCCTCGAACACGGCGGACTGGGAGGGCATGTATGAGCGGGGGGACTGGCCCTCGGCGATGTATCGGCTGCCGGCGGGGCAGACCCCTCAGGAGCATGGGCATGGCGTGGTGTATCATCTGCTGCGAGCCTGCGCGCCCTTCAAGCGCACCCTGGACATCGGCTGCGGCTCCGGGGATTTCATCCTGCCGATCCGCGGCATGAGCCAGGAGTCACACGGCGTGGACATCGCCACCTTCCCGGCCGCCTGGGCGGTGCTTGAGCGACGTCACGGCATCCGCTGCCAGACCCATGACCTGGACAAGGGCGACCTGCCTTTTCCGGACCATCATTTCTCCGCCCTGACGATGATCATGGTGCTGGAGCATGTCTTTGACGTGGAGCATGCGGTGCGTGAAATCGCGCGCGTGCTGGAGCCCGGCGGTGTGGCGGTGGTGCAGGTGCCCAACATAGCCTACCTGAAGCGGCGGATTGAGCTGCTGCTGGGCAGGCTGCCGATCACGGCGGACACCTCGGATCCTGAATTCAAGGAGTCCTGGGACGGGCAGCATCTGCATCAGTTCACCCTGGACGCGCTGCGCATGGTGATGGGACGAAACGGGCTTCAGGTGGAGAAGTGCCACTGCTTCGGCCGCTTCGGCAAATGGCGCTCGCTCTGGCCAACGCTTCTGGGTGGCGACCTGACGGTGCTGGCGCGCAAGCAGGGAAAGAGTTCATGACATCCTTGGAAAACATCGCGATCAGGCTGCGGCATCTGCCGGGCCTGAGGCAATTGAAGCCGCTTTGGTCGGTCCTGCGGCCCGTGTATGAGGGTGTGCTGAAGGCTGTCGCCGGTGACAGGGGCCTGCCGCGTGTGATCAATGGCATGGACTCCATCCGCGTGCTGTCGGAATGGAGGAATCTTGGAGGCGCCTATGAGCCTGAGGTTTGGAAGCTGCTGCTGCCTGCCATCCGTCCTGGTGACATCATCGCCGACGTGGGCGCGCATGTGGGGCTGTATGCGGTGGCGATGGGGACGCGCACTGGAGCCTCGGGCAGGGTGCTGGCGGTCGAGGCGGACCCTGGAAACCTGAAGCATCTTCGTGCCCATCTGAAGCTGAACGAGGTGGACGGCATCGTGGAGGTGGTGCCAAAGGCCCTGTCCGATCACGAAGGCCGCGCGGTATGGCACAGCCAGGACGTGCAGTCGGGGCTTGTGCCAGAAGCCGAGGGCGGGCAGGGCGTGAGCGTGGAGATGACCACGCTCGACCGGTTGGTTGGGGAGGGAAGGCTCGACCTGATGCTGGTTGACATTGAAGGATTTGAAGAGGCGGCGCTGCGTGGTGGCGCCCGGTTGCTGGCCGATCCGGCGCGACGTCCGCGCATGATCGTGGTGGAGGTGCATCCCTATGCCTGGCCGGCGTCCGGCGGCAGTTCGGCCACGCTGCTCAGCCTGCTGCGCGAAGCGGGGTATGAAGTGAACTGGATGGATGGCAGTCCGGTGACGGAAATCACCGCCTACGGTCATGTGATGGCGGTGCCTGTGAAGGAGCAGAGATCATGAACTGGACCGCCCTGATACGCCTTCTTCGTCCGCATCAGTGGAGCAAGAACCTGCTCTGCCTGCTGCCGCTGCTGCTGAGCGGACGCTGGCGTGAACCTTCCTGTGTGATGGGATCGTTTTCGGCCATGGCCGCCTTCAGCCTGCTGGCCTCGTTCATCTACGTGATGAACGACCTGATGGACGTGCGTGCGGACCGGGCGCATCCGAAGAAACGTTTCCGCCCCCTGGCTGCGGGGGAGGTGAGCGTGCCGGCGGCTTTGGTGATGGCGGCGGCGCTGGTTTGCCTGACGGTGCTGCTGGCCTGCTGGCAGCCGGAAAAGGCCCGTTGGTGGCTGGCCTGCTACACGGTGACAGCGCTGGCTTACAGCTGGAGGTTGAAGACTTATCTGGTGATGGATGTTGTGGTCTTGGCTTCCTTCTACGGGATGCGGGTGGTCTATGGTGGCGCCTCTGCTGGCATCGCCGTGTCGGTCTGGACGATGGTCTTCTGCCTGTTTCTGTTTTGCACCCTGGCGCTGGTGAAGCGTTATGCGGAGGTGGCCGCGCAGGAGGAGACCCTGCCTGCGGATCTTTCCGCCCTGAGGCGGCCCTATCGTGTTCAGGACCGTTCGGTGCTTCTGGGCCTGGCCTGCGCCGGTGCGAACACGTCCCTGCTGGTGGTGGCGCTTTATCTGAACAGTCCGGAGGTGCGGGCCATTCATCAGCATCCGCAGTGGCTCTGGCTGGTGCTGCCGGCGCTGATGTACTGGCTGGCGCGCATCCTGGTCATCGTTCATCGCGGCGAGATGCACCATGATCCGCTGGTGTTTGCGTTGCGAGACCGTTCGAGCTGGATCGTGCTCTTCTGGATTGTCGCAGTGCTGGTGGTTTCCAAGTAGAGGCTTTGTGTCTCCCCGGTTCTTCTTAACTTCTTCCCATCGTGCTGCCCCGCCGACTTCTTCAGCAACTGCGGCCGCTGATCTGCCCTCTGGAGCCGTTGCTGGAGCAGATGCCCGGTCGTGCGCGGGTGCTGGACATCGGCTGCGGCACGGGAGCACTGCTGCTGCGGGCGGTGAAGGAGGGCAAGGTGAAGGAAGGGCTGGGCGTTGATGTCAACGAGCCCGCCCTGGAGACGGCGCGGGAGACCTGGAGGGCGATGCAGAAGGCTTATCCTCTCGCGAACCTGGCCTTCATCCCAAGCCGGGAGCTGTCGAAATCTGCGGGTTCCTGGGAGGTGGTGACGATGGTCGATGTCATTCATCATGTGCCCGTGGCGCATCAGGAGTTGTTTCTGCGCGAAGCGTTCCGGCGTGTGGCTGCCGGTGGGCGCATGATCTACAAGGATGTCTGCCTGCGTCCCCTTTGGAAGCGGGCCATGAATCGTCTGCACGACCTGGTGATGGCCCGGCAGTGGATCAGCGAAGTGCCTCTGGAAAAGGCGCGCCTCTGGGCCGCTCAGGAAGGATTGAAAGTCGTGAAGGAACAGCACTACGGCCGCCTTTGGTATGGTCACGAATTGCTGGTGCTGGTTCGTGATGCGCCGCCGTCCGTGCCTGACTTGACCCATGAAGAATCTGACGGGTCGGCAAGCGCGCCAGGATTCAATCAAGGGACTGATTTGTGAAGGTTCTGCATGTGCCATACGCCTGGCATCCGGATCCCTGCGGGGGGACGGAGGTTTATGTGAGGGCGCTGATCGCCGGCTTGCGTGAGTCTGGCTGGGAGAGCGAGTTGGCCGTGGGCACCAGTGCGGTTACGGGAAGAGTTTCGGAAACCGCCGCCTCGGTGCTGACGCATCGGGTGCCCGTTCCGGCATCCTTGACACCGCCGGTTTTATACGGTGCCGGCGAACCGTCCTCGGCGGACGAGTTTGCCCGATTGCTGGAGGAGCGCCTGCCGGACGTGGTGCATTTTCATGCCTTTACGCCCGTGGTCTCCGTGCTCTGGCTTCAGGCTGCGCGTGACCGCGGCATCGCCTGCGTTTACACCTATCACACGCCGACGCTGGCCTGCGGGCGAGGCACGTTGCTGCGCTGGGGCGAGGTTCCCTGTGACGGGCAGATGAAGCCGTTGCGCTGCGCCGCCTGCACCCTGCATGGCCTGGGGCTCGCGAGGTCAGCCTCCTGGGCTCTGGCACTGGGTTCCTCCGTCACCGCCCCCCTGTTTTCCAGGGTGCCGTTCCGCATCTGGCCGCTGATGAGGCTGCGTCGCCGCGCGGTGCGCCGCTGGATGAGGGGAATGAACCGCATCGTGGCGCTCAGCACGTGGTCGAGGGTGGTGCTGGAGCGCAACGGCGTGCCCGGGACCAGGCTTCGGCTGGTCAGGCACGGCCTGGAGCCCCCAGGGGCCGGAGGGCTGAAGGGCGTGGAGGCGGAAGGGGCGGTGGTGATTCGGCTGGGATTCTTCGGCCGGGTGGACAGGGCCAAGGGCCTGGGCCTGCTGGCGGAAGTGCTCCGGCTGCGTCCGGACTTGAAGCTGGAGCTGCACTGTCATCTCATCGGTGAGGCGTCGGCCGAACCTATTTTGCAGGAAAAGCTGCGGCGGCTGCGGGAGGACCCCAGGGTGCGGGTGCATGCGGCCGCACCACCGGAATCGGTGATCCGCGTGATGTCCGGGTATGCGGCGGTGCTGGTGCCTTCGCAGGGTTTTGAAACCGGGCCTCTGGTGGTGCTGGAGGCTTTTGCGGCCGGGGTGCCGGTGATCGGGTCCGACCTGGGCGGCATTGCCGAATGGGTGACGCAGGAGGTGGACGGGCTGCTGTGCCCTGCCGGCGATGCCGGAGCCTGGGGCCTGGCGCTGGAAAGGTTCACGACGGATGCAGCGCTGCGCATGAGGCTGCGTGAAGGAGTCAAGCCGCCGCCCGCCATGACGGAGGTGGCGGCCAGGATGGTTGAAATTTACACGGAGGCGATGACAGACGCAGGATGAGAAGCGTGCCCGTCAGCGTGGCGATTCCTGCCTACCGCAGTGGTCCGCTGCTGAGGCAGACGCTGGAGCGCATCTGCGCCTGTGATCCGCAGCCTCAGGAGATCCTGCTGCATTGTGATGGTGGCTGGCAGCCTGATGCAGTGATGCTCGAAGGCCTGCCGCTGCCGGTGAAGCTTGTTCTTTCCGAAGCCCATGTGGGGCCGGGCGGGGGGAGGCACCGCCTTTTTCAGGAGGCGGCGTGCGAGCTGGTGGCCAGTTTTGACGATGACTCCTGGCCGCTGGATGAAGATTATTTTGCCCGTGCCCTGGCGGTGATGGAGGCGTTTCCCAAGGCGGTGGTGATGTCGCCGGCGGTTTATCTGAAGGAGAGGCCGGTGCTTGCGGCACTGCCCGAGGCCGCGCTGGTCCGTTCATTTGCGGGCAGTGCCTCGGTGACGCGCCGTTCTCTTTATCTGGGGCTTCCCGGATACGTGCCGGTGGCGGCGGCTTATGGCGTGGAGGAGACGGACCTCTCGCTGCAGGCGCATGCGGCGGGGCTGGAGATTCTGTTCTGTCCCTGGCTGCGTGCCTGGCATGACCGACCGAGCGTGGACAACCAGCACTCGGTGCTGCCGTGGATCCGCAACGAGGTGCTGCTGGCCAGCCTGCGATTTCCGCTGGTGATGCAGCCCTGGGGCTGGGTGCGGGCGCTGCGTCATGTCTGGCGGCACCGGCATGAAACCGGATGGCTGGCGCCGTTGCGGGCGCTGTTTTCGGCCCTGCCGACGGTGGTGGAATACCGCAGGCATCAGCGGCGCTACACGCTTGAGGAGGTGTGGCGGCATCACCGGCATGTGGAGCGGCGCTTTCTGCTCACGGAGTCCGGACATCCTGCGGGTGAGACCCCGACAGCAGGCCTGCGCCCCGTGCCGGCGCCACCTGCGCGGCGTGTGCTCTACATTCAATACACGAATCCGGGTGATTATCCGCCCTTGGAACACAGCTCGCGTCTGCTGGCCCGGGAGGGTTGGGAGGTGGAGTTTCTCGGGCTGGCGGGCAGCAGGCCGGTGACGCTCGAGTTTGTGCCGCATCTGCGGGTGAAGGTGCGGAGGATGTGGTACCAGACGCCTGGATGGATGCAGAAGCTGCACTTCCTGCTGTTCATCGCCTGGTGCCTTTGGAGGGTCTGGCGCTGGCGTCCTCATTGGGTGTATGCCTCGGACGTGCTGTCCACGCCGGCTGCCGAACTGGTCCGGCGGCTTTTCCCCGGGTGCCGGGTGCTGTATCACGAGCATGATTCACCCATTCCGGGCACGGTCATGGAATCCGGCGTGGCGAGGCAGGTGTGGAGGGCGCGTGAGTCGCTGGGCCGCCATGCGGCGGTGGTGGTGCTGCCTAACCAACAACGCCTGGAGGCTTTTCAGGCGGCGGTTCAGCCGCAGGGGCGCTGCTTCTGCGTGTGGAACTGCCCCGGTCTGGACGAGGTGCCCGGGCATCCGCCGGAGCGTGCAGGCAGCGGCCCGCTGCGCGTGCTTTACCATGGCACCATCGTCCCGGAGCGCTTTGGGCCCTACGTGCTGGAGGCGGCGGCGCGCTGCGGTCATGAGGTGCGGGTGCGCCTGATCGGTTATGTGCCCTCGGGCTTCTCCCGTTATGTGGATGATCTGAAGGAGCTGGCGGGGCGTCTGGGCATCCTGGAGGGCTTTGAGTATCTCGGGTCCATGAGCCATCATGAGGTGCTGCGGCATTCAAGGGATTGTGACGCGGGCCTCTGCCTGTTGAAGATGGACGAGGGCGACATCAACATGAGATGCATGGTGGGGGCGTCCAACAAGGCGTTTGACTATCTCTCGCAGGAGGTGGCGCTGATCGTGCCGGATGATCCGGAATGGCGTCGGACGTTTGTCGAGGCGGGCTGTGCGAAGCCCTGCGCGAGTCATGACGCCGACGCGCTGGCGGAGGTGTTCCGCTGGATGGCGGAACATCGGGGTGAGGTGGCGGAGATGGGGCGCTGCGGCCAGCGACTGGTGCGAGAGCGCTGGAACTATGAGGTGCAGTTTGCGCCGGTGCTTGAAAGGATGAACGAAGGATCATGAGATCGATGAACCCAGACGGCGTCAGCAATGGGCGAAGGTGGTCTCGCTGCGGGGCCATGCTGCTGGCGGTGACCTGTCTGCTGGCGCTTCGGCTGTGGTTCATTCCGGGCCAGGAGGAACGACTGATCTTTGATCCAGACGAGGCGGAGATGCATGACGTGTCCCTGGGGCCGGTGCTGGGCACGGTGCCGCAGCGGCTGATCTGGCCCGGTGGGGTGATGCGTCATGTGGCGTTGGTTCATCTGGGGGTTTCGGCGTTGCTTCAGGACGTGCCGCGCACGCCGGAGGGGCTGGCTTCGCATATCGGCCGGGTGCTGCTGGAGCCGGGGCAGGCCTGGGCCTGGATGCGTTGGGCCGGGGCATTGATCTCGGCGCTGGGTTTTGTGCTGCCCGTTGGCCTGGCGATGAGGCTGGGGGTGCCTTGGTCCTGGGCGCTGGCGCTGGCGCTGGCGGCGGCCTGCTTTCCCCTGCACTGGCGTCATGGCTGCATGACCACGCCGGATGCGCTGGCCTGGGGGCTGTCGCTGGTCGCTTTGACCGTGGCCCGTACAGGGACGATGTCCGTGGAGCGAGTCTTTGGCTCCGCGTTGCTCACGGGTCTGGCGCTGGGCAGCAAGCTGACCCTGCTGCCCATGATGCCGGCGCTGGCCCTGGCCTGCTGGGACCGACGACTGCCCTGGAAGAAGCTGCTGCTGGCGTGGTCGTGCGGGCTGCTGCTGGGAATGCTGGTGGCGACACCCTGGTTCCTGGCTGACCCGGTACGGCTGGTGAAGACGATGCTGGGGGTGGTGAAGTTCAAACCCGGCGAGGCGACGGGTGCCGGGGAGACGCTGCGGCTGCTGCGGCTGGGCATTCCTGTCTGGCTGATCGTGGCGGGGTTGGCCGGCGTGGGAGCCGCCTTTTGGAGCCGGCAGGGCAGGGTGCTGGCGGCGGGGATGGTGGTTTCCGCCCTGTGGCTGCTGAAGACGGCCATGGATTCCAAGCAGGTGGTGGACCGTTATTTCCCTCCGCTGGGCATGCTGTTCCTCTTCGCCGCGCTGGCCTGGCTGCTGCCGTTGCTGGCGGCAAGGCTGCAGGGTTGGCAGCGCAGGATGCTTTCGGCGGGACTGCTGCTGCTGGCTTCTTGTTCGCTGGTCCAGGGCTGGCGTGCGATGGACCTGGAGTGGCGGGAGATGAAGTCGCGTCACGCGGCTCATCTGGAGGTGCTGGCGGATCTTCAAAAAATGGGTGCCACCAGGATTGCCCTGGACGCCACGCTTTTTCGATCGCCCATGAGCCTGCTGGCGGATGCGGCCAGCTTTGATGCGGTGGCGGAGCATCTGGAGCAGGCGCGTGTGGGGCATCGCGGGGTGGAGGACATGCTGGAAGGTTATGGCCTGTCGGGCGCTGCGGTGCGGGTGCTGGGCGGCCTGTTTGATGAAGTGGAGGCGAACCAGTCTGCGCGGCTGCGCGCAATGGCGGCAGGCGCCACGGGCAGGCACCGAGTGTGGTGGTTCAACGCCAGTGACAGCCAGGTTTACGGACGTCAGTGGATGCAGGAAGCCGCCGAGGTGGAGGCGGCCCTGGCGGGTGGCGGGCTGGATGTGGCGGTGTTTGCCGGAAACCTTCCTGCTTCCCTGTCCGGTTTTGTGAGCCGGACCCTACCTGGAAAGGTGCCGCTGCATGTCGTGCGTGCGGTTCGGAGGACAGACTGAAATGAAACATTCTCATCGCACAGGCCTGGTCATCGTGGAAACCCATCCGGTGCAGTATCATGCGCCGGTCTGGCGGGCAGCGGCCGGGCTTGGGGTGCCCTTGAAGGTGGTTTATGGCGGTGACTTCAGTGTGCGTGGCTACCGTGATCGTGAATTTGGCGCGTCCTTCCGATGGGAGGCGGATCTGCTGGGGGGCTATCCGAGCCTGGTGCTTCAGCCGGAGGCCGATGGATACGATGCCGTGACGGCTTCGGGCCTGGAGGCTGCCCTGGATGAGATCAATCCTGCGGCGGTGCTGGCGCTGGGGTATCATCATCCGCTGGATCGTGCGGCCATCCGCTGGGCGCTGGACCGAAACGTGCCCTTGTTCTTTCGAGGGGAGACGAGTGACGCCCCGCGTGCAGCCCGCCGCTGGTGGCGTGCGCTGCTGCGGGATCTGCTGCTGCGCAGGCTTTACCGGCGCTGTGCGGCCGTTCTTTATCTGGGCGAAAATTCGCGGTCGCATTACCGTCGGCTGGGAGTGCCTGATGACAAACTGGTTCATTCACCCTACTGCGTGGACACGGCCATGTTTGAAACGGGGGAGGAGGCCCGGGCTTTGCTGCGCGTGCGGACCCGGCTTGAGGCCGGCATTGCCGAGGATGCCTGGGTGCTGCTTTTTTCAGGGAAGCTCTCGTGGCGCAAGGGAGTGGACTTGATCCCGCAGGCGGCGGCGCTTGTGCCGGAACATCTGCGCCGAAGGTTGCATCTCGTGTTTGCGGGAGATGGTGAAAAGCGGTCGGAGCTGGAGGCCGCCTGTGCCAGTCCACCGGGTATCCCGGCGCATTTTGCCGGTTTTGTGAACCAGTCCGGCCTCAGCGCCTGGTATCATGCGGCCGATGCATTGCTGCTGCCCAGTCGTGAAATGGAAACCTGGGGGCTGGTGGTGAATGATGCACTGCACCATGGCCTGCCTGCGGTGGTGAGCGAAGCGGTGGGCTGTGCGCCGGACCTGGTGCTGCCGGGCCGCACGGGCGAGGTCTGCGCCGTGGATGATGCGGTTGCGCTGGCCGCGGCCCTTGAACGATGCGCCGCCTGGAATGACAGGACGCAGATTGTTCGAGACCGTTGCCGGGAGCTGGTTGGCGGCTACACGATCCAGCAGGCGGCGGAGGGGCTTTGCGAGGTGTGGAGCCGCCTTGCATGCAGCCCTGCCTAGCACGGGCGAGACGCCAGTGCCCCATGCTTGTCCCCTGTTTCCGAAACTCATGCGTCTGCTGCTTGTCGCCAATCCCGCTCCCAGCCATGTGGGCAGGCATTTCCTGAATGCTGCTCGCCCTCTTGGCTGGCAGGTGGAGGTCATGGATGTGAACGCCGCCTTTGCCGGACCCGTGCTGCTACGCCGTCTGTGCTGGCATGTCCTTGGGCATCGTCCGCTGCGGTTGAGCCGGTTCAGCCGGAAAGTGGAGGCGCGCTGCCGGGCGCTGAAGCCGGAGCTGTTGCTGGCCACTGGCATCGCGCCGCTGGACTGCGCGGCCTTGATTGCCCTGAAAAGACTGGGGATTTCGGTGGTGAACTTCCTGACCGATGACCCGTGGAATCCGGTGCACCGAGCTCCCTGGTTCATGCGGGCGCTGCCTCATTACTCTCATGTCTTCACGCCAAGGCATGCGAATGAGCCGGAGTTGCATTCGCTGCGGGGGCCGCAGGTGTCCTGGCTGCCCTTTGCCTATGCTCCTGAGGATCATCATCCTCCCCTGGAGGTGACGGAGGAGGATCATTGGCGCTGGGGGCATCGCGTGGCTTTCATTGGAGGTGCTGATGCTGACCGTGTGGCGGCGGTGCGCGCGCTTCTGCGTGCCGGCGTGCCGGTTTCTCTCTGGGGCGGTTATTGGAGGGAGCATCCTGACCTGGCGCCCCATGCCCAGGGGCATGCGGATGAGGAGCAGTGCCGTCGCATCGTCGCCAGCGCCGGTGTTAACCTGTGCCTGGTGCGCCGCGCCAACCGCGACGGCCACTCCATGCGCAGCTATGAGCTGCCCGCCATCGGCGGCTGCCTGGCTGTGGAGGACACGGAGGATCACCGCGCGCTGTTTGGGGTGGACGGGAGGGCGGCCGTTTATTTTTCAGGCCTTGAGGACCTGCCTGCGGTTTGTCAGCGTCTGCTGGCACTGCCGGAGCAGGCCAGGGCCGCCATGCGACAGCTTGCCCGAGAGCGAGTGACCGGCGGCGCCCATACCTATGCGGACCGGCTGCAAACGATCCGTGCGGTTGCAAAACTGCGGAATGAAGGACAGGAACGGGGGGTCCAACCATGAGCAGCCCCTTGAAAATCGCCATCGTCGTCCAGGGGCGGATCAATGCCTTTGACCTGGCGCGTGAACTGATCCGCCAGGGACATGAGATCACGCTGGTGACCAACTATCCCGCCTTCATCGTCGCGCGTTGGGGGCTGCCGCCGTCGGTGGTGGTGAGCCTGCTGCCGCAGGGTCTGGTGAACCGGCTGGCCGAGCGTCTGCGGCTGGCGGGCGTGCTGGAGCCTTTTTTGCACAAGTGGTTTGGCCGGATGGCGGAGCGCGCCCTGCGCGGCAGGCGGTTTGACGCGGTGATCGTCTATTCTGGCGTGGCGGAGGAGATGTTCCGCGCCCGCCGCCATGCGGACGGCCTGCGGGTGCTGCTGCGTGCGTCCTCGCACATTGAGGAGCAGCGTGAGATCCTGCTGGCGGAGGAGGCCCGCGCCGGCGTGAGCGTCGACAAGCCTTCACCCTGGCGCGTGGAGCGTGAAAAGCGGGAGTATGAGCTGGCGGACCGCCTTTTCATCCTGGGCGGCTTTTCGCAGCGCAGCTTTGTGAACCGGGGAATCCCGGCGGAAAAACTGTGGGTGATCCACATGACGGCGGACTTGCGCGTTTTCCGCGCCACCGAGGAGGGCATGGAGGAGCGCCGGAGCCGGGGGCTGGCCGGTGGTCGTCTTCAGGTGCTGAACACGGGCACTTTTTCCCATCGCAAGGGCTGCCTGGACATGGTGGAGCTGGCACGGCGGATCCACGGCTTTGCCGACTTCACCTTTGTGGGCACCGTGGTGCCGGAAGCCGCTGCGCTGGCCGCTGCCGCTGAGAAGGAGGGGCTGATGCGCTTCCTGCCCCGGGTGCCTGAACGTGAGCTGCCCGGCGCTTATGCCAAGGGCGATGTGTTTGTCATGCCGACGCTCGAGGATGGCTTCCCTGCCGTGGTCGCCCATGCGAAGGCGGCGGGCCTGCCAGTGCTGGTGACGGGCAACTGCGACACGGCGGACATCATTGAGCACGGCGTCAGCGGCTGGGTGCTGCCGGTGCGGGCACCGGAGGTTTTCGCCGCGCATCTGAAGTCTCTGCATGATGACCGGGCGGCGCTTGCGGCCATGTCTCAGGCTGCCTGGCAGGGCAGCGCCAGCCGCGGCTGGGATGCGGTGGCGGCCGAGACGACTGCCCTGATCCGGCGGGATGCTGCGGCGGATTTTGCTGGCGCGGCAGGTGCCCCCTGTGACAGAAAGCCTGGTTGATCGTTCTCCCATGTCCTTTGAATTTTTCAGCCACCCTTCCAAGGAGAATCTCCTCTGGCTGTTCGGCATCTATGCCTGCCTGGCCGTGCTGCTGCTGATCGCGCAGTGGCGTTCGAGGCAGGCCCTGGGCCTGCCGTTGGTGTATGCCTTCACGCTGTCGATCATTCACGCGGTCACCGCCTACATCCACACCATGCCCGGATACACGCCGAAGCATGCGATGCTGGTGCAGAGCGGACTGACGCTGGAGACCACCTATTACGGCTTCCGCATGATGGTGTTCGGGTTCGCCGCCTACCTGCTAGGGGTGCTGATCTGCCCGTTGTTCATCCGGAAGGAGGCGGCTCGGCGGCCCTTTGTGCAATGTCGTGAGATGACAACCATGCTGCCAGGAACCCTCGTGGTCGTGGCGTTCCTGTCATTCTTTGTGTTCGCCCCGGTCTTCCGGCTGCTGCCCAGCCTGGGCACGCTGACGACGGCCGGTTGCTCCTGCAGCGTGGCCGGGGTTTATCTCTACTGCTGGCAGGCCTACCAGCAGCGCAATCTGCCCAAGCTGATCCTCGGCCTTCTGAGCACGGCCGTTATTCCGATGATCACCATGATTTTCATGGGCTTCGCCGGCTACGGTGCCAGCGCGGCGGCGGTGATCTGGCTGCTCGTGCTGAGCTTTTACCGTCCGCGCTGGCTCTCCCTCACGGTGCTTGTGGTCATCCTCTACCTCGGGCTTTGTTTCTTCCTGAACTGGATGATCGAGCGTGATTACATCCGGGATGCCGTGCGGGATCAATACGGCCTGGGGAGCAGGGTGGATCGTGTGGCACGGATTTTCTCGGACTTCCAGATGCTGGACTTCTCCCGGCAGGATCACCTGGAGGTGCTCGACTCTCGGCTGAACCAGAATGACCTGGCTGGCAAGGCCTGGCGCCAGCTCGACACGGGCAGGGTCCGCTTCGCCAACGGGGAGACGCTTCTCATCGCGGCCATTGCCTGGGTGCCCCGTATTCTGTGGCCTGGCAAGCCGGAGACAGGGGGCGGAGGAGACATGGTGAGCCGCTTCACCGGCCAGCGCTTCTCAGAGGGCACCAGCGTGGGGGCGGGCCAGGTCATGGAGTTCTATGTGAACTTCGGCTGGACCGGGTTGTTTGTCGGTTTCTTGCTTTTTGGCATCGCCTTGCGCTGGCTGGACATGCGGGCGGCGGCGCGCCTGGCCCAGGGCGACCAGTGGGGCTGCGCCCGCTGGCTGCTCCCCGCCATCGGCATGATTCAGCCCGGCGGGCAGATGTCGGAGGTGATCGGCTCCATCGCTGCCTTTGCCGTCTTTGGCACGATTGTGCACCACCTGCTGTTCAAGAAATTCTACGATGTTGGGCTGGCGCAACCTGTCGGCCCGATGAACCGGCGTTCATCCGGATCCCGTCGCCGCTACTCCTGAAATGACCGGCGAGCCGAAGTGCATCCATCTCTGGGCCAGCGGCCTGGAGGAAACCGGTGGCATCCAGCATTACTCCGCCTGCTGCCTGCAGGCATTGCAAGAAATGTTCCCCGGCGCGCATCTGCGGGTGTTCAGTAAAAACGATCTCGGATCTGACCACGGCCATGTTCATGCCTTCGGTCATCTCCAGGGCTGGCGGCGGACGTTGGCCTTTGTGGCCTCGGGCCTGTTTTGGGCGTTGCGTGAACGGCCCGACTTCATCCTGGCCACCCACCCGCATTTCATGAAGGCGCTGGCGCCGCTGACCCGGCTGGGCTTTTCCTGCCTGACCGCAGCGCATGGCATTGAAGTCTGGGGCAGGCTCGGCGGCGCCCTGGGTTCCGCCCTGCGTGCGGCCACGGGCATCCTGCCGGTCAGCAGCTTCACCCGTGACGTGATTCATCGTGAGAGCGGTGTGCCGCTGGAAAAAATGCCGGTGGTGCCGGACACCTTTCGGGAGGACGCCTTCTCTCCAGGAGCGAAGCCTGCCTCGCTGCTTCAGCGCCATGGCCTGCGGGAAAACCAGCCCGTGATCCTGACCGTCGGCCGCCTTTCCGCCTCGGAGCGCTACAAGGGCCACGACCAGGTCCTGCATGCCATGCCGAGGATGCTTCGGGAGCTTCCAGACCTGCATTACCTCATTGGCGGCCGCGGTGATGATGAAGAACGTCTGCGTGCACTGACGGCCGAGCTCGGGCTTCAGAACAACGTCACCTTCACCGGTTTCATCCCCGCCGATGAACTGGCGGATCACTACCGGCTCTGCGACCTTTATGTCATGCCGAGCACCGGTGAAGGTTTTGGAATTGTCTATCTGGAGGCGCTGGCCTGCGGGCGACCCTGCCTGGTGGGTTCCGAGGATGCCTCCCCCGAGGCCGTTGACAGCGGCAGGCTTGGCTTCGTGGTGCCGCCGCGTGATCCCGAGGCCATCGCCGGGGCCGTTCTCAGCTTTTTCCAACGCACTCATGACAAGCCCTGGCTGCATGAGCCGGAAACCTTGCATCGCGAGGTGGTCCGGCTTTATGGCTCTGTCGCCTTTCGCAGCTCCCTGTCACGGGCGCTGGCATCCCTGGGCATCGCACAGCCGCCGATCATCTCCGACTTCATGACATCATGAGCCTCAGAACCCTGCTCAAAAACACCGCCTATCGTTTCGTCACCTCCTTGTTCGGGGACAGGGAGGGCTTTGTGAAGCTGCCGGTCGTGCAGGGCCCGGCCAAGGGGCTGGTCTTTCGTGTGGACCTGGTGCGCCGCATGGAGGCCTACTGGCATGGACGCTATGACCAGGACATCCTGGAAACGCTGTCCCGTCATCTGCTGCGTCCCGGCATGACGGTCTGGGACTGTGGCATCTACATCGGCTACTACACCTGCTTCTTCGCCCGTGCCGTCGGTGAATCCGGCCGGGTGATCGCTTTTGAGCCCGACCCGGCCTGCCTTGCCAGGACGCGCGAAAACGTCGGCATCAACGGCTTTCAAAACGTCTCCTGGGTGCATGCGGCCATTGGCGACCAGACTGGAAAGTCCGCCTTCATCCTCAGCGGCAACACCAACAGCCACCTGCCCGGAGGCTGGGTCGGCGCGACCGAGGAGGATTACCACCGCGAGGTGGAACGGCGGACGGGCATGATGGAGGTGCAGGTTTACACGCTCGATGACGCTCTCACCGCCGCTCAGCCTCCGGACCTGGTGAAGATCGACATCGAAGGCTTTGAGGGCCGGGCCGTGCAGCACACCCGGAAGCTGATCGAACAGCACCGGCCGGTGTTCATCGTCGAGCTGCACAACCCGGAATGCGACCGCGCGGTGTGGGAGTATTTCAACGACCAGGGTTACGAAATCCTCAACGCCTCGACCATGAAGCCTGTGCTTACGGTGCGGGAAAGCGGCGGCACCCTCGTGTGCCGTCCAAGGAGTTGAACCAACAGGTGCTTTCATGTGCGGCATCGCCGGCATTCTCCAAACGGCACCGGTGTCCGGTGTCGGCGGCCTTGAGCGCCTGCTGGCGGGCTTTCAGCAGGCGCTGAGGCATCGCGGGCCGGATGACCGCGGCCTTTGGATGAACGCCGCCGGGTCCGCAGGACTGACCCACACGCGGCTCTCCATCCTCGACCTGTCACCCGGCGGGCATCAGCCAATGGTTTCGGAGGACGGCCGCCGCGTGATCTGCTTCAACGGCGAGATTTACAACTTCCGCGAGCTGCGCGACGGGCTGGAGGCGCGCGGGGAGATTTTTATAACGCAGTCGGACACGGAGGTGCTGCTGCGGCTGCATGCGCGGGAGGGCGCGGGCATGGTGGAGCGGCTGCGCGGCATGTTCGCCTTCTGCCTCTGGGACGAGGCCGAACAAACAGCGTTGCTGGCCCGTGATCCGCTGGGCATCAAGCCGCTGTATGTGCATGAGTCCCGGGGCAGGCTGGCCTTTGCCTCGGAACTGCGGGCGCTCACCGGCAGCGGGCTGTTCAAGCCGACGCTGGACGAGGCGGCCGTCCAGGGCTTTTTCGAAACCGGCACGGTGTCGGAGCCGCTGACGCTTGCGAAGGAGGTCCGTCTTCTGGAGGCGGGGCACACGCTGACCTGGAGGGCGGGTGCATCGAGCCGCCGGCGCTACTGGCGGCTGCGGTTCAGCGGATCCTTTGAGGGCGATCCCGTGCAGCACACGCGTGAGGCGCTTCTGGACAGCGTGCGGCATCACTTTGTCAGCGACGTGCCTGTGGGGGTCTTCCTCAGCGGCGGCATCGACTCCACGGCCGTCCTGGCGCTCGCGAATGAAACCGGCCATCGCGGCATCGGCAGCTTTTCCATCACCGTGGACGACCCGAAGGCGGACGAAGGCGAGGTGGCCAGGCGCACGGCGCGGCACTTTGGTTCTGATCATCATGAGATGCGCCTCGACGCGGAGGTGGCGCGCGGGCTGTTTGGCGAGTTCCTGAAGCACACCGACCAGCCGAGCATCGACGGCCTGAACACGTTCACCGTGTCGGCGCTGGCGCGGCGGCATGGCATGAAGGTGGTGCTCAGCGGCCTGGGAGGTGATGAACTCTTCGGGGGCTATGCCAGCTTCTCCAGGATTCCGCGGATGCTTCGTCTGCATCATTGGTTAGGTCATGCGCCTTTCCTGCCCGCACTTCTGAGGCGCGGAGGCCCGCGGCATCGCCGGATGGCGGATTTTCTGGCCGGCCATGGATCGGTTGACGACGCCTTTGCCGCCCTGCGCGGGATCTTTTCCCGGCCTGAGGCGGCCGCCCTGACGGCCTGGATCACGGGCATGCCCGCCCCGTTGCCGGAGGCCGTGGGGGAGGATGCGGAGGAAGTTGGAACCCTGGACCGCATCTCCGCCCTGGAGCTCACGCGCTACATGCGCAACCAGCTGCTGCGCGACAGCGACGTCATGAGCATGGCGCACGGGCTGGAGCTGCGCGTGCCGCTGGTGGACCGGGTGCTGGTGGAGAAGGTGACGCAGGTGCCGGCCGCGCAACGGCTGCGGCCCAACAAAGGATTGTTCACCGCCGCCGTGCCAGAGGTTCCGGACTGGGTGGTGAACCAGCGGAAGCGCGGCTTTCTCTTCCCCTACCAGAAATGGCTCGGCGGTGAATGGGGCGGCGCGTTTGGGGAGGCCTGTGCGCAGTCTCCTGTGGCCGTGGCTCAGTGGTATCAGAAGTGGAGCCTGTTCATGCTCCGACACAGCCTGGAGGTGCTGGGGCTGCGCTCATGAAGGTGCTGCACGTCATCCCGTCGCTTTCGCCCTCGCAGGGCGGCCCCAGCCTGGTCCTGCCGGTCATGGCCGAGGCCCTCGCCAAGCGCGGCGTCCAGGTGGACGTGGTGACGACCGATGACGACGGCCACGGCCGGCGCGTGCCTGATGGCGTGACGGCGGACTGGCAGGAGCGCGAGGGCTGGCGGCTGAGGATGTTCCCCAAGCAGACGGAGTTCTACAAGGTGTCGCTGCCGCTGCGCCGCTGGCTGCGGGAGCATGTAACGGATTATGACGTGGTGCATGTGCATGCGGTGTTTTCGTTTGCCAGCAGCGCGGCCTGCTCCGCGGCGCGTGCCGCAGGCGTGCCTTTCATCGTGCGTCCACTGGGGGTCCTGAACGCCTGGGGGATGCGCAACCGCCGGCGCTGGATCAAGGCCCAGTCGTTCCGCTGGCTCGACAAGCCCCTGCTGGACGCCGCCGCCGCCATCCATTACACCAGCCAGGCCGAGGCGGATGAAGCGGCGGCGCTGGCGATTCGCGCACGTCCCGTGGTGATTCCGCTGGGGACGGACCTGCGCGGCTTTGATGCTCTGCCGTCGCCTTCCTTGTTTCATGCCGCTCACCCGCAGGCCGCCGATGGTCGAAATGTTTTGTTCCTCTCGCGCCTGGACCCCAAGAAGGGTCTGGAGCTCTTGCTGGATGCGTTTGCCGTGTCCGGGGCTCGGAGACAAGGCTGGCGGCTGGTGGTGGCGGGTGCGGGAGAGGCGTCCTATGAGGCAATGTTGAAAACTCGCGCAGAATCGCTGGGCCTCCAGGACTGCCTTTTGTGGACGGGCTTTCTTGAAGGTGGCCAAAAGCTTTCGGCATTGGCCGCCTGCCAGATGTTTGTGCTGCCTTCCTCCTCGGAAAATTTCGGCATCGCCCTTCTGGAGGCGATGGCATCAGGACTTCCCTGCGTCTCGACTGAAGGTGTCGCCCTGGCGAAGGACGCGGCGGCCTCCGGGGCGGTGCTGCTGGCTGAAAGGAGGGCACCGGAGCTGGCATCGATCATGGACCGTCTGGCGGAGTCTGCCGAATTGCGTGAATCCCTGGGATGCAGGGCCGCCGATCTTGCCCGGAACGCCTATTCGGCGGAGGCCATGGCAACGGCGTTGGAAAACCTTTACCTGCAGTCCAGGAAGTGATTTTTTTGCTGACATGATCTCCCGCCGCGCCAAGGCGCTCTTCTACAGTCTTGCAGGTCCGCTGATGCGGGTGAATGCGGCCCTTTACCGAAGCCTGCGTGCGCCCGCCTCCGCAGGTGCAGAGATGGTGCGCATCCACCTGGGGCCGGGACAGAGGAACTACCTTGAGGGCTGGATCAATGTGGACGCCAACATGTTCACGGGAAAATGCGACGTCTGGGCGGACATGAGCCAGGGACTGCCCTTCCGCGACGCCTCGGTGGACGCCATCTATTCCCATCACGTCATCGAGCACCTTCCTGATCTTCCAGGCCACTTTGCCGAGATGTTCCGGGTTCTCAAGCCGGGCGGCGTCATCCGTGTGGGCGGGCCGAACGGGGATGCGGCGATGCGTGAATACCTGGCCGGCAACAGCGCCTGGTTTTCCGATTTTCCCGACCACCGCTCCTCCATCGGCGGGCGGCTGGAGAACTTCATCTTCTGCCGACGCGAGCATCTGACGATCCTGACGCCGTCCTACCTGCGTGAGCTGGCGGAAGGAGCTGGCTTCACTCTCGTGGATGTCGTGCAGCCGATCACTGAAACGCATCATCCGTCCCTGTTCGACGCCGCCGTGCTGGCCCTGGAGTGGGAAAGCACGCCTGAGTCGCCGCACACTTTGCTGATCGAGGCCCGTAAAGCTGCAGCATGAACCTGAAGGACATCACGCCGCTGGTGCTGACCTGGAACGAGGACCCCAACCTCGAGCGCACGCTCACCCGGCTGGCCTGGGCGGCGGAGGTGGTCGTGCTCGACAGCGGCAGCACGGATGCCACGCGTGAGATCGCCGGCAGGTTCGTCAACGTGCGTTTTGAAACACGTCCGTTTGATGACCACACCCGTCAGTGGAACCACGGAGTGGATCTGGTGCGCACGCCCTGGGTGCTGTCGCTGGATGCGGACTACGTGCTGGGTGCAGGTTTTGAGCAGGAGCTCGAGGCGCTTTCTGCCACGGCGGATGCCTACCAGGCTTGCTTTCGCTATCTCATCGGAGGCCGGGGTCTGCGCGCCAGTCTTTACCCGCCGCGTGCCGTGCTGTTTCAAAAAAGCCGCTGCCACTATGTGCAGGACGGCCACACTCAACTGCTGGAGGTGAAGGGCGAGGTCGGCCGGTTGCGCTCCCACATCGACCACGATGACCGCAAGCCGCTGTCACGCTGGATCGCCTCGCAGGACAAGTATGCGCTGCTGGAGGCGGAGAAGCTGCTGGCGGCTGATCCTGTCGCGTTGAGACTGCAGGACCGGCTTCGCCGCAGCGGCTGGGCGGCGGTGCCCGCCACGCTGATTTACACGCTGCTGGTGAAAGGCACGCTGCTCGACGGCTGGCGCGGCTGGTATTACACGCTTCAGCGGGTGCTTGCCGAAATCATGCTGGCCCTGCGACTTCTGGAAAAACGCATCGGACCATGAGCACCCAGCCGCCCAGCGTCCACCTTGTGGTTCCCTGCTTCCGGGAAAGCGGGCGCATTGGTGTGTTTCTGCCGGAGCTCTGCGAGGCGATGACGAGGCTTGGTGGCGTCCAAATCCAGGTGGTGGAGGATGGATCCGGGCCCGAGGAGGCCGCCGCCATGAAAGCGGTGGTTGACGGGCTGCGTCCGTCCTTTCCCTGCCTGCTGCCCTTGAAGGTGCTGACCGAAAACCTGGGCAAGGGCGGTGCGGTTTACGCGGGCTGGGCGGATCATGCCGGAGCCCAATGGCTGGGCTTCGTGGATGCCGACGGCTCCTGCTCGGCTTCGGAGGTGGATCGCTTGATCCGGCTGCTGCCGCCGCCAGGCGGGGCGCCGCGCGCCCTGTTCGCCTCACGGGTGAAGATGCTCGGCCGCCGCGTCGAGCGTCTGTTGAAGCGTCATTTGTTGGGCCGCATCTATGCCACGCTGGTCTCCGAGATGCTGGACATCCCGGTCTACGACTCGCAGTGCGGGCTGAAGCTGGTGCCTCGAGCCTCCTTTGAAGAAATCGCCGGCGGGCTGCAGGTGAAGGGCTTCGCCTTTGACGTGGAGCTGATGACGGCCCTGCTCGACGGCGGCTGCGAGGTTGTGGAGGTGCCCGTGGACTGGCATGAGACCCCGGGCGGGAAGGTGCGTCTGCTGCGTGACTCCTGGCGCATGGCGCTGGATGTGTGGCTGATCCGCAAGGCGCGTCAGGCGCGTCGCAAGGGCGGCTGAGGAGGTTTTCGGCCTTCGCAGGAGAAGTCCAGGTGCTCTCTTGTGTGCAAAACCTGCCCCGGCTGCTTCCGCCCGCGACGCAGGCCGTGGGATTCGAAGGAGGTGGGAGGGTGGATCCACAGTTTCCACAGCGTTCAAGGCGGCTGCGGAATCGGAGTTCCGCGCTCCAGGAAACACTTCAGCACGGCGGCTGAGAAGGGCTTTCCAACCCCGGGTGAAGGCGGAGCCGTGCGGCCCGCCTTTTTTGTTTTTTTGTTCAGGCCAGCAGCGCCTTCACGACCTCGCCGCTGACGTCGGTGAGGCGGAAGTCGCGCCCCATGAAGCGGTAGGTCAGAGCCTCGTGATCGAGGCCGAGCAGGTGCAGCATCGTGGCGTGCAGGTCGGGCACGGCGACCCTGTCCTGGACGGCGGCATAACCAAATTCATCGGTGGCGCCATGGATCATGCCGCCCTTGATGCCGCCGCCGGCCATCCACATGGTGAAGCCCTTCGGATGATGGTCGCGGCCCCGGCCGTTCTCGGCCACGGGCGAGCGTCCAAACTCGCCGCCCCAGACCACGAGGGTGGTGTCGAGCAGTCCGCTGATCTTCAGGTCATCCAGCAGCGCGGCGATGGGGCCGTCGGTCTCCGCGCAATGGAGGTCGTGATTTTTCTTCAGGTCGTCGTGGGCGTCCCAGGCTTTCGGGCCCTCGTTGCCGCCGCTGTAGACCTGCACAAAGCGCACGCCCCTCTCGACCAGCCTGCGGGCGAGCAGGCAGTTGCGGCCGAAGTGGGCGGTCACCGGGTGGTCCAGGCCGTACATGCGGCGCACGGCCTCGGGTTCGCGCCCGAGGTCGGTGCATTCCGTGGCGCTCATCTGCATGCGGTAGGCCAGCTCGTAGGCGTTCAGCCGTGCGGCGAGCTCGCTTTCCGCCGGGTTGGCGGCGGCGTGCTCGGCGTTCCACTGCTTCAGCAGGTCCAGCCGGGCGCGCTGGCGGGGGCTGCTGACGCTTTTCGGCGGCGTCAGGTAGGCGATGGGTTCGCCGCTGCTGCGGAAGGGCACGCCCTGGTAGGTGGCGGGCATGAAGCCGTTTGACCAGTTGAGCGCGCCGTTCACGGGGGCGCCGAGCTTGTCCAGCAGCACGACAAAGGCGGGCAGGTTTTCGCTTTCCGAGCCGAGGCCGTAGGTGACCCAGGAGCCCATGCTCGGGCGTCCGGCCTGGATGAAGCCGGAGTTCATCTGGAAGAGCGCCGGCCCGTGGTTGTTGCTCTCGGCATGCATGGAGCGTATCACGCAGAGGCTGTCGGCATGTCGCGCGAGGTTGGGATAGACTTCGGCGATGTCGATGCCCGCCTGCCCATGCCTGGAAAAGCGGTACGGGCTCTGCATGGCCACGTTTTTGGTTTTTCCGCCCATGAAGGCGTCCTCCTTTTTCCAGACCGGGATCGGCCTGCCATGCCACCTGGCCAGCTCGGGTTTCGGATCGAAAAGATCGACGTGCGACGGCCCGCCATACATGAACAGGAAGATCACCGACTTCGCCTTTGGTGCGAAATGCGGCGCACGGGGCGCCAGCGGATTGCCACCCTTCAGCAGGCCGTCGTTCGCCAGCAACGACTGCAGTGCCAGCGAGCCAAAACCGGCTCCGGCCTGCTGAAGAATCTGACGACGGGTGGAAAGAGGCATGGTTTGAACAGGGCGCTGGGAGACAAATTGTCCACGTCACAACGGCTCCGGCTGAAGTTCCTTGCGGGCACCGGCTCATGAGCCGGGGGCGTGAGGTGCCTGACCTGCCGTTTGTCCAGGAGCCGCCGTTTCTTCCGCCTGGAGGTCTGGTGACCGGCGGCTAGTCGATGTACACAAACTCGCTGCTGTTGAGCAGCACGTGGGCGAGGTCGCGCAGGGCGGACTCAGGGGCTCCGGCGGCGGTGCGTTCGCGGAGGAAGCCAAGTGCCTCCGCCTTGCGTGCGGGCTTCGGGGGACGCGAGAGCGTGATCATGAACAGGCGGTCCACCACCTTGGATGGATCATCGCCGGCTTCCTCCAGGGCACGGCGGGCGAGGTGGCCGGCCTGCTCCTCGACGAACTCATCATTCATCAGCACCAGGGCCTGGGTGGGCACGGTGCTCTGAGGGCGCAGGGCGCAGCTGTCGGTGGTCGTCGGTGCGTCGAAGAGCTCGAGGCTGGGCATGAGCAGCTGCCGCTTCACGTAGATATAGATGCTGCGCCGCCACTGGTCGGGCCCCTCGGTCTTCAGCACGGGCCATTTGTTGCGCTGGCTGGCGTCGAGAAGTTCGGGGCGGATGCGCGGCTTGACGCCCGGACCGCCCATCTTCGGGTTCAGCCTGCCGGAGACGGCCAGGATGCTGTCACGAATGACCTCGGCCTCCATGCGCTGCAGCCTCAGGCCCGGGTTTTCAGGCGGGCCGGCCTTGCGCTGCTGGCGGTAGGTGGCGGAGAGGAGGATCTGGCGATGCAGGTCCTTGAGCCTGCCGCCGCCTGCGAGAAGGCGCTCGGCCAGCCAGTCGAGCAGCTCCGGGTGGGAGGGGCTGGCTCCGGACAAGCCCAAATTGCTTGGAGTGGCGACGATGCCGGAGCCGAAATGATGCTGCCAGACGCGGTTGGCCATCACCCGCCAGGTCAGGGCGGTTTGAGGAGAGGCGATCCATTCGGCCAGGGTTTTGCGGCGCAGGGTGGACTTCGCGGCGGGGGCGGGGAAATCCGGCGGCTGACGAGTGAGAACAGCGGGCACGGCCGGCCCGACAAGGTCCCCCTGGTTGGACGCCAGGCCGCGCAGCAGGATGTGGGTGGCGGGCGCCTCGGGCCGTGTTTCCACGAGCGCCATGACCCGGGCCTCATCCATGATCTTGTCGTCCTTTTCGTTCGTCGCCCCCTTGGGCAGGCCCAGGCGCTCGGTTCCGGCGAAGATGGCGTAGAAGCCGTAGTAGTCGCGCGCGGTGAGCGGCTCCGTCTTGTGGTCGTGGCAGCGTGCGCAGCCCAGGGTGAGGCCAAGAAAGACCGAGGCGGTCGTGGAGATGACGTCGTCCATCTGGTCGGCCCGGTACTGGGCGATGGCCTCGGGCGTCTTGCCCATGTTGTCGTCGTTGCTCGGGCCGTTGCGACAGAAGCCGGTGGCGATGAGCCCCTGCTCACCGGCGCCTTGAAGTTCATCCCCGGCGATCTGTTCGGCGATGAAGCGGGCGTAGGGCTTGTCGTCGTTGAAGCTGCGGATGACGTAGTCGCGGTACTTCCAGGCTTGCGGGCGGTCGAGGTCGTTGTGAAAGCCGCTGGTGTCGGCGTAGCGTGCGAGGTCCAGCCAGTGCCGCGCCCAGCGTTCGCCGTAATGCGGGCTGGCCAGGAGCCGTTCGACAAGGGCTTCATAGGCCCGGGGCGAGGGGTCGCTAACAAATTGTTCGACCTCCTCGGGCGAGGGCGGCAGGCCGGTGAGGTCGAGCGACAGGCGTCGGACCAGCGTGGCGCGTCCGGCCTCCGGGGCCGGCTTCAAGCCCGAGGCCTCCAGCCTGGCCAGCACGAAACGGTCAATGTCGTTCCTGGGCCATGCGGTGTCCCGCACCTGCGGTGGTGCTGGCTTTTGCAGAGGCAGGAAGGCCCAGTGTGCGCGGTTCTCCTCGATGTCCGGTGTCGCGGCGACGACCAGGCAGGGCAGGGCCGCCAGCGGCAGTCGGAGGAGCTTTGGCAGAATCGCGGGCATCAGGAGGATGACTATCAACGCGCCATGACGGCCTCGATTGCAGCCTTCATGCGGGCTTCGCTTCCCGGGGCGACCCAGCACCAGTCGTGCAGGTTGCTGTCGCGCTCCTGCCAGGCGCGTTCAATGGGGATGTAGCCGGGGGCGGATTCGCCATAGCCCATGACCAGCACGGGCACCTCGCCGGCCAGCTTTTGCGCCAGCCGTTGATACTCCACGTAGGATTCCGCGGGCAGCAGCAGCACGCTGGCGGAGCCGAGGTGAAGGGCGACGACATCGATGGGCGTGCCGCGTGCGACACGGGCGCGCCAGCTCAGGCCCATGGCGGCGAGGCAGTGGCTGAAGGGGCGTTCGGAGGCGTTGGCCAGGATCTGTTCCAGGCCCTTCTGGGTGAAGCCGGGCGTGTTGCGTGGCTCGAGGTGCAGCTCTGACCGGGAAAAACGGGCCTCCTCCAGGGGGTGCCGGCGGGTGGCCTTCATGGATTCCTGCATGGCTTCGTGCAGACGGCTGGCAAGTCGAAGCCTGGCCTCATGGCTGCCGTCGTTGTACTTGCCGGCGGTGACATTGCCGGAGCAGCCGCTGGCATAAACGTGCAGGGGGCCTGGATTGGATCCGCGCATGGACTTGAGGGCGAGGCCGGGGAAGTCCGGGGTGACGTCACCCTGGCCGTAATAGCTCATGGGATGAACGGCATAGGCATGCAGGGCGAAGAGGCAGGTTTCGCCCGACCAGAAGGAGAGTGTCTTCAGCCAGGGATCGATGTCGCCTTCATCGGCGGCGCAGAGCAGGGGGTCGGTGCAGCGGCTCATGCGTGAGTGGCTGACGCGGCCGTCAGGCAGAATGACGCGGCGGTTGGAGGCCACCTCGCGCACCCTCGCCTGGCCGATGCCGCAGTGGCTGACCGGCCGTGCGTTTGCCAGGGCCGTGGTCAGGGCCTGGACCGTTTTCTGAACGGCCTGATCGCCAAAGGCCGGGTCGCAGACGCTGCCCTTTGAGCCGGCTTTTTTCAAAAAGGCTTCAGCTTCAGCGTCCATCACCGGGGCATTGTGGGCATGGGTGGCGCTGAGCATCACCCTGGCCGGTTCGGTCCCGGCGGCTCTCGCGAGAGCGCCGCGCCAATGGTCGTAGGAGCCGTTGCGGATCTCGCACCATTCGATGCTGACGATGACCACGGGCTTCTCAGGGCCGAGCAGGACGCAGCCGCGTGCGTGAAGCGGGTCGGCGACCGATTTCACGGGGCCGATGCCTCCGCCCATGCAGGCGTGGCCGACGGGCGGGGTGACGTCGGCCTCGAAGACCGCCAGCCTCCATTCGGAACCGCGAACCAAAAGAGGGTTCATGAGCAGGGCCAGGGCCGGGAGAATGAGGCGGGGATGCATGACCTTCTTGATACAGCGCCGGTCCGTCCTCTATTGCAGCATGACCAACTGGGAGCAATGCTATCTCGACGGACAGACCCCCTGGGACAAGGGGACGGGCTCGCCGCCGCTGGCGGAATGGGTTTGCACCCACCGGCCCCGGGGTCGTGCGCTTGTGCCCGGCTGCGGCGCCGGCCATGACGTGGCGATGCTGGTGGAGGCGGGGGTGGACGCCGCGGGGCTCGACATCGCCCCCTCGGCGGTGGAGCGGGCCAGGGCGGCCTATCCAGCTTTGACGTCACGTTTTGTCCTGGGGGACCTGTTTGCCACGCCGCAGGACTGGCGGGCGGGCTTTGACCTGGTGGCGGAGCACACCTGCCTCTGCGCCCTGCCACCGTCGCTGCGCGTCGAGTATGAAAAGGCGGTGCATGAGCTGCTGCGTCCGGGCGGACTGCTGGCGGGCGTCTGGTTCATCCATCCTGAGATGGACCCGGGCGAGTCCGGGCCGCCCTTTGGCATCTCAGTCGAGGAACTGGGGGGGCTGTTTCCGGCGGAGCGCTGGGAGGTGGTCGAGGATCGTGTGCCCGAGTCCGGATATGAAGGGCGGGTTGGCCGCGAACGGCTGCGTGTGCTGCGCAAAACCGGCGCTTCCTGACCCGTCATGCAGCGTCCGCCCGCCTCCGCCGTGCTGAGTGCCGTGACGGCCTTCAGCCTGTGGGGTTTCCTGCCCGTTTACTGGAAGCAGATCGGCCATCTCGGGGCCGACATCTCCATCGCCCAGCGGGTTGTCTGGACGTTGATGACCTGCCTGCTTCTGCTGCTGGGCAGGCGGGAGACCACGGCATGGTGGCGTGAGCTGCGCCGTCCGGACGTGCTGCGCACTCATGCGTTGTCCGCCTTGTTGTTAGGCGTCAACTGGGGCGTGTTCATCTGGGGCGCCCTGCATGGGCGCATCCTGGAATGCAGCCTGGGCTATTTTTTGAACCCGCTGCTCAACGTGCTGATCGGTTGTGTGCTGCTGGGTGAAAGCTTGAACGGCTGGCAGAAGACCAGCATCGCGCTGGCGGCCGCCGGCGTCGGCCTGCAGATGCTGGCGGTGGGCAGGCCGCCGTGGATCGCGCTGCTGCTGGCGCTGTCCTTCGGCTTTTACGGCCTCGTGCGCCGCCGCTCCAGCCAGGGACCGCTCACGGGGCTCGCCACCGAGTCATTGATCGCCATGCCCGCGGCCCTGGGCTTCCTCAGTTTCTGGCATGGTGGCGGCCGGGCGGTGTTTGGCGACGGCTCCTGGCATGACCTGATTTACATCCTCGGGCTGGGAGCGGTCACCACCGTGCCGCTGCTGGGCTTTGCCAACGGCGCGCGCAAGCTGCCCTTCAGCCTTCTCGGCCTGCTGCAGTTCCTGGCGCCAACCGGACAGTTTCTGGTGGGCGCCTTCATCTATGATGAACCGCTGCCACCAGCCTCGCTGGCCGCCTTCGCCTTCATCTGGTCGGCGGTGGCGGTGTTCTGCCTGGAGCTCTGGCTGAGAAGCTCCAGGCGTCACCAGGCCTGACCTTCATTCCAGGGTGATGCCCTGCCAGTAGGCGAACTCCCAGGCCCAGCCGTTGGCATGCGCTTCGAGACGCAGGGTGATGTCCTGGCCCTTCCACTTCGCCAAATCCACCTCCACGGTCCTCCAGCGTGGCTTATCATGATCCACCGTCACCGCCTTGACCTCTTGATCATTGACCAAGGCCTTGACGATCCAATCACCACGATCATCGGCAGCCACGCTGAACTTCAGCTTGGTCTTCTCGACCTTCATCTGCCTCTCTAGGCTCGCAGGTGTCTTCTTGTCGGTGAACGGATGCATGAGCAGCACGTTCGTCCGGCCGTGGTATTCCGCGAGTTTGACCGGGGTGCGCTCGAAATCGGGCGCGTTGACCTTCCAATCGGGATTCCACAGGCTGACGCTTTCCCAGTCGATGGCACGCCAATTGGTCTTTTTCGGCTGCAAGGCCGTTTCGGGCAGTTCGACGCCCTGGATGAGCAGTTTCTTCTTTTCGGGCGTGAGCGGGCCTTCTTCCGGTGGAGCCAAAATATACCAGATGAGGTCGCGGAAGGCTGCATCGGGCAGATTGCCGAATCCCATCGGCATGAGGCTCTGCTTGGTGTTCGTGAGCGTGGCGATTTGGTCTCGCGGGACGACTTGAGCCGCGCCACCGGCTCCGAGCAGCTTCACATGCCCCGGCGTGTCCTCCACGATGCGTCCGGCGAGCGTGCGACCGTCCTTGGTGCTCACGCTGATGTTTTCGTAGCCGTTGCCGATGATTTGATTCGGGTCGATCACGTTCGCGAGCAAGGCATCGAGATTGCTGCGTCCGCTGCCGATCAAATCCGGCCCCACCTTCTGGCCACCGCCGTGGAACTCATGACAGATCATGCACGTCGCCGTGAACATGAGTTTGCCGTTCGCGAGGTCCGGTTCGCCTGTTAGGCAGGCTTGCTTCTTCTGCGCGATGAGGGTTTCACATCCTCCGACGAGTCCTGCCAGGCACCGAGCACTTTGAAGGCGAGATCGCGGATGCCTTTGTCCTTGTGGGCTGCCAGTGCGCGTCGCACCGGAGCGGGGAAGCCGGTCGCAGGCACCTT
>Ga0315900_10002228_pt1 | contig 30205 bp, 23 predicted proteins | sample LakEriMetagenome_FD_203521 | JGI IMG/M metagenome (GOLD analysis project Ga0315900, IMG submission 203521) | Freshwater fungal communities from buoy surface, Lake Erie, Ohio, United States - Buoy 12 MA114 | ecosystem: Environmental > Aquatic > Freshwater > Lake > Lake biofilm | place: USA: Lake...
CGCCCGGGCGCCACACGGCACCCGGCGCCACGTCGCGCGGAACGGACGGTCAGATCAGGCGCAAATCACCGGCAGAGGACCGACCATCGCGGCCCTGTAGCAATTCATAGGCGATTTTCTGATTGTCGTTCAGACCCTTGAGGCCTGCCCTCTCGACCGCCGAGATGTGGACGAAGACGTCCTTGCCACCATCATCGGGGGCGATGAAGCCATAGCCCTTGGTTGCGTTGAACCACTTCACGGTGCCAGTCGGCATTCCGCACTCCCTTAACCTGGACCTCCGGCCGCGCGATCCCGGCCGGTGGTGGCGCGGACCCGCCTCGGAGGCCCGCAGAGGGAACGAGGCCGAAAAGTCCAGCGTCACAAGGAAATTATTGACGCATGCACGGAAAAAATCAAGTGCGCTGCAGATCCGGCGGGGTCGCCTCGGCGGCGAGTTCGGCGACCATCTCCGCAAGTGGGCGCACTGCGGTTCCGGGTTCGCCCAGCCTGCGGACCGATACGGTGCCGCCCGCCACCTCCTGCGCACCGATGGCAAGGATCACCGGCACCTTGGCCAGCGAATGCTCGCGCACCTTGTAGTTGATCTTCTCGTTGCGGGTGTCGGCCTCGGCCCGCACCCCCGCCGCCGTCAGACGCGCCACGACATCGGCGACGAACGCATCCGCCTCCGAGACGATCGAGGCGACGACGACCTGCCGCGGCGCCAGCCAGAAGGGCAGCCGGCCCGCGCTGTTCTCGATCAGGATGCCAATGAACCGCTCGAAGGATCCGAGCACGGCGCGGTGGAGCATGACGGGGCGGTGCTTCATCCCGTCCTCGCCGATATAGACGGCATCGAGCCTCTCGGGCAGGACGAAATCGACCTGAAGCGTGCCGCACTGCCAGTCGCGCCCGATCGCATCCGTCAGCACGAATTCGAGCTTGGGGCCGTAAAAGGCCCCTTCGCCCGGGTTCATGGCGAAATCGTGCCCCGCCGCGCGCGTCGCGGCCATGAGCGCGCCCTCGGCCTTGTCCCAGACCGCGTCCGAGCCCGCCCGCGCCGCCGGCCGGTCGGAGAACTTGATCTTGAACTGCTCGAATCCGAGATCGCGATAGACCGAAGAGAGGAAATCGATGAAGCGGCGCGTCTCGCCCTCGATCTGCTCCTCGCGGCAGAAGATGTGCGCATCGTCTTGCGTGAAGCCGCGCACCCGCATGATGCCGTGCAGCGCGCCCGAGGGCTCGTAGCGGTTGCAGGCCCCGAATTCCGCGATCCGCAGCGGCAGCTCGCGATAGCTGCGCAGGCCCTGATTGTAGATCTGCACATGGCAGGGGCAGTTCATGGGCTTGAGCGCGTTCACCGTCTTTTCGCGGGCGTGGTCCTCCTCGACCTCGACGATGAACATGTGCTCCTGATACTTCTCCCAGTGGCCCGAGGCCTCCCAGAGCTTGCGGTTGACGACCTGCGGGGTGTTGACCTCGACATAGCCGCCCGCACGCTGGCGGCGGCGCATGTAGGCCTGAAGCGTGGTGTAGACCGTCCAGCCGTCGGGGTGCCAGAAGACCTGCCCCGGCGCCTCTTCCTGCATGTGAAAGAGGTCCATCTCGCGCCCGAGCCGGCGATGGTCGCGCTTGGCGGCCTCCTCCAGCATCGTCAGATGCGCCTTCAGATCGTCGCGGTTGCGGAAAGCCACGCCATAGATGCGCTGCAACTGCTTGTTGCGGCTGTCGCCCCGCCAATAGGCGCCGGCGACGTTCATGAGCTTGAAGGCATCCGCCGGCACCTGCCCGGTGTGCTGGAAATGCGGCCCGCGGCAGAGATCCTGCCAGGCCCCGTGCCAGTACATCCGGATCGGCTGGTCACCCGCGATCGCCTCGATCAGCTCGACCTTGAAGGGCTCGTTCGCCGCCTGATAATGCGCGATCGCGCGCGTCCGCTCCCAGACCTCGGTGCGCACCGGGTCGCGCGCATTGATGATCGCGCGCATCCTCGCCTCGATCGCGCCCAGATCCTCGGGCGTGAAGGGCGCCTCGCGGTCGAAGTCGTAATACCAGCCGTCCTTGATCACGGGCCCGATCGTCACCTTCACATCGGGCCAGATCTCCTGCACCGCGCGCGCCATGATGTGCGCGAGGTCGTGGCGGATCAGTTCGAGCATCGGCGCGTCGTCGGCCGTGGTGTTGATCGCGATCGCGCCATCGCGCGCGATGGGCCATTGCAGATCCCAGTGCGCCCCGTCGAGCCGGGCCGAGATCGCGCGCTTGGCAAGCCCGGGCGAGATCGCGGCGGCAACCTCGGCCGCGGTGATCCCCGCGGGATAGTCGCGCACGGCGCCATCGGGAAATGTGAGGGAGATCTGGCCCATCGCGGCCTCCTCGTCGGTTCGGCGCCCACGACGCGCCCGGTTGCGATCTGACCGCGTGATTGCCGCAGCAGGGGTGGGAAAGTCAATCCTCGGCTGTCTCAGACATAGACCCAGACGAGGATCGCGCCCCCCATCGCCAGACGATAGAGGACGAAGGGCCCGAAGCCGATCCGGTCGAGGACGCGCATCATCAGCGCCAGCGCGACCAGCGCCGCACCAAAGGCCATAAGGGCAGCCAGCCCCGCCTGCGGTAGCGCGCCCCATGCGCCCTCGGTCGCGACCTCGGCCAGGAGCAGCGTGCCCGAGGCTATGATCGTCGGGATAGACATCAAGGTCGCGATCCGCGCGGCCTCGATGCGGCCAAATCCCAAGCCGCGTGCACCCGTCATGCACGCCCCTGACCGCGAGGTGCCGGGGATGAGCGCGACCGCCTGCCAGAGCCCGAGGATCAGCGCTTGCCGGATACTCCAGCCTTCGAGGGTCTGCCCCGTCCCGCCCTGCCGATCCGCCCACCACAGCACGACGGCAAAGACGATCGTCGCCCAGCCGATCACCTCGACCGAGCGCAGCATTTGCGTGAGGTCGGCGAGTTCAAGCGCAAGACCCACAACCACAACCGGCAGCGTCGCGAGCGCCAGAAGCAGCACGAGACGCGCCGGCGGGGCATCCACGCGCCCGCGCGCGACTTCGAGTGCCCCGCGCGCGAGCATCGCAACGTCGCGCCGGAAATAGGCGATGACGGCACCGAGCGTGCCCACATGCACCGCGACATCGATCAGCAGGCCCTGGTCCGCCACCCCCGTCACCTGCGGGATCAGGATCAGATGCGCCGAGGACGAGATCGGGAGGAACTCCGTCACCCCCTGCACGAGCGCGAGCACCATGAGTTGCCATAGGGGCATGACCAATCCTGCCGCTTGATTCGAAGCGTCCACACCCTAGCGAAAGAAAGACCAGGCGAAAGCAGGAGCATATGGCAATGATGCTGCCTCTTTTTGTAACCGAATTCCGGGAAATGTGGCAGAATGTTGCCATAACCCCCTATTCATGGCAGCAATGCTGACTTTTCATCGGCGGGGGCCGGGCGTATAGCGCGAGCGTCGAGGGAGGCATGCATGGCGAAGAATGTTCTTCTGCGGTTCGTGACCGTGGGCAAGGAGACGCCGGAAAAGCGCGAGGCCGATGAGCGGGCGCATGATTTCGGCGAGATCTACCGCGAGTTCGCCGCCGCCAAGGCCGCCGAGCAGGCCGGCCGGTGCAGCCAGTGCGGCGTGCCCTACTGCCAGACGCATTGCCCGTTGCACAACAACATCCCCGACTGGCTCTCGATGGTCGCGCAAGGCCGCTTGCGCGAGGCCTACGAGATCAGCCAGGCCACGAACACCTTCCCCGAGATCTGTGGTCGCATCTGCCCGCAGGATCGCCTCTGCGAGGGCAACTGCGTCATCGAGCAGGCCGGCCACGGCACGGTGACGATCGGGGCGATCGAGAAATACATCACCGACACGGCCTTTGCCGAGGGCTGGGTCGGCGCCATCGCGCCCGCCGCCGAGCGGGGCGAGCATGTGGGCATCATCGGGGCGGGGCCCGCGGGGCTGGCCGCGGCCGAGCGGCTGCGCCGGGCGGGCGTGCAGGTGACGGTCTATGACCGCCACGACCGCGCAGGCGGGCTGCTGACCTATGGCATCCCGGGCTTCAAGCTCGAAAAACCCGTGGTGATGCAGCGCATCGCGCAGCTTGCCGCGGGGGGCGTGCGCTTCGTGCAGGAGTGCGCGATCGGGCGCGATCTGAGCTTTGCCGACCTGCGCGCGCGCCATGATGCGGTGCTGATCGCGACCGGGGTCTATCGCGCCCGCGATGTCGAGGTACCCGGCGCGGAGCTGCCGGGTGTGGTGGCGGCGCTCGACTATCTGACGGCCTCGAACCGCAAGGGCTTTGGCGATGCGGTGCCCGCGTTCGACAGCGGCGAGATGAACGCGGCCGGCAAGCGCGTCGTCGTCATCGGCGGCGGCGACACGGCGATGGATTGCGTGCGCACCGCCATCCGGCAGGGCGCGACCTCGGTCAAGTGCCTCTATCGGCGCGACCGGGCGAACATGCCCGGCTCGCAGCGCGAGGTCGCCAATGCCGAGGAAGAGGGCGTCGAGTTCGTCTGGCTGAGCGCGCCGCGCGCCTTCGCGGGCGGGGCGCGGGTGGGTTCGGTCGCGGTGCAGCGGATGCGCCTTGCGGCGGCCGATGCGACGGGCCGCGGCGCGCCGCAGCCGGTGCCGGGGGGCGATTACGACGAACCCGCCGACCTCGTCATCAAGGCGCTCGGCTTCGAGCCCGAGGATCTCCCCGGCCTCTGGGGCGAACCCGCCCTGCCGGTGACGCGCTGGGGCACGATCAAGGCCGATTTCCGCACCCATGCCACCGCCCTTCCCGGCGTCTATGCCGCGGGCGACATCGTGCGCGGGGCAAGCCTCGTGGTCTGGGCGATCCGCGACGGGCGCGAGGCGGCGGATGCGATGCTCGCCGCCTTCGACGGCGGCGCCCGGGTGGCGGCGGAATGACGATGCGGCGGTCGGATGCGGGACAGGAAGGGGAACGGGCCATGACGGATTTTGACGATGCATGGGTTGCCGCCGAAGAGGCGCGCCGCGCCCGTGTTGCGGCCGAGGGCCTCTATCGCGAGGAAGACGAGCATTCCTCCTGCGGGGTCGGGCTGGTCGTCGACATTGCCGGGCGCCCCTCGCGCCGGGTGGTGCAACTCGGGATCGAGGCGCTGAAGGCGGTCTGGCACCGCGGCGCGGTCGATGCCGACGGCAAGACGGGCGACGGGGCGGGCATCCATGTCCAGATCCCGGTGCCCTTCTTCTATGACCAGATCCGCCGGACCGGCCACGAACCCGACCGCGCCAAGCTGATCGCGGTGGGCCAGGTCTTTCTGCCGCGCACCGATTTCGGCGCGCAGGAACGCTGCCGCACCATCGTCGAGACCGAGGTGCTGCGGATGGGGCACTACATCTATGGCTGGCGGCATGTGCCGGTGAACACGGGCGTGCTGGGCGACAAGGCCAACGCCACCCGCCCCGAGATCGAGCAGATCCTGATCCGCAACGAGAAGGGCATCGACGAGGAGAGCTTCGAGCGCGAGCTCTACATCATCCGCCGGCGGATCGAGAAGGCGGCGGTGGCTGCGCAGATCACGGGGCTTTACCTCTGTTCGCTGTCCTGCCGGTCGATCATCTACAAGGGCATGATGCTGGCCGAGCAGGTGGCGGAGTTCTATCCCGACCTCAAGGACGACCGCTTCGAAAGCGCCTTTGCCATCTATCACCAGCGCTATTCGACGAACACCTTCCCGCAGTGGTGGCTCGCCCAACCCTTCCGGATGCTTGCCCACAACGGCGAGATCAACACCCTCAAGGGCAACGTCAACTGGATGCGGAGCCACGAGATCCGGATGGCCTCGAACACCTTCGGCGAGATGGCCGAGGACATCAAGCCGATCATCCCGGCGGGCACGTCGGATTCGGGCGCGCTCGATGCGGTGTTCGAGGTGATGGTGCGGGCCGGGCGCTCGGCGCCGATGGCCAAGACCATGCTCGTCCCCGAGGCCTGGTCGAAGGCCACGGGCGAGATGCCGAAGGCCTGGGCCGACATGTATGCCTATTGCAACGCGGTGATGGAGCCCTGGGACGGGCCGGCGGCCCTCGCCATGACCGACGGGCGCTGGGTGTGCGGGGGGCTCGACCGCAACGGGCTGCGGCCGATGCGCTATGTCGTGACGGGCGAGGGGCTGCTGGTCGCGGGCTCCGAGGCGGGGATGGTGCCCGTCGAGGAGGGGGGCGTCATCGAGAAGGGCGCGCTCGGTCCGGGGCAGATGATCGCCGTCGACATGGCCGAGGGGCGGCTCTATCACGACCGCGAGATGAAGGACCGTCTCGCCCACGCCCAGCCCTTTGGCGAGTGGATCGAGAAGGTCGTCGACCTCAACGCCATCATGCGCGACGTGCCCGAGCGGGCGATGCATGCGGGCGCCGATCTGCGCCGGCGGCAGGTCGCGGCGGGCTTCACGGTCGAGGAACTCGAGCAGGTGCTCGCGCCCATGGCCGAGGACGGCAAGGAAGTCGTGGCGAGCATGGGCGACGACACGCCGCCCGCGGTGCTGTCGGACATCTATCGGCCGCTGTCGCACTATTTCCGCCAGAACTTCAGCCAGGTCACGAACCCGCCCATCGACAGCCTGCGCGAGACGCGGGTGATGAGCCTCAAGACCCGCTTCGGCAACCTCAAGAACGTGCTCGACGAAAGCTCGAGCCAGACCGAGATCCTCGTCCTCGAGAGCCCCTTTGTCGCCAACGCCGAATTCGACGAAATGGTGCGCCAGTTCGGGACGCAGGTTGCGCATATCGATTGCACCTTCCCGGCCGGCGGGCATCCCGACGCGCTGCGCCAGGGCCTCGAGCGGATCCGGGCCGAGGCCGAGGACGCGGTGCGCTCGGGCGCGGGGCATCTGGTCTTGTCGGATGCGGGCCAGGGCGAGGGGCGCGTCGGCATGCCGATGATCCTCGCCACCAGCGCGGTGCATTCGTGGCTGACGCGCAAGGGTCTGCGCACCTTCTGCTCGGTCAATGTGCGCGCGGCGGAATGCATCGATCCGCATTATTTCGCGGTGCTGATCGGCTGCGGGGCGACGACGGTGAACCCCTATCTGGCGCAGGATACGGTCGCCGACCGCATCGCGCGCGGGCTGATCGAGGGGAGCCTGATCGAGGCGATGCGCCGCTATCGCGCCGCGATCGATGCGGGCCTCCTCAAGATCATGTCGAAGATGGGGATCTCGGTCGTCTCCTCCTATCGCGGCGGGCTCAACTTCGAGGCGGTGGGCCTCAGCCGGGCGATGGTGGCGGAGTATTTCCCCGGCATGCAGTCGCGCATCTCGGGCATCGGCGTCAGCGGCATCCAGCAGAAGGCCGAGGGCGTGCACGCGCGCGGCTGGGCGGGGGGCGATGCGGTGCTCCCGATCGGGGGCTTCTACAAGGCGCGCCGGACGGGCGAGAAGCACGCCTGGGAGGCGCAGACGATGCACCTCCTGCAATCGGCCTGCGACCGGGGCTCCTACGACCTCTGGAAGCAGTATTCGGCCGCGTTGCGCGCCAACCCGCCCATCCATCTGCGCGATCTGCTCGACATCAAGCCGCTCGGCCGGCCAGTCCCGCTCGAGGAGGTCGAATCGATCACCTCGATCCGCAAGCGCTTCGTGACACCGGGCATGAGCCTCGGCGCGCTGAGCCCCGAGGCGCACAAGACCCTCAACATCGCGATGAACCGGATCGGGGCCAAGTCGGACTCGGGCGAGGGCGGCGAGGATCCCGCGCATTTCACCCCCGAGCCCAACGGCGACAATCCGAGCGCCAAGATCAAGCAGGTCGCCTCGGGCCGCTTCGGGGTGACGGCCGAATACCTCAATGCCTGCGAGGAACTCGAGATCAAGATCGCGCAGGGCGCCAAGCCCGGCGAGGGCGGGCAGCTTCCGGGCCTCAAGGTCACGAAGCTGATCGCGCGGCTCCGGCATTCGACGCCGGGCGTCACGCTCATCTCGCCGCCGCCGCACCACGACATCTATTCGATCGAGGATCTCGCGCAACTCATCTATGACCTCAAGCAGATCAACCCGCGCGCCAAGGTGACGGTCAAGCTCGTCTCTTCGTCGGGCGTGGGCACGATCGCGGCCGGGGTCGCCAAGGCCAAGGCCGACGTGATCCTGATCTCGGGCCACAACGGCGGCACCGGCGCCTCGCCCGCGACCTCGATCAAATACGCGGGCCTGCCGTGGGAGATGGGTCTGACCGAGGCGCATCAGGTGCTCGCGATGAACAACCTGCGCGAGCGGGTGACCTTGCGCACCGACGGCGGCCTGCGCACCGGGCGCGACATCGTGATCGCCGCCATGATGGGCGCCGAGGAGTTCGGGATCGGCACCGCCGCGCTGATCGCGATGGGCTGCATCATGGTGCGCCAGTGCCAGTCCAACACCTGCCCCGTCGGCGTCTGCACGCAGGACGAACGGCTGCGCGCCAAGTTCACCGGCACCGCCGACAAGGTCGTGAACCTCATCACCTTCTACGCGCAGGAGGTGCGCGAGGTGCTGGCCGCGCTCGGGGCGCGGACGCTCGACGAGGTGATCGGCCGGGCGGATCTGCTCGCGCAGGTCAGCCGCGGGGCGGCAAACCTCGATGATCTCGACCTCAACCCGCTCCTGATCACCGTGGACGGGGCCGAGCGCATCACCTACGACCGCTCGAAGCCGCGCAACTCGGTGCCCGACGCGCTCGATGCCGAGATCATCCGCGACGGGGCGCGCTTCTTCGAGGACGGCGAGAAGATGGAGCTCTCCTATGCCGTGCGCAACACGCACCGCACCATCGGTTCGCGCGCGAGCAGCCACATCGTGCGCCGGTTCGGGATGAACAACGCGCTGCAACCCGATCATCTGACGGTAAAACTGACCGGCAGCGCGGGCCAGAGCCTCGGCGCCTTCGCGGTGCGGGGGCTGAAGCTCGAGGTCTATGGCGAGGCCAACGACTATGTCGGCAAGGGCCTGTCGGGGGGCCTCATCGTGGTGCGGCCGCGGATGGAATCGCCCCTCGTCGCGGCCGAGAACACGATCATCGGCAACACGGTCCTCTATGGCGCGACGGGCGGGCATCTCTTTGCCGCGGGGCGGGCGGGCGAGCGCTTCGCCGTGCGCAACTCGGGCGCGCGCGTCGTGGTCGAGGGCTGCGGGTCGAACGGCTGCGAATACATGACGGGCGGGGTGGCGGTGATCCTCGGGCGGATCGGCGCCAATTTCGCGGCCGGCATGACCGGGGGCATGGCCTATGTCCACGACCCCGACGGCACCGCGCGGGCGATGATGAACCACGAAACCGTCGTGACCTGCGCCCCCTCCCACCCGCATTGGGAGGAGGAGCTGCGCGCCCTCATCGCCCGCCACGCCGAGGAGACCGGGAGCCTCAAGGCCCGCGCGATCCTCGGCGAGTGGGAGAGCGAGCGGACGCGCTTCGTTCAGGTCTGCGCGCGGGAGATGCTCCCGCATCTGCCCGTGCCCCTGACGGCCGAGCCGCGCGCGGTGCCGGCGGAATAACAGCGTGGGGGGCGTCAGCCCCCCTGCCAGAACGCGGTCATCTCCCACACGAGCGGCACGCCGGCGAGCAGCATGAAGGGGAAGGTGATCCCGAGCGAGGCGGTGAGGTAGATCGAGGGGTTCGCCTCGGGGAAGGTCGCACGCACGGCGGCCGGGGCGTCGATGTAGCTCGCCGAGGCGGCGACGGTGGCAAGCACGAAGGCCGAGCCCATCGGCAACCCCGCAAGGGTGGCAAGCCCGCTCACCACAAGCCCGTTGACCATGGGCATGAGGATGCCAAAGGCGAGCATCCGGCCGCCGACGCGCGCGAAACCCCTGATTTGCCGCCCCGCCGTCATGCCCATCTCGAGCAGGAAGAGCACGAGAACGCCGCGGAAAAGGTCGACGAAGAAGGGCTCGATCTTGGCGAGGTTCGCCTCTCCCGAGGCCGCGCCGATGACAAGCCCGCCCCCGAGAAGCAAAAGCCCCCGTCCGCGCAGCGTCTCCATCAGCAGCGCACCGAGCGGCCCCCCCCGCGCGCCCCCCGACCGCGACAGGGCAAAGCGGCCGTAGAAGAGCGCAACGAGAATCCCGAGTTCCATCAGTGCTACAAGCCCGGTGACGTAGCCCTCCATCGGCATGCCGGCGGCCTCGGCGTAGGAGCGGGCGACGATGAAGGTCACCGAGGAGACCGAGCCATAGAGCGCCGCCACCCCCGCGGCATCGACGATCGAGAGGCCGATCAGATGGCGCGCGGCGAGAAATCCGGCAAGCGGCACGACGATGACCACGAACAGCGTGACCAGCGCCGCGCCCGTGACGTTGCCGAGGTCCGCCATCGCCAGTTCGCGCCCCCCCTGCAGGCCGATCGAGAACAGCAGGAAGATGGCGAAGATGCGGATCACCGGTTCGGGGATCTCGAGATCCGAGCGGCTCAGCGTGGCAAGGATGCCGAGCAGGAAGGCGAGGGTAACGGGCGAGATCAGGTTCTCGACGAGGATGCTGTCCATGGGCGTTCTCCGATTCCGCCGCCCCTTCTGCACGACCCAGCTTGAATGGAAAAACGGGAATTTTAGATCGGATTGATCGACATGTCAGATAGGTTGGTTGGGATGCACGATATCGATACCGGGGTCCTGCGCACCTTCCTCGCGCTCGCCGAGACGGAGAGCTTCTCGCGCGCGGGCGCGCGGGTCGGGCGGTCGCAGTCGGCGGTGTCCGAGCAGATCCGCAAGCTCGAGGAGATGCTCGGCCGCCGACTATTCGAGCGCAGCACGCGAAGCGTGCGTCTGACGGCCGAGGGGGAACAGCTGCTCTCCTACGCGCGCGCGATGGTGGCGCAGGCCGACGCGATGCTCGCGCGCTTTCGCGCGCCCGACATCGCGGGCGAGGTGCGCTTCGGCAGCCCGGAGGATTTCGCCTCGGCCTACCTTCCCGAGATCCTTGGTGTTTTCGCCGCGGCCCATCCGGCGGTCGAACTCCACGTGACCTGCCAGCTGACACTACCCCTGCTTGAGGATTTGGGGGCCGGCAGGCAGGATCTGATCGTCATCAAGCAAGACCCGACCCGGCCCCATGCCGGTGCACGGCCGCTCTGGCGCGAACGGCTGGTCTGGGTCGCCGCGCCCGACCTTGCCGCCGGGTTCGCCGCAGTATCGCGCGGACGCGACCTGCCGCTTGTTCTGAGCCCCGCGCCTTGCGTCTATCGCGCCCGGGCGATGCATGCGATCGAGGCCGCCGGGGCGACCTGGCGCGGCGCCTACACCTCGCCGTCCTTCGCAGGGCTTGCGGCCGCGGTCCGGGCCGGACTTGGCTATGCGGTGATGCCGCGCGCGATGGTCCCGCAAGGGATCGCCATCCTTGACGACTGGCCGCCGCTCGCCGAGGCCGAGATCGCTCTTCTCGGCCAGACAAGGCCCACCCCTGCAGTGGCGGCGCTGGCAGAGTACATCGAATCGCAGGTGATGCGGCGCGAGGCCAAGGCAGAGCGTACCGGCTGAGCACCCCGGGCAACGGATCGCCCAGCCCCCGACGCAAGGGGCCCCACGGCCTGGCGAGGCCTCAGCCACGGGCAGGCGCGACCCGCGCGCCATGGGCCGGGTTTGAACCCCGCGCCAATCGATGTCATGACAGTCAAGATGCGGGGGGGCCGATCCCCGCTCTGGCCGACGTGAGGTTTTCAGCCGTGACGCCCCTGCCTCGCACCGCCCTGGCTCTGGCGCTTGGCGCGTCCGGAGGGGCGATCTTCTTCGTACTCGGTCTGCCGCTGCCCTGGATGCTCGGGGCACTGACGGCGACGATGGCTGCCGCGCTGGCGGGTCTGCCAGTGCGGGGGCCGGGCCGCATACGCCCCGCAACCGTCGCGGTGATCGGCGTCATGCTCGGCTCGCGCTTCACGCCCGACCTCATCGACAGCGCGGCGGGCTGGATTGTCTCGGGGGCGCTGGTCGCGCTGATGGTCGCGCTGCTGACGGTGATCGTCGTGCCATTCTACAGCTATTTCGGCCGGCTGGATCGACAGACGGCCCTGCTCGCCGGGCTGCCCGGCGGCCTCAACGAGATGGTGGAACTGGGGGAGGAACGCGGCGCGGAGGTGCGCGCGATCATCCTTGCCCATTCCCTGCGCATCGTCATCACCATCGTCGTGATCGCGATCTGGTTCCGCCTGATCGAAGGGCATGCGGTGGGCGCGCTGCCACCGGCACCCACGCCGCTCACGATCGTGGATGCGCTGCTGCTCGCGGGCTGTGCGGTGGCCGGGACACTCGGGGGCGCGCGAATCGGGCTGCCGGCAGCGGCGTTTCTGGGGCCTATGATCCTTTCGGCGGTGCTGCACGCGACGGAAATCACCACCTCGGCGCCTCCGGGGCCTTTGGTCGTTGCGGCACAGGTTCTTCTGGGCACGATCCTTGGTTGCCGCTTCGTGGGGGTGGGTCTGGCGATGCTCGGGAGAGCAGCACTCCTGAGTGCCGCGAGCACGGTGCTGAGCGTCGGGGTCGCGCTCGGATTCGCCCTCGCGCTGAACGCGACCAGCGGGGTCGACATTGACCAGGGGCTGCTGGCCTTCGCCCCGGGCGGGGTGACGGAGATGGGCCTGATCGCGCTCGCAATCGAAGCCGATGCGGCCTTCGTCGCGGTCCATCACATCCTGCGAATCCTGATCGTGCTGGTGCTCGCAAGGCCGCTGCTGGCACTTGTGGCGCGCCGCGCACCGAAGAGGCCTTCGGACTGAGGGGTAGAGCCGGGATCGGCGCGTCAGAGGCCGAGCGCGGCCTTGCGCCCCTCGTGAAAGGCGTAGGCCGCCTGGCGCGGCGCCGCGCAATCGCCGATGCGCTCCACCGTCTTGCCCGCGAAGGTCTCGGGGAAGGGATCGAACGCCACGTTCGTCGTCGCCATCACGAGCGCCGAGGCCGCGACCGTCGTCTCCGCCCCCGTGAGCAGGCTGCGCAGCGTCGCGCCGTTGCCGTGCCAGCGGGTGATGACATGTTCGGTCACGAAGCGCGCCCCGAGGCGGGCGAGCCGCCCCCGCGCCGGGCCATCGGCCGAGGTGCGCTGGATCTCCTTGCCCACGAAGGCGTCCGGGGTGACGAGGATGACCTGCCGCCCCTCCTCGGCCATGTGCCAGGCGGTGCCGACGCCGCGCCAGGTCCCGCCCTCGTCATAGAGGATCACCGCATCGCCGAGGCGAGCCTCGCGGCGCATGACATCCTCGGCCGCCCAGACGTTGCCGTTCTCGATCCCGGGCAGGCGGGGGGCCGAGGGCAGCCAGCGCTGGCGCGCGTCGGGGTCGGGCAGCGAGCCGGTGGCAAGGATGATGGCATCGGCAGGATACGCCGCGATATCATGGACTTCGAGCGGAGTGTTGAGGTTCAGGGCGACGCCAAGGCGGTCGAACTCGCGCTCATACCAACCGAGCAGGTCGAGGATCTGGGCCCGGCGCGGCTGCTGCCCCGCAAGTCGGAACTGCCCGCCGATCTGCGGGGCCGCCTCGGCGATCTCGACCCGGTGGCCGCGCAGTGCCGCCGTGCGCGCGGCCTCGAGCCCCGCGGGCCCGGCGCCCACGACCAGGACTTGGCGCGCCGCGGGCGCAGGTTCCACCCGGTCGCCGCCCCACTCCCATTCGCGCCCGACCGACGGGTTGATCAGGCATGAGATCCAGTAATCGCGCGACCGCCGCCCCCAGCACATCTGGTTGCACGAGATGCAGCCGCGCACCTCTTCGGCCCGGCCGGCCATGGCCTTCGCGGCCAGATAGGGGTCAGCGATCTGGCCGCGCACGATCGAGACGAGGTCGGCCTGCCCCGCAGCGATGATGGCTTCGGCGTTTTCGGGCGTGCGGACATGGGCCTCGGAGGTGATCCTCGCGTGGCGCACGGCGGATTTCAGCACCTCGGTGACCGGCGCGGTCAGCTTTTCGGCGAAAAGGAAGGTCGGCATCAGCCGCTCGAAGTCGAGATAGCCGCCGTGGCCGCAGGTGATGTAATCGACATGGCCCGTCGCGTCGTGCAGCGCCACGATCTCGGCCAGGCTCTCGACCGAGAGCGTCACCTCATGGGCATCCGAGGTCGAGACGGCGAGGCCGATGATGAAATCCTCGCCGCAGGCCCGCCGGATCCCCTCGATGACCCGGCGCGAGAATCGAGTGCGGTTCTCGAGGCTGCCGCCCCAGCGGTCGTCGCGGGTGTTCGACCAAGGTGTCCAAAACTGATCGAGGAGCGAATGATAGGCCGCCCACACCTCCACCCCCTGAAAGCCCGCCTTGTGGCAGCGGATGGCGGCGGCGATGTGGGCCTCGATCAGTTCCTCGATCTCGGCCTCGGTCATGCGGTGCGAGCCGTCGCTGTCGTGATAGCTCGGATGCCCGGAGGGCGACCAGTGGGGCGCGAAGCTCAGATCGGAATCACCATGCGCCCCGATGTGGTAGAGTTGCTGGAGGATGACGGCCCCCTCGGCGCGGACGGCCTCGGTGATGGCGCGGAAATGCGGGATCACGGCATCATCGCCGTGCAGATAGTTGCCACGCGTCAGCACCCCCGTGCGATGGACGGGAACCGGCTCCATCACGATCATCGCGGCACCGCCGCGCGCGCGTTCGAGGATGTAGCCGCGCGTGCGCGCCCCCGGCAGGCCCATGTCGGACATGTTGTTGGTATGGGCGCCAAAGACGATCCGGTTGCGCAGCCGGTGTCCGCGCAGATCGATGGGCGAGGTCAGATGCGGATGCGGGTGCGACAGGCCCGCCGGCCCCGGTGCGTTTCCTGCCATCGCGTCCCCATAGGCTTCCCCGTGCACAGGATGGCACCGTTGCCAGGACTTGGCAAACGCGGCCTGTGGCGGGTCAGGCGGCCTCGAACCGCACCGGGCGGCGCAGGAACTGCGTTGCGCGGTCCGAGACCTGCTGCGGCGTGCCGGTGGTGAGGAAGCGCGCGACGCGCCCCTCGCCCACGAAGGCGGGGCGGCGGGCGAGATAGTCCGCGAGGCTCTCGGCCACGATCTCGGCCTGGGAATAGACGCGCACGCCGGGGCCGAGGGCGGCGGCGAAGACATCTTGCAGCAGCGGGTAATGGGTGCAGCCGAGCACCGCGGCCTCGGGGTGGGGCATGCGGCGCTTCAGCGCCTCGACATGGCTGCGCACCAGCGCCTCGGCCAGGATCGCATCGCCCGCCTCGATCGCATCGACGACGCCCCCGCAGGGCTGGGCTTCGACATCGACGCCGATCGCGCGAAACGCAAGCTCGCGCTGAAAGGCGCGGCTCGCGACCGTCGCGGGCGTGGCGAAGAGGGCGACATGCTTCACCGCGACCTCGCGCGGGGGGGAATTGTCGCCCCATTGCCGTTCGGTCAGCGCCTCGATCAGCGGGACGAACACGCCGAGCACGCGCTTGTCGCGCGGCACCCAGCTTTCCTGCATCCGCTTCAGCGCCGCGGCCGAGGCGGTATTGCAGGCAAGGATCACGAGGTCGCAGCCCTCGGCCCAGAGCCGCTCCACCCCCCGGCAGGTCAGGCGGAAGATGTCGTCGGCGTCGCGCACCCCATAGGGCGCGTGCCGGTTGTCGCCGTAATAGACGAAGGCGACATCGGGCAGCCGGCGCGCCACCGCATCAAGGACCGTGAGGCCCCCCAGACCCGAATCGAAGACGCCGACCGCCATGCCATCCCCCGCCGTCCTTAGCCCCATAGCCCTGGGCGCGCGGGAAATCCATGCGCAACGCTACTCGGCCGCGAGCGCCCTTGGCCCCGAGCCTGCGCGAAACGCCGCCAGCAGCGCCGCGCGCCGTGCCTCGGCCTTTTCGGCGTTGGCGGCCTTGACCGGGCCGAAGCCCCGGATCTCGAGCGGGAGGTCGGCGAGCGCCAGCGCAGCGGCGCGCCGGTCGGGGGTGAAGGCGGCGATGACCTCGGCCATGTCGGCCTCGTATCGCGCGATGAGGGCGCGTTCCATCCGCCGCTCGGCCGACCAGCGGAAGGGGTCGAGCGGCCCGCCGCGCAGGCCGCGCAGGGCGGCAAGCGCGCGGAAGGCGACGATCACCCACGGCCCGAAGGCGCGCTTTTTCGGGCGGCCGGCGGTGTCGCGGCCGGGCAGGAAGGGCGGCGCGAGGTGGAAGGTCGGGCGCAGGTCGCCCTCGAATTCCGCCCGGGCGCGGTCGAGCGTCTGCAGGTGCAGCCGTGCGACCTCGTATTCGTCCTTGACGGCCAGAAGCTTGTGATAGCCCAGCGCGATCGCGGCCCGCAGCGCCGGGTCGGGCGCGCGATCGACAAGGGCGCGGAAGCGGCGCACCAGCCCCTCGCCGCCGTAGTCGCGCAGGTGCCGCTCGCGAATCCGCAGCGCCGCCTCGGGGTCGGCCGCGGGGGCGGGTTCGGGGGCGGCCGTGGGGGCGAGGAGGGCCGCGGCATCGGTCGGGTGCAGCGCGGCCCAGCGGCCAATCTCGAACGCGCGCAGGTTGCCCGCGACCGCCGCGCCGTTCAACTCGACCGCGCGGCGGATCGCCGCGAGCCCGAGCGGGATCAGGCCCCGCTGCCAGGCGGCGCCGAAAACCACCATATTGGCAAAGATCGTGTCGCCCAGCGTGGCGCGCGCCAGCGCCGTCGCATCGACAAAGGCCACCCCCGCACCCAGACGCGCCGCGAGGGCGCCGCGCAGGCCCTGCCCCGGCAGGCGGAAGCCCGGATCGCGGGTGAAGGCGCCGGTGACGCCCTCGTGGCTGTTGACGACCGCGCCCGTCCGCCCTGCCGCCGTCAGCCCGAGCGTGCGGGCCCCCGCGCTCACCACCAGATCGCCGCCGATGAGGGCGTCGGCCTCGGCGAGCGAGACGCGGATCGCGCCGATGTCCTCGGGCCGCTCGGCGATGCGGGCGTGGATGTGGACCGCGCCCCCCTTCTGCGCGAGACCCGCCATCTCGATCATCCCCACGCCGCGCCCCTCGAGATGCGCGGCCATGGCGAGAATCGCGCCCACCGTCACGACGCCCGTCCCGCCCACGCCCGTCAGCACGATGTTGTGGGTGCCCCGGATCGGCGGCAGCGCGGGCCCCGGCATCTCGGGCAGGGTCAGATCCGACGGGGCGGCGGTGCGCGGCCGGGCGCCTTCGAGTGTCACGAAACTCGGGCAGAAGCCCGAGAGGCAAGAGAAATCCTTGTTGCAGGCGGATTGGTCGATGGCGCGCTTGCGGCCGAATTCGGTCTCGACCGGCTGGATCGCGACGCAGTTCGATTGCACGCCGCAATCGCCGCAGCCCTCGCAGACATCGGTGTTGATGAAGACGCGCCGGTCGGTGTCGGCAAAGGCGCCGCGCTTGCGCCGGCGGCGCTTTTCGGCCGCGCAGGTCTGGACATAGAGGATGACCGAGACGCCCGGCAGCGTCGCATAGCGCCGCTGCACCGCATCGAGCGCGTCGCGCTCGGCCACCTCGATCCCCTGCGGAAAGGCCGCGAGGTCGAGCCCCTCCTTGGGGTCGTGGACGAGCGCGAGGTGGCCCACCCCCATGCCGCGCAGCTCATGCGCGATCCGCGCCGCCGTCAGCCCGCCGTCGTTGCCCTGCCCGCCTGTCATGGCGACGGCGTCGTTGTAGAGGATTTTGTAGGTGATGGTCGTTCCCGCCGCGATGGCCGCGCGGATCGCCTGCACGCCCGAATGGTTGTAGGTGCCATCGCCCATGTTCTGGAACACATGCCCGCGGGTCGAGAAGGGCGCCTCGCCGATCCAGTTCGCGCCCTCGCCGCCCATGTGGGTGAAGCCCAGCGTCTCGCGGTCCATCCACTGGACCATGTAGTGGCAGCCGATGCCCGCATAGGCGCGGCTGCCCTCGGGCACGCGGGTCGAGGAGTTGTGCGGGCAGCCGGCGCAGAAATAGGGCAGCCGCGTCGCGATCTCGGTTGCGTCGTCGGCGCGCATGGCGGCCTCGAGCCGCGCGCGCGCGGCCGCGAGCGCCTCGGTCCGCACCCCCGCGGCCTCGAGCGTGCGGGCGATGGCAAGGGCGATCTGCACGGGGTCGAGCGCGTAGCTCTCGGGCAAGAGCACCTCACCCGCGAGGTCGCGCCCGCCGATGATGCGCAAGCCGCCGCGGGTGTTGAAGAGGATCTCCTTGGCCTGCCCCTCGATCAGCTTGCGCTTTTCCTCGACGCAGAGGATGACCTCGAGCCCCTCGGCCCATTCCCGCAACCCCTCGGGTTCGAGCGGCCAGACCTGCCCGACCTTGCGCGTGGTGATGCCGAGCGCGCGAGCTGCCTCGGCATCGAGCCCGAGCAGCCCGAGCGCCGATTGCAGATCGAGCCAGCTCTTGCCCGCGGCCATCAGGCCGATGCGCGCCCCCGCGCCGCCCCAGACGCGCCGGTCGATGCCGTTGGCGCGCGCGAACGCCAGCGCGGCGGGCAGCTTCAGCGCATGGAGCCGCGCCTCCTGTGCCTGCGGGGTGTCGATGAGGCGGATGGCGCCGCCGCCCTCGGGCATGGGGAAATCGGGCAGCACGAACGCCATCCGCCCCGGCCTGCCATCGACGACGGCCGTCGATTCGACCGTGTCCTTCATGGTCTTGAGCCCAACCCAGAGGCCGGAAAAGCGCGACAGCGCAAAGCCGTAGAGGCCGAAGTCGAGGATCTCCTGCACACCCGCGGGCGAGAGCACCGGCATCCCCGCCGCGATCATGCCGCCTTCGGACTGGTGCAGCGTGGTCGAGGATTCGCCCGTGTGATCGTCGCCCATCGCCATCAGCACGCCGCCAAGCGCCGCGCTGCCCGCCATGTTGGCGTGGCGCATCACGTCGCCCGACCGGTCCACCCCCGGCCCCTTGCCATACCAGAGCGCGAAGACCCCCTCGACCCGCCCCTCGCCGCGCAGATGCACCTGCTGGGTGCCCCAGATCGCCGTCGCCGCCAGATCCTCGTTGAGGCCGGGCTGAAAGCGGATATCGGCCGGGCCCAGCACTCCCGCCGCCCGCACCATCTGCTGATCGACCGCCCCGAGCGGCGAGCCGCGATAGCCCGTGACATAGCCCGCCGTCCTCAGCCCCGCCGCCCGGTCGCGCGCCGCCTGCATGAGCATGAGCCGCACGAGCGCCTGCGTGCCATTGAGCAGCACACGTGAGGCGTTCAGATCGAACCGATCGGCGAGCGAGACATCCTGCACGGTCATGCGGCACCCTGGCGCGGTTTGCCCTGATCGGGTCATGATAGGTCATGCGCGCTGACCTACCAAGGGAAATTTGCGAGGCTTTCATTTGCGTTGCGGCAGTTGACACCCTATCTGTCCGATCAAACGGACAGATAGGGCGGACGAGGCTTCGATGGATTGGGACAAGTTGCGGATTTTCCACGCGGTTGCCGATGCGGGGAGCCTGACGCATGCGGGCGATGCGTTGCACCTGTCGCAATCGGCCGTCTCGCGCCAGATCCGCGCGCTTGAGGAAAGCCTCAACGCCACGCTCTTTCATCGCCACGCGCGCGGGCTGATCCTGACCGAACAGGGAGAGCTTCTCTTCGATGCGACCTCGGCGATGGTCAAGCGCCTCGAAAGCGCCACAGCGCGGATGCGCGACAGCACCGACGAGGTCTTCGGCGAGTTGCGGGTGACGACGACGACGGGCTTCGGCACGATGTGGCTGGTCCCGCGCCTGCCCGCGCTCTATGGATCCTATCCCGGCCTCAAGATCGACCTCTTGCTCGAGGAGCGCGTCCTGGATCTGCCGATGCGCGAGGCCGATGTCGCGATCCGCATGAAGGAGCCGAGCCAGGCCGACCTGATTCGGCGCCGGCTGATGAACATCCGGATGCGCCTCTATGCCTCGCGCAGTTACATCGAGAAGATGGGCCGGCCCGAGCGGGTCGAGGATCTGCGCGCGCACCGCGTCATCTGCCAGCAACCCGGCGCGGCGCAGGTCGCGGCGGGGGCAGAACTCGTGCAGCGCGTCCTGTCGAACGACGTCGGCTCAACCTTGCGGATCAACAACTATTTCGGCGTGCTGCAAGGCGTGATGAACCACCTTGGCGTCGGAATCTTGCCCGAATATCTGGCGCAGGATTTCCCCGAACTCGAACTCGTGCTCGAGGATATCCACTCGGTCGAGGTTCCGGTCTTTCTGGCCTATCCCGAAGAGTTGCGCCATTCGAAGCGTGTCGCCGCCTTCCGCGATTTCGTGATGGATCAGGTCGCACAGCAGCGTCGCGGCGCCAGGGTCTGAGCCATGCATCAGATGCAACGCGGTTATGCCAAGGCTTCCACGGGCATGTTCTTGTTTCGGTTACATTCTGCACCTATCTCCGATCCAGAGCGTGACCGAGGTTGCGCTCTTACCTCCCTGTTGGACTAGGCCGGGCGATTGCCCGGCCTTTTTTTGTTCCGACCTTCCCGTTCGGCGGTTTGTCGCCCCATTGTCGGGGTTCGGGCCATCGCCTAGAAGACGCGCATTCCCTTGCCGGAGCGCCCGATGTCCGAACCCGCGATCACGCCCGAGATCGTCGCCGCGCACGGGCTCAAGCCCGACGAATACGACCGCATCCTGTCGCTGCTGGGCCGGACCCCGAGCTTTACCGAGCTAGGGATCTTCTCGGCCATGTGGAACGAGCATTGTTCCTACAAATCCTCGAAGAAATGGCTGCGCACGCTGCCCACCACCGGGCCGCAGGTGATCCAGGGCCCGGGCGAGAATGCGGGCGTCGTCGACATCGGCGAGGGCCTCGCCGTCGTCTTCAAGATGGAGAGCCACAACCACCCCTCCTACATCGAACCCCATCAGGGGGCGGCGACGGGGGTGGGCGGCATCCTGCGCGACGTCTTCACGATGGGGGCGCGCCCCGTGGCGGCGATGAACGCGCTGTCCTTCGGCGCGCCCGCCCATCCGCGCACGGCGCATCTGGTGAAGGGCGTCGTCGAGGGGATCGGGGGCTATGGCAACGCCTTCGGCGTGCCGACGGTCGCGGGCGAGGTGCGCTTTCACCGCGCCTATGATGGCAACTGCCTCGTCAACACCTTCGCCGCCGGCATCGCGCGGGCGGATGCGATCTTTTATTCGGCGGCCTCGGGGGTGGGGATGCCGGTCGTCTATCTCGGCGCCAAGACGGGGCGCGACGGGGTGGGCGGGGCGACGATGGCCTCGGCCGAGTTCGACGACACGATCGAGGAAAAGCGCCCGACGGTGCAGGTGGGCGACCCCTTCACCGAAAAGCGCCTGCTCGAGGCGTGCCTCGAACTCATGGCCTCGGGGGCGGTGATCTCGATCCAGGACATGGGCGCGGCGGGGCTGACCTGCTCGGCCGTCGAGATGGGCGACAAGGGCGGGCTCGGCATCCGGCTCGACCTCGACCGCGTGCCCGTGCGCGAGACGGGGATGACCGCCTACGAGATGATGCTGTCCGAAAGCCAGGAGCGGATGCTGATGACGCTCCGCCCCGAGAAGGAGGCCGAGGCGCGCGCGATCTTCGAGAAATGGGATCTCGATTTCGCCGTGATCGGCGAGACGATCGCCGAGGACCGGTTCCTCATCCTCCAGGGCAACAGCGTGCGCGCGGACCTGCCGCTGTCGAAACTGGCCTCGAGCGCGCCGGAGTACGACCGGCCGTGGACGGAAACGCCCCCGCCCGCCCCCCTGCCCGAATTGCCCGCCATCGCTCCCATCGCGGCCTTGCGCGCGCTGATCGGCAGCCCGAGCCACGCAAGCAAGGCCTGGGTGTGGGAGCAATACGACAGCATGGTCATGGGCGACACGGTGCGCGCCCCGGGCCTCGGCGCCGGCGTCGTGCGGGTGCACGGGACGGCGCGCGCGCTCGCCTTCACCGCGGACGTGACGCCGCGCTACGTCAAGGCCGACCCCGTGCAGGGCGGCCGGCAGGCGGTGGCGGAGGCCTGGCGCAACCTCGTCGCGGTCGGGGCGCGGCCGCTTGCCGCGACCGACAACCTCAACTTCGGCAACCCCGAAAAGCCCGAGATCATGGGCCAGTTCGTCGGCGCGATCCGGGGCATCGGCGAGGCGTGCCGCGCGCTCGACTTCCCGATCGTGTCGGGCAACGTCAGCCTCTACAACGAAACCGACGGCCGCGCGATCCTGCCCACCCCGACAATCGGCGGCGTGGGCCTGATCGAGACCCTCGGGGAGATGATCGCGGGCCTGCCCGAGGCGGGCGACGCGGCCGTCGTGATCGGTGCGACGACGGGGCATCTGGGGCAATCGGCGCTGCTCGCCGAGGCCTTCGGGATCGAGGCCGGCCCGCCCCCGGCCGTCGACCTCGCGGCCGAGCGGCGCCACGGCGACTTCGTGCTGGCGCACCGCGCCCGCATCCGCGCGGCGACCGACCTCTCGGACGGGGGGCTTGCGCTTGCGGCCTTCGAGATGGCCGAGGCGGCGGGGGTGGGTGTCGCGCTCGAGGCGGGCGACATCGCGACGCTCTTTGGCGAGGATCAGGCGCGCTATCTGCTGGCCGTGCGGCCCGAGGATCTGGGTGCGCTCCTGGCCGCCGCGCGCGCCGCGGGCGTGCCCGCCGCCGTCGCGGGCCGCTTCGGCGGCGCCGAGGTGCGCCTTGGCCCCGATGCCGCACCCCTTGCCGATCTCTCGGCGCTCTACCGCAGCGCCTTCGAGGTCGCGATCGGCTGATGCTGCGCCTCGCGCGGCCGGAGGATCCGGGGTTTGTCCGCGCGCTCTGCGCATCGCCCGGGAACGCGCGCCTGCTCGACCCGCCCGGGGCGGGCGAGATCGGGGATGCGCTGGCCGACGATCTCCTGTTCATCTGGGAGGAGGGCGGCGCGCCGGTCGGGTTCGCCCTGATGGTGGAATGGGTGCCCGCCGTCCATTCGATCCGGGCCTTCGCGGTCGCGCGCCGTGGCGCGGGGCGGCCCTTCCTCGCGGCACTCCTCGCGCATCTCTTCGATGGGCGCGGTGCCCATCGCATCGGGCTTGACGTCACCGCCGACAATGCGCGCGCGATCGACTTCTGGACCAGGGCGGGCTTCGTGCGCGAAGGGGTCTGGCGCGAGGGGTGGAACCGGCCCGGCGAAGGCTGGGTGGATTGCGTCTTCATGGCGATGCTCGCGCGGGAATGGCGCAGCCGGGCGGAACAAGCGATGCCTTGCGGGCCGACCGGCGGCATCCTAGATTGCCCCTGACGGCAAGGAGTGACCCCATGGCGATGGCCGCCCAGGACATCGAGACCCTTCTGCGCGAAAGCTTCCCGCACGCGCGGATCACGATCACCGACCTTGCGGGGGACGGCAACCATTACGCCGCCGAGGTCGTGGACGAAAGCTTTCGCGGCCTCAATCGCGTCCAGCAGCAGCGCGCCGTCTATGCCGCGCTGAAGGGGCGGATGGATGGCCCGGCGGGCGCGCTCCATGCCCTCGCGCTGACGACGCGCGCCCCCGACTGATCCCACCTTGCAACCCGAAGGGCCCGAGATGAGCACCGCAGCAGACCAGATCCGCGAGACGATCGAGAAGAACGACGTCGTCCTCTACATGAAGGGCACCAAGATGATGCCGCAGTGCGGCTTCTCCTCGCGCGTGGCGGGGGTGTTGAACTTCATGGGGGTCGAGTATGTCGATGTGAACGTGCTCGCCGACGCCGACATCCGGCAGGGGATCAAGGATTTCTCCGACTGGCCGACGATCCCGCAGCTCTATGTCAAGGGCGAGTTCGTGGGTGGCTGCGACATCGTGACCGAGATGACGCTCTCGGGCGAACTCGACGCGCTCTTCGATGCCAAGGGCGTTACCTACAGCAAGGAAGCGGCCGACAAGATCCGCGAAGCGAACGCCTGACCAAGGCGGGGTGGGCGCGAGGCCCATCTTGTGTGGTGGCGCACCCGACAGGATTCGAACCTGTGACCTCTGCCTTCGGAGGGCAGCACTCTATCCAGCTGAGCTACGGGTGCCTGCGGTTCCTATAGCCCCATGCGGGCCGGGGCGCAACCGCCGCCTCAGCCAAAGAGATCGTGGCAGAACTCGAGTGCATCGACCAGCGCATCGACCTCGGCGGGGGTGTTGTAGAGGGCGAAGGAGGCGCGGCAGGTCGCGCCCACGCCCAGATGCTGCATCAGCGGCATCGCGCAATGCGTGCCCGCCCGTACCGCGATCCCGCGCTTGTCGAGGACGGTCGAGATGTCGTGCGCATGCGCGGCACCGTCGAGCGTGAAGGAAAAGATGGCGCCGCGCTCGGCCGCCTGACCCTGCACGCTAAGCCAGTTGAGGCCCGCCAGACGCGCGCGGGCGTAATCGCGCAAGGCCGCCTCGTGGCGGGCGACATTCTCCATCCCGAGCGCCATGAGATACTCGAGCGCGACGCCGAGCCCGATCTGCTGCACGATCCCGGGCGTGCCGGCCTCGAACTTCATCGGCGGGTCGGCATAGCTCACGCCCTCGCGCGTGACCTCGCGGATCATGTCGCCGCCGCCGAGGAAGGGGCGCATCTCGGCCTGGCGGGCGCGCGAGATCCAGATCGCCCCCGACCCCGAGGGGCCATAGAGCTTGTGGCCGGTGACGGCGTAGAAATCGCAGCCGATGCGGGCAAGATCGACGGGCATGTGCACCGCCGCCTGGCTGCCATCGACCAGCACCGGCACGCCGCGCGCGTGCGCGCCCGCCGCAATCGCCGCGACATCGACGATGGTGCCAAGCACGTTCGACATCTGCGTGACGGCAACGAGCCGGGTGCGCGGCCCGATCGCGGCCAGGACGCGCTCGGGGTCGAGGCTGCCGTCGGCCTCGGGTTCCACCCAGCGCAGCACGACGCCCTGCCGCTCGCGCAGGAAATGCCAGGGCACGATGTTGGCGTGGTGTTCGAGCACGCTCAACACGATCTCGTCGCCCGGGCCCATGCGCGGGGCGGCCCAGCCGTAGGAAATAAGGTTGATCCCCTCGGTCGTGCCCGAGGTGAAGACGATCTCATCCTCGTGGGGGGCGTTGAGGAAGCGCGCCACGATCCCGCGCACCGCCTCGTACTTCTCGGTCGCGAGGTTCGAGAGGTAATGCAAGCCCCGGTGGACGTTGGCGTATTCCTCGGCATAGGAGCGCGTCACCGCCTCGATCACGGCGCGGGGCTTTTGCGCCGAGGCGCCGTTGTCGAGATAGACGAGCGGCCGCCCGTTCACCTGCCGCGACAGGATGGGGAAATCGGCCCGCACCGCATCGACATCAAACATCTCAACCCCCTGCCAGCAGCGCACCAATCACGCCGAACACGATCACAAGCCCAAAGGCCATCGCGAATGCCCCGAGCACGAGGCCCACGAAAACCCGCCCGATCGAACGGAACCCGTGCACCTCGGCCACGAAATTCGTGAGCAGCCAGAAGAAGATCCCGATGCTGGCAAGGCCGATCAACCCAGCGAGCGGCATGAGGATGATCGCGACGAAGGTCTGCACGATCTGGACCACGACAAGAACAATCTGAAGCCAGACCATGACGACGAGGACGGACGCGAAATCCCCCTTGCCCCCGAGACGCGCGCCGAAAAAGGCGATGGCAGCAGCGCTCAACACCGTGATGGTGCCCTGCATGATCGCAAGGAAGAAGGGCGACGGCAGCATCAGCGGAACCCCCGCGGAGGCAGCTTCCTCGGACATGAGGCCGGCGCGCGCGAGACCGACCCAAAGGAGCAGGACTGACATCGCGGACGACAGCACCAGCGCCCCCAACACGACGTCGCGCCCGAGGTTGGCGTCGAGCACGCGGCGCGCACTGTGGCGCGGATCGCTGAAAGCCTCACGCAGGAGTTCGCCAAGAGGAGGAAGGGCGGCAGTCATGGGGCGGGCGACCTCTCGGCAGCGGGGCGCGATTCGGCTGCGACGAGCAGCCTGAACCAGAGATAAAGGAACGCCCCGAAGGCGGCGACCCCCAGCCCGTCGAGCCCCCCTGCCGATGCATCGATCGGCGCCCGCGCGCGCAGCAGCGCAAGGACAAGCGCGACGGGTTGCACCGCGAGAAGCGCCCAGAACAGTGCCAGCCGCGCCCCGTGCCAGCTTCCATGACCGCCGAGCAGCCGCGCCACGATCCGGCTTGCTGCCGCCACGGCATAGGCCGCGAGCGGCAGCAGGAAGACCGCCCCCATCAGCGCGCCTCCGATGCGCGCATCGACAGGCACCGCCGGATCGAGCGCTGCCGCACGCATCGCAAGCGGGATCTCGCCCAAAAAGACGAAGGCCCCTGCCCCCATCACTACGGCCAGCGCACGGTCCTCGCGCGGGGGCGCTGCAAGCATCCGCCGCATCGACCCGACCGGATCGATCCACAGCCGCATCACCTGCCCGGCAAGCCCCATTCAGTCCGCCACGTCCTGCCCGAACCAGCCCGCGAGCCGGCCCTGCACCGCCGCCGCAAGGGCCTGATCCTCGATCTCGGCCACCGCATCGGCGAGGAAGGCCAGGACGAGCAGCGCCTCGGCCTGTGCCGCAGGCACCCCGCGCGAGCGCAGGTAGAACAGCGCCGTCTCGTCGATGGCGCCCGTCGTCGATCCGTGGCTGCACTTCACGTCGTCGGCGTAGATCTCGAGTTCGGGCTTGGCGAGCGACTGGCTCGCGTCGTCCAGCAAGAGCGCCTGGCTGATCTGGTAGCCATCCGTCTTCTGCGCGCCCGGCCGCACGAGGATCTTGCCCTGAAAGACGCCGACCGCGCCGTCGCGCAGCACGCGCTTGAAGACCTGCCGGCTCTCGCAGGCGACACCCGCATGGGTCACGAACACCGTATCGTCGTGCAGGGTGCCCTCGCCCGCCACCAGCGCGCCCGCGACATGGGCGATGGCGCCATCGCCCCGGATGTCGACCACCGTCTCGTTGCGCACGAGCCGGGCCGAGCCCGAGAGCGTGAAGGACTTGAGCGTCGCGCGGTCGCCGAGGCGGGCATGGAGGTGGCTCTGGCCCAGATGCGCGCCCGATTGCGGCTCCAGCCGGATATGGTGGAGGGCGGCGTCGGCGCCGATCTCGGCCTCGATCACGGCAAGGGCGCGCGCCCCGCCCTGCAGCGTCTCGATCAGCGTCAGCGACGCGCCCGCATCGACCCGCACGAGGTGGCGCAGGAGGACATCGCGCGCCCCCCCGGCCGAGCGGCACACGATCTCGACCGGCAGGCGCGCGGGGCGGGTCGCGCGGATCACGACGCCGTCGGCCGCACGCGCGGCATTGAGGGCCGCGAAGGGCCGCGCCACGGCCGCATGCGCGGCCCCCTCGATCGCGCCGTGCAGCTCGCGCGCCCAATGGATATCGGCCGCGCCCGCCACCGCGAGGCGCGCGATCTCCACCCCCGCCGCGGCCGGATCATCCGAGGCGGCGGCATCGAAGGCGCCATCGACAAAGACAAGGCGCACCCGCTCGATGCCCTCGAAGGCGCCGGGCTCGGCCGAGGACTGCGCGGGATCCGCAAGGGGCGCGTTGAAGCCGGCAGGATCGGTATAGCGCCAGTATTCGTCGCGCCGCAGCGGCAGGCCCATGGCGGCGAGGCGGGCGGCCCCCGCCGCCTGCGCGGCAGCGAGCCAGCCGCCCTGCGCCGGCGCCGGCAAGCCTGCCATCAGCGCCGCGAGCGCGGCCGGGTCGGCCTTGGGGCGCGCCATCATGCCACCTCGGCCAGGATGTCGGCATAGCCGTTGCGCTCGACCTCGAGCGCAAGTTCGGGCCCGCCGGTGCGCACGATCCGCCCCTCGGCCATGATGTGGACGACATCGGGGCGGATATGGTCGAGCAGGCGCTGGTAGTGCGTGATGACAAGGAAGCCGCGCCCGGCGTCGCGCAGCGCGTTCACCCCGTCCGAGACGAGCTTCATCGCATCGACATCGAGGCCCGAATCGGTCTCGTCGAGGATGCACATGCGCGGCTCGAGCAGCGCCATCTGCAGGATCTCGTTGCGCTTCTTCTCGCCGCCCGAAAAGCCCACGTTGACGGGACGCTTGAGCATCTCGGGGTCGATCTTGAGCGTCGCGGCCTTGGCGCGCACGAGCTTGAGGAAGTCGCCCGCCGACAGTTCGGCCTCGCCCCGCGCCTTGCGCTGGGCGTTGAGGGCGGTGCGCAAGAAGGTCATGTTGCCCACGCCCGGGATCTCGACCGGATACTGGAAGGCGAGGAAGAGGCCCGCGGCCGCGCGCTCTTCGGGCTCCATCCCGAGCAGAGCCTCTCCGCCGAGCGTGGCGCTGCCCGCCGTCACCTCATAGCCCTCGCGGCCCGCGAGCACATAGGAGAGCGTCGACTTCCCCGACCCGTTCGGCCCCATGATGGCATGGACCCGCCCCGCCTCGACCGTCAGGTCGACCCCCTTGAGGATGGGTTTGCCGCCGTCCTCGAGCCGGACGTGAAGGTTGCGGATCTCAAGCATGGTGTGGGCTCCTGTTTTGGCGGGCAATGCGGCGGTTACGCCGGATCAGTTGCGTGCGGGTCTCAAGAAGCGAGACCTCGAGATGGCGGGCCACCGAATCGCACAGGGCGTGCACTTCGGTCTCGGACAGTCTGGGCAGGGCGTTGACGCCGATCCGATTGATCCACGCGCGCCGCGCGAGGCGTCGGGCGATCGCATCGATGTAACTCTCGCGCCCGCGGACGGGGTGATGGACGATCGCGCCGGCTTCTTGCTGCACCATCTCTTCGAGGATGTCGGGATCCGTCACCATCGTCGTCGGGTTGACAAGATCGGGCGCGACTTGGGCCAGCTCGGCCACGGAAAACCGATCCTGCTCGACAAGGTTCGTGAAGCAGAAGCATTCGTCGTTCATGAGAGTGCGCGCAGGATCGAGTTGCGCGCCTTCGCGACGGCGCAAATCGAGCAGCCAGTCGACGACGGATGCCGACCACCGGGAAAAGGCGAAGATCGCGCGATGCAGTTGCCGACCCTCGGCGCGCCGCATGAACTCGTGCTCGGGCGGCAATGCCTCGATCCGCACGCCAAGAGCATCGTGCCCAACCCCTGCCAACCGCGCGAAAAGCGGCGCGGGGTCGGCCGAGAAATAGACGTCGGGCTCGATCAGCCAGAAGAAGTCGGCATTCCGCCGCGCCGCGCGCAGGGCATAGAGGAAGTAATCGCCGCAGCGCCAGCCCCAGTCGGGCACGAGGCGCAACCCCTGCCCCGCGACCCAGTCATCGTTGATGTCGATGACCGGCAGCGGCAGTTCGAGATCCGCGGGGCGGTTGTGAAAGACGACGACCAGATCCTCGCCGAATACGGGCGCAAGCTGGGCGTGCAGGCGCCGGGCATCCTCGCCCCAGTGATGCGTGCGGATGGCGGCGAGGGTGCGCATGCCGCTCAGCCGAGCGAGACGGCGGTGCCCGAGGCCGACACCATCAGCATGTTGTTGATGACCTCGTAATCAAGGTCGACGCCCACCACCGCATCGGCCCCGAGTGCGGCGGCGCGCTCTTCCATCTCGCGCAGGGCGGTTTGTCGTGCCTTGGCAAGCTCGGCCTCATAGGCGCCCGACCGGCCGCCGAGGATGTCGGTGATGCCGGCGAACAGGTCGCGGATGATGTTGGCGCCGAGGATCGCCTCGCCGGTGACGATCCCGCGATAGGCGGTGATGCGGCGGCCGTCGATCGAGGGGGTGGTGGTGATGATCATGCCCGCCCCCTCAGCCCACCGAGCCTTCGAGGCTGATCGCGACGAGGCTCTGGGCCTCGATGGCGAACTCCATCGGCAGGGCCTGGAGCACCTCGCGGCAGAAGCCGTTGACGACGAGCGCGACCGCCTCCTCCTCGTCCATCCCGCGCGAGCGGCAATAGAAGAGTTGGTCGTCATCGACCTTCGAGGTCGTCGCCTCGTGCTCGACCCGCGAGGTGGCGTTGCGCACCTCGATGTAGGGGACCGTGTGCGCGCCGCACTTGTCGCCGATCAGGAGGCTGTCGCACTGGGTATAGTTGCGGCTGCCGGCGGCCTTGGGGTGCATGCTGACGAGCCCGCGATAGGTGTTCTGCGCCCGCCCCGCGCTGATCCCCTTGGAGACGATGCGCGACTTGGTGCGCTGGCCCAGATGCACCATCTTGGTGCCGGTGTCGGCCTGCTGGGCATTGTTGGCGATCGCGATCGAATAGAACTCGCCCTGGCTGTCATCGCCCCGCAGGATGCAGGAGGGGTATTTCCAGGTGATGGCCGAGCCCGTCTCGACCTGCGTCCACATCACCTTGGATCGGGCGCCGCGGCAATCGGCGCGCTTGGTGACGAAGTTGTAAATGCCGCCGCGCCCCTCTTCGTCGCCCGGATACCAGTTCTGGACGGTCGAATACTTCACCTCGGCATCATCAAGGGCCACGATCTCGACCACCGCCGCATGAAGCTGGTTGGTGTCGCGCTTGGGCGCGGTA
>Ga0315900_10002231_pt1 | contig 30189 bp, 19 predicted proteins | sample LakEriMetagenome_FD_203521 | JGI IMG/M metagenome (GOLD analysis project Ga0315900, IMG submission 203521) | Freshwater fungal communities from buoy surface, Lake Erie, Ohio, United States - Buoy 12 MA114 | ecosystem: Environmental > Aquatic > Freshwater > Lake > Lake biofilm | place: USA: Lake...
GCCCGCACCACCGGAAAGAGCATCCTCACCGCCCGCACCATCGAGCGTGTCATTGCCACCGTTGCCACGCAGTACGTCGGTGCCGGAATTGCCCGTCAGGTTGTCATTCTGGGTACCGCCCAGCACGAGCAGCCCGGGCTCCGCCGGTACCAGCGTGGTCGCCGTATTGGTGCCCGTGGCGAAGGTGAATGCCGTCGTGACGTTCTGCAGGTTGAAGTCGGTCTGGACGTTCTGGAAGGTGTTCCCCGAGATGCCGGTGATGGACGCCCCGCTCGGAGACCCGATCGAGATGCCGCTGCCGCTGTTCATGATCGTGTTGCCGGTGACGGTCGTGACCGGGGCGGCGTCGAAGCCGTCCAGATTGAACGCCGTGCGCGCATTGACCACCGTGTTGTCGGTGATCGTCAGGCTCGCCGAGCTGCCGTCCGACCAGATCGCACGGTTGAAGTTGGCGGGGTTGGCGCCGCCAAACCGCGCCGCCGGATCCGTCACTACGCCACCGAAGAAGTTGTCGTCGATGGTGATGTCGCCACCAGCCCCCGTAGTGAGCTGGACCGCCCGGCCGCTGCCGGCCGCACCCTGCGCCGTCTCGGTGTAGAAGCGGTTGTCCTCGATGGTGACATCCGCCGCGCCGGTCACGTTCACCATCACGCCGAGCGTGCCCGCCGCCCCCGTGTAGCGGAACTCGACGCCACTCACCGCCACGTCGCCGCTCGCGGCGCTGATGGTCACCGCGCCGGTGATGACCGCCTCGCCTTCGCGCCTGCCATCGCCATCCGTGCCAGTGTTCGGACCGCGGATCGTCACCGCCTTGTTGATGTCAACCGCATCGCCATAGGTGCCGGCGGCGAGTACGATGGTGTCGCCCGCGCTGGCCGCATCGATCGCCGCCTGGATCGTGGCGTAGCCGCCCGCGCCGACCAGCAGGATCTTGCCATCCTCCGCGCCGTCCACGATCTCGATGTTCTTGAGCGTGTCGGTACCTTCGCCATCGGAGGCGACAACCCAGCCGCCATCCACGATCGAGATCTCGCTCGCGTCGATAGACTCGGCATAGCGGGCCGTGTCGATGTCGGCACCGCCATCGAGACGGTCATTGCCCTCGCCGCCGACCAGGCTGTCATTGCCTGCATCGCCGTTGACGACATCGTCGCCCATGCCGCCATCGAGCGTATCGCCGCCGAAGCCGCCCGAGATCGTGTCGGCGCCGCCGAGACCCTCGATCTTGTCGGCCCCATCCAGGCTTGCAGCACCCGCGCCGCCGAAGCCGGCGAGATTGTCGTCACCTTCCGATCCCGTGACGGTGTCGGCGCCAAGACCCGCCAGCACGGTCAACACGGCGCCGCCCGGAACCGTGCTCGACCCCGCATTGTCCGCGAGCGAGAAATTCAGGTTGGTGGTGAAGTTGCGCAGGTTGAAGTCGGTGCCGACACCATCGAAGGTGTTGTCCGAGATGCCAGTGATGGCAGTCTCGCTGCTGCTGAACGAGAAACCCGAGCCGCTGTTGCGGATGAGGTTCCCGGACACGTCGCTCGTCGCACTGTCATAGCCGTCGAGGTTCGCGGCCGTGCGGACATAGTTGAAGTCGTTGCCCGTGATGGTCAGCGCGCTCGACGTCCCATCCGACCAGATGCCGCGGCTCCAGTTGGCACCGGAGAAGCCGTTGGTGGCAGGACCGCCGAAGAAGTTTTCGGTGATGGTGACCGCACCGCCGAAGGAGGTCGGCAGCATGATCGCCCGCCCGCTTTCGGCATTGCCCTGCGGGTTGTCGGCGATGAAGCGGCTGTCCTCGATGGTGACATCCGCGGCGCCGGTCAGGGAGAGCAGGCCGCCGTTGTTGCTGGCGAGCGCGAGGCTGTTGGTCGCCCCGGTGTAGCGGAACTCGATGCCGGAGATCAGCACGTCGCCCGCGGCGGCACTGACCGTGGTGAAGCCGGTGATGATCGCCTCACCACCGCGGGTCCCGTTGCCCGCGATGCCCGAGTTCGGGCCAAGCAGCGTCACCGCCTTGTTGATGTTCACCGCCTCGGCATAGGTGCCGGCAGCGAGCATGATGGTGTCGCCCGCATTGGCCGCGTCGATCGCCGCCTGGATCGTGGCGAAGCCGCCATTGCCGACCAGCAGGTAGCGCGCGCCGCCCTCGCTGCCATCGGTGACGATCTCGACGCCGTTGAGCTGGTCCACCCCTTCACCGTCGGTGGTGATCACCCAGTTGTCGCCGCGATCCACGATGGCGCCGCGGCCGAGGACATCGGAATAGGCGGCCGTATCGATGCCGGCCTGGCCCAGCAGCAGATCATCGCCGATGCCGCCGCTCAGCGCGTCATTGCCGTCACCGCCCTCGAGCACGTCATTGCCCGTGCCGCCATCGAGGATGTCCGCCCCTTCCTCACCTTGGATGACATCGTCTCCACCATTGCCGAGGACGATGTCATCGCCGGCGCCCGCCTGGATGGGCGCGAGCAGAGTTCCGTTCGCCGCATTGGAGAGAGAGCGGAAGTCGTCATTTTCGGTGAAGGGGGAGGTCGTCATGGCGGTATTCTCCTCGATACAAGAGTCATGACAAAGAAGGACGCCATTCGGGCGCCTCTTCGTTACGGACTAGACGCTCACTTCGCCGCCGCTCCCTCTTTTTGTCAACAACACGTGAAGATCAGTTCAGAAAGGAAAATTTCTTGATTCAATCGTTTCGCCACTCGATAAACAATGTTGTTCATCGCGCAACAGTTGTGGTTGCGGTTCGTGGCGATACTAAAATTACCTAATGCTCATGCACGGCACTGAATCCGCAAACCCAGCCGGGCGCAGTCGGTCGGGTCGTCTGAGGCGGGTTTCCGGGGTGCCGCGGCATGCCGGCCACGTGCGATCGCGCGCACCGCCGCGCGGAGGCTTGAACCTTGCGGTGCAGGTCAAACCTCTGTTTCGCGTTATGGTTGTTCGTTTTGCGCGCAACTCGCCGTGACGGAAGACTGGCATGGCGCGAACGCAAAGGCGGCGCCGCACCGCGCCGCCTGCCCGCCCAGGAGCAGGAAAATGCCCCTAGGCAACTGATTTACCTATATTTTTGTATGGCCCGCTCAGTCCGTCATGTGCCGCGAAATCGCAACATCACGAATTCGTGAGTTTTCCGCCCATGCTGCCTCAGACCGGCGAGGCACCCGCGCTCGTGCCCGCATAGCGTGCTTCCAGCGCCCGCCAATTCGCATTGTCGAACAGCGTCCAGAGTTCCCCATGGCTCAGCATCCGCGGCGCCATGGCGTTGGAGGAGCCGGTCTCCTTCAACGAGGCCAGCATCTCGAGCCCCGCCTTGGCGAAGAGCCGCGTCAGCGCGTTCGGATAGATGGCGAGGCGGTACCCAAGTGCCTGCAGCCGCGCGGCCGGCAGGATCGGCGTGCGACCGCCCTCCACCATGTTGGCCAGCAGCGGCACGCCGGGGAAAGCCTGGCCGACCGTCTCCAGCTCCGCCTCGCTCTGTGGGCTCTCCACGAAGATCACATCCGCCCCTTCGGCGCGGTAGGCGCGGGCGCGGGCGATGGCGGCATCGAGCCCCTCCCCCGCACGCGAGTCCGTGCGTGCGATCACCACGAAATCGGGATCGCGCCGCGCTTCCACGGCCGCGCGGATGCGCGCGCACATCTCCGCCACCGGCACGATGCGCCGGCCCGGCTCATGGCCGCACTTCTTGGGCCATTCCTGATCCTCGATCTGGATGGCGGAGACACCTGCGCGCTCGAACTCGCGCACCGTGCGGATGACGTTGAGCGGCCCGCCATAGCCGGTGTCGCCATCGGCGATGACGGGAATGGAGACCACGTCGCAGATCCGCCGCACGCGATCGAGGATCTCGCCGAAGGAGAGCGCGCCGACATCGGGCGCACCCAGCGCACTCATCGAGACGCCCGAGCCCGTGATGTAGAGCGCGCCGAAGCCTGCGGCCTCGACCAGACGCGCGCTGACGCCATCGAAGGCGCCGGGGGCGAGGAAGAGATCCGGCCCCGCGAGCAACTCGCGCAGGCGGCGGTTGCGGCCGGGCGCATCGGCCAGGCCCACGGGGAAGTGCGGGCCAGGAATGGCGGTGTCGGGCATGGCTTGGGTTCCTCCGGCGAATGCTGGCGCACCTCGCCCCAGGCGCTCGATTTGCGCAAGGCCAGGCAAGCCGGGAACGCGGGGCTCGGCCCATGGCGGGGACACGGCAGGGCATGGCAGAACGGGGGATGATGCTTTCCCCGATCCCCTGATGCCGTTCCTGCGCGTTTGGCTGCACGGCCTGGCCGCCGCCCTGATCGCGACCACCACCGCGCAGGCGCTGGCGACCCTCGCGGTCTTCGCGCTGCCCACGCTCGCGCCGCTGGTGGCGGATGATCTCGGCGTGGCGCCGCATCTGGTGGGCTACCAGGTGGCGCTGATCTATGTCGCGGCGGCCAGCACCTCGCTGCGCGCGGGCGGGATCCTGGCGCGCTTCGGCCCGGCGCGCAGCACGCAGATGGCCCTCGGCGCGGCCGCGCTCGGCGCGGGCGGCATCGCCTGGGGCGGGTTGGCGGGCGCGGCGGCGGGCTCGCTGCTGCTTGGCATCGGCTATGGACTGACCAACCCGGCGGCCTCGCAGGTGCTGAACCAGCTTGCGCCGGCCAATCGGCGCAACATGGTGTTCTCGATCAAGCAGACCGGCGTGCCGCTGGGCGGCGCCGCGGCCGGGTTGTTGCTGCCGGGGCTGTCGCTGCTGATGGGCTGGCGGGGCGCGCTGAGCGTGGTGGCGCTGCTGGCGGCGCTGGCGGCGCTCGCCATGGGACTGTTCCGCCCGGCCTGGGATGGCCGCGCGGAGGGCGCCGCCGCACCCGCGCGCTCTGGCCCGCGCGGCTTCGCGCTGCTGCGCAGCCGGCCCGGCCTGGTGCCGCTGGCCTGCATGGGGGCCTGTTTCTCGGCCATGCAACTCTCGCTCGGCGCTTATGCCGTGACGATGCTGGTGGAGGAGTTCCACTGGAGCGCCGTGGCCGCCGGCGGCGCGGCCGCGGCTTCGCTCATCGCGGGGGCGATTGGGCGGCTGATCTGGGCGGCGGTGGCGGACCGGATTGGCGCGGGCCTGCCGGTGCTGGCCGTGATCGGCCTCGCCACGGCGCTCGCCGCTTCGGTGATGCCTTTCGCGCTGGGCTGGCCGGCGGCGGTGGTGCTGGTGCTGCTCTGCGCCTTCGGCGCCTGCACCGCGGGCTGGACGGGCCTTTCCATGGCCGAGGGCGCGCGCCTTGCCCCACCCGGCGCGGCGGGGGCGGCGACGGGGGCGATCCTCGCCGTGACCTTCACCGGCGTCGTGGTCGGCCCCTCGATCTTCGCGCTGACGGTGAGCCTGGTGGGCTCCTATGCCGGGGCCTTCGGCGTGCTGGCGATTGTGCCCGCGATCGGGGCCGGCATCGCCTGGCACACGCATCGGCGGCTGGGTTCACCCCGCGGCTGAAGACCGGCCCCTCAAGAGCGCCGCGGCATTGCCGGTGGCGATGGAAGCGCGCTCGGCCTCGGTGATCCGCGCGCTGCGCAGCGCCGCGGTGGCCGTATCGGTGGTGAAGATCGGGTAGTCGGTGCCGAGGAAGAGCCGGTCCGCGCCCAGCATCGCCACCGCCATCTCCAGCGATCGCGGGCCGAGCGAGGCGCTGTCGAAGAACAGATTGCCGATGAGCGAGGAGGGCAGCGGCGCCGCCGGCGCGCGGATCACGCTGATATGGTCCATGCGCTCGAGCAGGAAGGGAAAGGCGCCGCCGAGATTGACCACCTGGAAGCTCGCGCCCGGCCAATGCTCGGCCAGCCCTGCATGGATCAGCGTGGTGGTGGCGTGGCTGAGCCCGTTGTGCAGCTCGATGGTCGAGGCCCGGTGCATGCCAAGGTCATCATACTGGCGCGGCGCCAGATCCTCGTCATGGCGCTGGCCGGGATGCACCATGATGTGCGCGCCGAGCCGGCTCGCGGCGTCCAGCACCGGATGCAGGCGCCGCATCTGCGTGAGGCTCATGAAGTAGTTGCTCGGGATGATCACGCCGCGCAGGCCGAGCCCGCCGCAGGCGCGCTCCAGCTCAGCCACCGAGAGGTCGATGTCGGCCAGCGGCAGGCCGGCCAGCGCACTGAACCGCGCGGGATTCTCGGCGCAGACGGCGGCGAGCTCATCGTTCACGTCGCGCACCAGGGGCAGCGCCTCGCCCGCGGGCAGTACATCCGGCCCCAGCGCGCCGGGGAAGGTCAGGAGCTGGTGCGTGATCCCCTGCCCCGCCATCCAGCCCAGGCGCACATCGATGTCGGTGAAGCCGCCGAGCAGCTCGAAGCGGCTGGTCGGCGTGACCATGAAGCGCGCCCCGCCCAAATGCTCCACCCGCGGCACATCCGCGCGCGCCGCCATGCGGCGGAACAGCGCCTCTCCGTAGTAATGCGAGTGCATGTCGATCACGCGGCGACTCCTGCGGCAACGGGACGGCGCGTAGGCTAACCCGGCAGTACGCGGAAGCGCAGCCGGGCCTCGAAGCCATCCGTGCGGCCGGGGGCGGGCGAATGCAGGCTCAGCGTGGCGCCGATCTGCTCCGCGATGGCCTGCACGATGGACAGGCCGAGCCCCGACCCCTGCCCGCCATGCGAGACGAAGGGCTTGGCGAGTTCCGCCAGCCGCGCCGCCGGCACCACGGGCCCGCCATTGGTCACGCGCAGCACGCCATCCGCATCCACCGCCACCTCGATGCGTCCACCGGGCGGGCCATGCGCCAGCGCGTTCTCCACCAGGTTGCGCAGCAGGATCGCCAGCGTGTCGAGATCCCCCGCCACCATCAGCTGCTCCAGCGCGCCATCCTCGATGCCGAGCCGCGCACCGACATCGACCTGCGCGGCAAATTCCTCCACCACCAGATGCAGCGGCACGAGCAGGTCCACCGGCTCCAGCCGCAGCGCCACGCCGGCCTCGGCGCGCGCGAGTTGCAGCAGCTTCTCGATACGCCGACCCAGGCGCCGCAGCCCCTCGATCATCGCTTCGGCCTGCGCCTGCCCGTCATGGCCCGGCGGCAGACGCGCGGCGAGCCACTGTCCCTGCGCCAGCGCGGCGGCGATGGGCGTGCGCAATTCGTGCGCGGCATTGGCACTGAAGTTGCGCTCCGCCTCCAGCGCCTGGCGCAGGCGGCGCAGCAGCAGGTTCACGTCGTCGCGGATCGGCTGCAATTCGCTCGGCAGGCCGGGATCCTCGATCGGGGCGAGGTTCGCGCCCCCGCGCGCCGCGATCTCAGCCTTCAGCCGCGCCACGGGCACGAAGCCGCGCCGCACCGCCCAGGGCACCCCGAGCAGCGAGAGCGCGGTGAGGCCGAGCAGCGGCAGCATCAGCTGTTCGAGCGTATGCTCGATGGTGTGGCTGCGATGGTCGGGCGGCTCGGCAACCATCAGCAGCCAGCGCCCATCGACCGAGGGCTCGGTGTAGCTGCGCGTGCCGGTCGCGTCCGAGAAGCCCGGCGGCGGCGCCTGGGCCAGCGGGGCCGCGGCCGTGCTGTGGGAGCGCAGCAGCACCCGCCCCAACGTGTCGAACAGGCGATAGGTGATGTATTCCTCATGCGGCAGCGCCTGGGTCACCACCGGGCCGTCGCCGGGGCGCAGCGCGGCGATCTGCTCCGACTGCTTGGCGGTGATGTCGGACATCAGGCGTTGCGCGGTTTCCTGCAGGATGGAGTCGAAGACCTCGTCCACCTCGCTGCGCACCGCCCACATCGCCGCCGCCACCGCGACCAGCCACATCGCGATGAGGCCGGCGACGAGCGAGAGAGTCAGACGCCCCGCCATGCTGCGCGGGGTCATGCGCGCACCCGATAGCCGACGCCGCGCAGCGTATCGATCACGCCGGGGCCGAGCTTCTTGCGTATGCGGCTGATGCGTACCTCCACGGCATTGCTCTCCGCCTCCTCGCCATAGGCGTAGAGCGCCTGCTCGATCTGCTCGCGGGAGACGACGGCGCCAGGCCGGCGCAGCAGCCGGTCCAGGATCGCCCATTCGCGCCCCGTCAGCGCCACCTCCACGCCGGCGATGCTGGCGCGCCGGTCGGCCAGATTGATCTCGACCGCGCCCAGCACCAGGGCGGGCGCGGCCTGGCTGCGCCCGCGCCGCACCACCGCATCGACCCGCGCGGCCAATTCATCGAGGTCGAAGGGCTTCACGAGGTAGTCATCGGCCCCCGCCTTCAGCCCGGCGATGCGATCCGTGATCTGGTCGCGCGCCGTCAGCACGATGGTGGGCCGCCAGTCGCCGCGCCCGCGCATGGCGCGTAGCAGCGTCAGGCCCGACCCGTCCGGCAGGCCGAGATCAAGCAGCAGCAGCCCGTATTCTACCGTGGCAAGCGCGGCCTCCGCCTCATCGAGACTGCCGACAAGGTCCACGGCATGGCCCGCCAGGGAGAGGTGCCCCTGAACCCCGCCCCCCAGGGCAAGGTTATCCTCGACCAGCAAGATCCGCATTTGCGTGTCATGTCCCCGCAATGGCGCAAGTGTAACGCAGGCACGACAGTTGCGTCAGTCTGGCGTCAGCTTCGCGGCCTACCTCCTGCGCAAAGGGCGCTGCGCTTGCATCGCCGGCTGGAGACTGCCCGATGCCGATCCCCGTGACGAAGATCTTCCTCGCCTCCAGCGCCGCCGGCGCCGGCGGCTACACGCTGCTGCCGCAGGAGGCCGGGGATTTCGCGCTTCCCGGCATGGGCGCCTTCGTCGCCGCGATGGGCGACCTGAACGGGGACGGCATCGCCGAGATCGTCGCCGGCGTGCCCGGCAACTCCGACCAGTCGGCGGGCGGCGGGCGGGTCTACATCACCTTCGGCCAGGCCGGAGGCGGGGGCGCCATCGGGCTGGGCGACCCGCTGACCCAGATGCGCATCGACGGCGCCGTGGCGGGCGACCATGTGGGCTCCGCAATCGCCGGCATCGGCGACCAGAATGGCGACGCCGCGCCCGACCTGCTGATCGGCGCGCTGCTGGCCGAACGCGGCGCGCTGGTGGATGCGGGGGCAGTCTATGTGGTCTTCGCCTCCGCCGCCGCCCCGAGCGTCGACCTCAACGATCTCGGCACCGCTGGCTCGGGCGAGGGCTTCGTCATCCGGGGCGAGGCCGCGGGCGACCGCGCAGGCGCCGCACTCGGCGCGATCGGCGACCTCAACGGCGATGGCCGGGCGGATATCCTGGTGGGCGCGGCGGGCAGCAATGCGGGCGGCGCCGATTCCGGCGCTGCCTATGTGGTCTGGGGCCGGGCCACGGATACGCCCGTGGTGCTGACCGCCGCCACCGCCGGCACCGCCGGCTTCCGTATCCGTGGCGAGGCCGCGGGCGATGCCGCCGGCACCGCGCTGGTCGCCATCGCCGACCTCAACGGCGACGGGCTGGGCGAGATCCTGCTCGGCGCGCCGGGCAATGACGCGGGCGGCCGGGAGGCCGGCGCGGCCTATGTCGTCTTTGGCAAGGCCAGCGGGACGGAGGTCAACCTCGACAACATCGCCATCGGCGTCGGCGGCTTCCGCATCACCGGTGCGCGCGCGGGCGACCTCGCGGGCATGCAGGTCGCGGCGCTGGGCGATGTCAACGCCGATGGCCTGGCCGACATGCTGATCACCGCGAGCGAGGAGGCCTTCGTCGTCTTCGGCCAGGCCGTCACGGATGAGATCAAGCTCTCCAAGGTACGCGACGGCATCGGCGGCTACGACATCCGCGCAGAGGCGGCGGGCGACATGCTCGACATGGTCGTCGCCGGCGGCGGTGACCTGAACCGCGACGGCATCAACGACCTCGTCATCGGTACGCGCCACAATGCCGAGGGCGGCGGCGAGGCCGGCGCGGTCTATGTGGTCTGGGGTGGCGCGAGCAGCCGGGTGGACCTCTCGGCCGTCGCGATGGGCGCGGGCGGTGCGAAGATCGTGGGCGCGGCCGGCAGCGGCACGGGGGCCAGCGTAGCCGTCGTCGCCGACATGAACGGCGATGCCGCCGCGGATCTCGTCATCGGCGCGCCCGGCGCGGGGGTGGAAACGGTGAGCGTGCTCTACGCGCCGGCCGCCTGGCAGCCGGATGCGAATGTCTACGGCACCAACGACCCGGACATCATCGACCTGGGCTATGGCGGGCTGCATGTGGTCGGCGCGGGCGCGGACAGCATCTACGCGCTCGACGGTGCGGATTCCATCTTCGCCGGCGGCGGCGGCGACGTCATCGATGGCGGCCAGGGCGCGGACACGCTGGCGGGCGGTGCGGGCAATGATGTCTATGTCGTGGACACCGCGCTCGATCTGGTGATCGAGGCCGCGGGCGAAGGCGCCGACACGGTGCTCTCCGCCGTCAGCTACACACTCGGCACCGAGGTCGAGGCCCTGCGCCTCACCGTCGCGGGGCGCACGGGCACGGGCAATGAGGGCGCCAACGCGCTGTTCGGCAGCATCGGCGCGGATACGCTGCAAGGCGCGGGCGGGGCGGATACGCTGCTAGGCGATGCCGGCAATGACCGGCTCGATGGCGGGCTCGGCGCGGACAGCCTGGTGGGCGGTGCGGGCAACGACCTCTACGTGTTGGACGAAGCCGGCGACGTGGTGCTGGAGGCGCCCGCCGGCGGCGCGGATACGATCCTCAGCGGCATCGACATGACGCTCGCCGGCGAGATCGAGGCGCTGGTGCTGACCGGCGCTGCGCGGCGCGGCACGGGCAATGCGGGGGCCAACCTGCTCGTCGGTGGGCTGGGCGATGACTCGCTCGATGGCGGGCTCGGTGCGGATACGATGGTCGGTAGCGCGGGCAATGACCGCTACATGGTGGATGACGCGCTGGACCGCGTCACCGAACTGGCCGGTGGCGGCGCCGATACCGTGGTCGCCTCGGTCGCCCATACGCTGGGCGCGGAAGTCGAGACGCTGGTGCTGACCGGCACGGCCCGGCGCGGCACGGGCAATGCGCTCGCCAACCGCATCACCGGCACGGGCGGCGCCGATACGCTGGACGGCGCCGGCGGGGCCGACACGCTGGTCGGGGGTGCGAACAACGACACCTACATCGTCGATTCCGCCGGGGATGTCGTGGTGGAACTCGCCGGCGGCGGGCGCGACACGCTGGTCTCCGCCCTCGACGCCACGCTCGGGCTGGAGCTGGAGGCGCTGGTGCTGGTGGGCGCCGCGCGCCAGGGCACCGGCAATGCCCAGGCCAACCGCATCACCGGCAGCGACGGCAATGACGCCCTCGCCGGCCTCGATGGCGTGGATACGCTGCTCGGCGGGGTGGGCAATGACCTGCTGGATGGCGGCCTCGGCGCGGACAGCATGGCGGGTGGCGCGGGCAATGACCGCTACCTGGTCGATACGATCGGCGAGCGCACGGTCGAGGCCGCGGGCGGCGGCATCGATACCGTGGTCGCCACGCTCGACTGGACCCTGGCCGCCGAGGTCGAGAACCTGGAGCTGGCCGGTGCGGCGCGGCGCGGCATCGGCAATGCCGGCGACAACAGCCTGCGCGGGGGCGCGGGCGATGACCGGCTGGATGGCATGGCGGGTGCCGACACACTCGATGGCGGCGCGGGCGCGGACACCATGGCGGGCGGCGCAGGCAACGACACCTACGTCATCACCGACCCCGGCGACCGCGTGATCGAGAGTGCGACCGGCGGCTTCGACACCGTCATCGTCTCCACCGACTGGACCTTGGCCACGAATATCGAGGCCGTGCAGTTGCTCGGCTCCGGGCACCGGCTGACGGGCAATGCGGCGTCCAACCTGCTGAGCGGCAATTCGGGCGCCGACACGCTCGACGGCGGCGATGGCGATGACGTGATGCTGGGCGGCGACGGCGAGGATGTGCTGGTCAGCGCGGCGGGTGCGGACACGCTCTCGGGCGGGGCCGGCGATGACCGCTTCGAAGTGCATGGCGGGCGCGCGCATGTCGAGGATTTCCTCGGCCATGACACGATCGATGCCTCGGATGCCACCGGCAGCAGCTATATCGACCTCTCCGGCGAGACGGACTCCGAGATCGAACTGGAGATCTGCGATTTCGGCCAGGGCGGCAGCGCGGCCGGGCCGCTCGACCTGCAATTCCTGCAGGACCTGACGGGCTCCTTCGCCGATGACATCGCGACCGTGCGCGCGCTGGTGCCGCAGATCGTCGCCACGCTGACGACCGTGCAGCCCGACAGCACCTTCGGCGTCTCCACCTTCCGCGACAAGCCGTTCGGCGGCTTCGGTGGCGTGGGCGACTGGGTGTATCGCCAGGATACCGGGCTGTCGAAGGACATCCCAGCGCTGACCTCGGCCTATACCGCCATGATCGCCGCGAATGGCGCCGATGGGCCCGAGGCGCAGATCGAGGCGCTGATGCACCTCGCTTTGCACGTCACCGATATCGGCTTCCGCACCAACTCCGCGCGCTTCGTCGTGCTGTTCACCGATGCGCCCTTCCACGCCGCGGGTGATGGCGCGGCGGCGGGGATCGCGACGCCGAACAATGGCGATGGCGTGCTCGACGGCGTGCCGCCGGGCACGGGCGAGGACTACCCCGCCATCGCGCAACTCCGCACGGCGCTGGAGGCGGCGAACATCATCCCGATCTTCTGCGTCGCCGGCGGCAATGACGCCGCCTATCTGAGCCTGGTGGACCAGCTCGGCCGCGGGGCGGAGGTGACGCTCAGCGCCGACAGCTCGAACGTGGTGGCCGCCATTACCGCCGGGCTCACTGCGGTCACGCGCACCAGCGTCGAGGATGCCTGGGGCGGTGCGGGCGCGGACACGCTGCGCGGCAATGACGCCGCCAATGCGCTTGAAGGCCGGGCCGGCGATGACAGCCTGGCCGGCGGCCTGGGCGCGGATACGCTCAGCGGCGGGGCCGGCAATGATTGCTACGTGGTCGAGGATGCGCGTGACGACATCCGCGAGAGCGCGCTGGGTGGCACCGACCGTGTCGAGGCCTGGGTGGACTGGACGCTCGCGGCGGAGGTCGAGACGCTGCTGCTGCGCGGCGGTGCGATTCATGGCACGGGCAATGCCCTCGCCAACCTGCTCGCCACCACGGATGCGGGCGGCTGGCTCGAAGGTCTCGACGGGCGGGATACGCTGCGCGGCGGGCTGGGCGCGGATACGCTCGATGGCGGGCTCGGCGCGGACAGCATGGCGGGCGGCGCGGGCGACGACACCTATCGGGTGGACGACGCGCTCGACCGCATCCTCGAGCTTGCGGGCGGGGGCACCGACACCGTCATCAGCACGCGGAGCATGACGCTGCGCGCGGAGTTCGAGGTGCTGCGCCTCGAAGGCGGGGCGCTGAACGGCACGGGCAATGCGGGCGCCAATGCGCTCTACGGCACGGCGGGGGTGAACCAGCTCTCGGGCCTGGATGGCGACGATCTGCTGGTCGGCGATGCCGGGGCGGATGTGCTGAAGGGCGGCAATGGGGCCGATACGCTGGATGGTGGCGCAGGTGCAGACAAGCACTATGGCGGCGCCGGGGCGGATGTCTTCCTCTTCGCCGCGCTGCCCGATGCGGCCGACCGGATCTACGACTTCGCCGCACTGGACGACACCATCGCGCTCTCGGCCGCCGGCTTCGGCGGGGGGCTGGCGGCTAAGGCCGACGTGGCGGCGGGCAATCTGCTGGTGTTCGGCAACACGGCGACGGCCGCGCACGGCCAGTTCCTCTACGAGCAGGCGCTGGGCCGGCTCTCCTGGGATGTGGACGGCACGGGGGCTACGGGGCGGGTGATGGTGGCGGTGCTCTCGGCCGCGCCGGTGCTCGACGCGACGGACCTGCACATCATCGCGTGATCCGATAAGTCGACTCAGGTTTCCTGCGCCCAGCCGGCCGCGCGCATCTGCTCGACCAGCGTGGCTTCAGCAACATCCACCAGCGCATGGTCGCGCTTGCGGATCACGCCCTCCACGATCACGTCGCGCACGCTGCGCGGCGAGGCGCTGTAGAGCACATTCGCCGCCAAATCGTGCGGCGGCGCCATCTCCAGCCGGTCGAGATCGAGCACGATCAGGTCGGCGCGCTTGCCGGCCTCGACGCTGCCGATGAGGTGATCCAGGCCGAGCACGCGCGCGCCCTCGATGGTCATCATGCGGATCATCGTCCGCACCGGCAGCGCCGTGGGATCACCCGCATTCATCTTGCCGACCAGCGCGGCAAGACGCGCTTCCCAGAACATGTCCATGCTGTTGTCGGAGGCCGTCCAATCCGTGCCGAGGCCGACCGGCACGCGCCCGGCGAAGCGATGGAGCGACAGCGTGCGGGCTTCGATCTTCAAATTGCTCGCCGGGCAATGCGCGATCGCGGTGCCATCCGCGCACCAGCCCTCGATCTCGGCCTCATCCAGGTAGAGTGCATGCGCGGCGACCACATCGGGCCCCGTGAGTCCCGCCGCGCGCAGGCAGGCGAGCGCGCCGGCATGGCCGCGCGCGCGCACCGCCGCGACCTCGGGCGCGCTCTGCGCCACATGCAGGAAGACCCGCGCACCCACCGCCCGCGCCCGTCGCGCGCTCTCCGCCAGCAGCGCATCCGAGCAACTGTCGAGCGCATGCGGCGCGACGCCTGCCGTGACGCGCGACGTCGCCGGGTTGGTGCCGTAGCGCTCCAGCAGCCGCTCGGTCTCCGCCCAGGCGGCCTCGGCGCGCGCCTCGGTCAGCGTGCTGCCGACCACGGCGCGCAGGCCGCTCTGTTCGATCACCGGCGCAAGCCGATCCATGCCCGCGAGGCGATCCGCGATGCAGGTCACGCCATTGGCCAGGAACTCCGCACAGGCGGCGCGCAGTGAGAGGGCGTAGTCGCCCGGGCCGAAGCGCGCCTCGCCGGGCACCTTGTAGGCGCCGGCCCAGAATTCGCGCGGCAAATCTTCCGCCAGGCCACGGAACAGCGCCGTCGCGGCATGGGTGTGCACGTTGACCAAGCCGGGCATCACAAGGCCGCGGCGGCAATCCAGCACCGTATCGCCCGCGCGCTGCAGGCCAGGGCCGATGGCGGTGATCGCGTTGCCCTCGATGCGGATATCGACATCGCGCAGCAGCCGATCCCCCGCATCCACGGTCAGCACCGTGGCGGCTTGCAGCACCAGGGCCATCGCCGGCCTCCCACCTGTCCACCACCAGCCGAGCAACCGCGCCGCGCCCGGTCAAGCTGGCGGGATCGGGCAGGCGCCTGTACGGATTTTGAGTACGCATAGGCCAAAAGTTTGCACTTCTGCGAACACGGCCTCCATGCTTCGATGCGGGCGGGGCGATCCGCCGCGGGGCGGACGCGACTGCAGCAGCGGGACAGGAGCACACCCATGGCGATCGCACGCAGGACCTTCCTCAAGGCGAGCGCGGCCGCGCCGGCCGGCGCGATGCTCGGCGTCGAGGCCAACGCGCAGGGCCGCACGGTGGTGAACCTCCAGCTCGGTTGGCTGCTCTCGGGCAACCAGATCGGCGAGGTCTGCGCCAAGCAGCAGGGCTTCTACGAGCAGGAGGGCCTGGAGCTGCGCTTCCAGGCCGGCGGGCCCAACATCGATGGCGTCGCGGTGGTGGCGGCCGGGCGGTTTGAGGTCGGGCAGGTGTCCTCCTCGCCCTCGCTGATGCTCGCCAGTTCGCAGGACCTGCCGATCCGCTGCTTCGCCGCCGGCGCGCAGGAGCACCCCTTCAGCTACATCTCCCGCGCCGGGCGCCCGGTGCGCGAGCCGCGTGACCTGATCGGCAAGAGGATCGGCACGCAATCCACCGCGGTGATCCTGCTGCGCGCGCTGCTCGCCAAGCACAACATCGCCGAGAACCAGGTGACGATCATCCCGATCGGCTCGGACATGTCGCCGCTGATGACCGGCCAGGTCGATGTGATCACCGGCTGGCTGACCAACACCACGGCGCTGCGCGTGATCCCCGACCCTGTCGTGATGCGGCTGTGGGACACCGGCGTGCGGCTCTACGCCCTGCCCTACTACGCCACGGTGCAGACCATCGAGCGCCGCGCCGATGTGCTGGCGCGCTTCCTCCGCGCCACGGGCCGCGGCTGGGCCTTCGCGCATGCCAATACCGACCAGGCGGTGGACATGCTGGTGCGCGAATTCCCCAACCTCAACCGCGCTGATGAGCGTGCGGCCGCCGATGTGATGCTGAAATACGCCTTCAGCGCCAAGACCGCCGCCGAGGGCTGGGGCACGATGGACCCCGCCGTGTGGCGCGAGCAGATCGAGCTCTACGCGCAGCTCGGCCAATTCTCCCGCCGTACGCCGCGCCTGGAAGAGGTCATGACGATGGACATCCTGCGCATGACCAACGGCCAGCGCCCGCTGATCGGCTGACGCAGATGTCAGGCGCGGCCGCGGTGGATTGCCGCAACGTCACTGTGCGCTTCGTGACGGACCGGCGCACCGTGACCGCGCTGCAGGATGTCTCCTTCGACGTGGAGGCGGGCGGCTTTCTCACGCTGCTCGGCCCTTCCGGCTGCGGCAAATCCACGCTGCTGCGGGTGGTGGCGGATCTGGTGCAGCCTTCCGCCGGCACCACCACGGTCTTCGGCACCGCGCCGGCCGAGGCGCGGGCAGCGCGCGCACTGGGCTTCGTCTTCCAGGATGCGGCGCTGCTGCCCTGGCGCACCGCGATCCAGAATGTCGAGCTGCCGCTCGAGGTCGGCGGCCGGCGCAGCCTGCCACCCGGCGCGCCGACGCCGCGCGAGCTGATGAAGCTCGTCGGGCTGGAAGGCTGGGAGAACAGCTTCCCGCATGAATTGTCGGGCGGCATGCGCCAGCGCGTTTCCATCGCGCGTGCGCTGCTCGGCGGGCCGCGGCTGCTGCTGATGGACGAGCCCTTCGGCGCGCTGGACGAGATCACGCGCGACCGGCTGAACGAGGAGTTGCGCCGCATCTGGCTCGAGACCGGCACGACCATCCTGTTCGTCACGCATTCCGTCTATGAGGCGGTCTATCTGGGCGAGCAGGTGCTGGTGCTGGCCGCCAATCCCGGGCGCGTCGCGGCGCGGGTCACGGTGGACCTGCCGCGCGAGCGGGAACTCATCATCCGCGAAACGCCGGAATTCACCCGCATCGTTGCGGGACTCCGGGATGTGATGGGTCGCGCGGGTCCGCGCGCTGCGCAGGGACACCGCGCCGCATGAGCACGACCACAGCCGAAACGCCCGTCGATCCGGGACTCCGCGACGCGGAAGACGCGCATCATCGCAAGATGAAGCGCCTGGCCTGGCGGCGGCGGCTACTGCCGGTGGCGGGCATCGCGACCTTCCTCGGCCTCTGGGCCTTCATCGTCTGGTTCTTCGAGGTGCCGCGCTTCGTCGCCCCCTCACCACAGCTCGTCGCCGCCACGCTCGTGGAGAAGCACGAGACGCTGCTGCGCAACCTGATGCCGACCGCGATGCAGGCCATCGCCGGCTTCATCCTGGGCAATCTCGCCGCCATCGTCATCGCCACCGTCTTCGTCCATCGCAAGACGGCCGAGGAAGCCTTCTTCCCTGTCGTGGTGCTGATCAACACCATCCCCGTCGTCGCCAAGGCGCCGATCCTGGTGCTGCTGATGGGCAACGGCATGGAGCCCAAGATCGCCATCGCGGCGCTGATCTGCTTCTTCCCCACGCTGGTGAACATGGTGCGCGGTCTCGAATCGGTGAACCCGCAGGCGATGGAGCTGATGCGCGTGCTCTCGGCGAGCGAGCGCGAGGTGTTCTTCAAGCTGCGGCTGCGCAACTCCCTGCCCTACCTGTTCTCGGCGCTGAAGATCGCGGCGAGCACGGCGGTGATCGGCTCCATCGTCGGCGAGTGGATCGGCTCCACCACCGGCATCGGCGCGCTGATCATCCAGTCCATGTACAATTTCGACAGCCCGATGCTCTACGCGACGGTGATCGTCGGCAGCGCCTTCTCGGTCGCGTTCTTCGCGCTGATCGTGGCCGCCGAGCGCTTCTTCGTCCGCTGGCAGCCGGCCAACCCCGTCTGAGGACACGCCCCATGAATACTGGCATGACCACCGATCGGATCAGCGAAGGCCCGGGTGAAGCGACAATCGTTGCGCGCTCGGACGTTGTCGTCGTGGGCGGCGGCCCGGCCGGCTTCGCCGCCGCCGTCGCCGCGCGGCGCGAGGGGGCGAGCGTCACGCTGATCGAGCGCTACCCCTATCTCGGCGGGCTGGCCGCCGGCGGCATGGTGCTGGTGCTGGACGACATGCACAACGGCGAGCAGGTGACCACCACCGGCCTGTGCATGGAAATGATCGAGCGCATGGCGCGCGTCGATGCCTGCGTCTATCCGCCCGTGGCCGAGCGTCTGGGCACGGAGGCGATGCACCGCAAATGGGCGAGTTGGGGCCTGTTCGATTTCCGCGCGCAATCGAAGCCGCAGCCCATCGTAATGGCAGCGGCCTTCGACCCCGATGGCTGGAAGCGCATCTCCAACGAGATGATCGCCGAAGCCGGCGTCGATGTGCGGCTCAACTCCTGGTTCTCGCGCGCCGTGATGGAAGGCAACCGCATCACCGGCGTGATCTGCGAGACCAAGGCTGGGCGCCAGGCCATCATGGGCCAGGTGGTGGTGGATGCGACCGGCGATCTCGACGTGGCGGTCGCGGCCGGCAGCCCCTTCGTACATGGCTCCTACATGCTGACCACGGTGTTCCGCCTGGGCGGCGTGGATACCGAAGCGGCCGAGCGCTTCCGCTGGGAAGACCCCGCGCGCTTCGCCGTGCTCGACAAGCAGGCGAAGAAGATCATCGGCGGCTCCTGGGATCGCTGGTGGCTCAAGACGCCGCTGCCTGGCGTCGTGTGGTGCAACTGCCCACACATGACCGGCCTCGACGGCATTTCGGTGGAGGATTCCACGCGCGCCGATTTCGATGGCCGCAAGCGCATCTACGCGATGGTCGATTTCATCCGCGCGAACATGCCGGGCTTCGCGGGCTGCTACGTGATCGATGTCGCGCCCCAGCTCGGCGTGCGGCAGACGCGCCTGCTGGTCGGCGACTACGTCGTCACCAAGGATGACGTGATGAACCGCGTGCACTTCGCCGACACCGTGGCACGCGGCCGCGACTACTACACGCCCTATCGTTCGATGCTGCCGAAGGGGCTGGAGGGCATGGTGGTCGCCGGGCGACACTATTCCGCGACCGAATCGGCGCAGAAGAATTCTCGGGAAATTCCGCCCTGCATGGCGATGGGCCAATCCGCCGGCATCGCCGCCGCCATCGCCGCGCATCGCTCCATTGGGCTGCGCGACGTGCCGGTGGCCGAGATCTGCACGCGCGTGCGCGCCCAGGGCGGCGATCCGGGCGACATCCCCTCGGCCAACGCCACCATCCTGGAGAAGGCGGCATGAATACCCCCCTGCCCCTCGCGGGCATTCGCGTCATCGACTTCACCCAGGTGATGATGGGCCCCGTCGCCACGCAGATGCTGGCCGACTACGGCGCTGACGTGATCAAGATCGAGCGCCCCGCCGGCGACCTCTCCCGCACTGCTTTCCCCAATGATCCGGCCGGGCTGCTGGGGCCGGTCTTCTGCTCGCTGAACCGGAACAAGCGCTCCGTCGTGCTCGATCTGCGCACGCCCGAGGAACGCCAGGTGGTGCTTGACCTCGTGCGCGATGCCGATGTGGTGGTGAACAATTTCCGCGCCGGCGTCATGGAGCGCCTAGGCTTCGGCTGGGAGGACCTGACCAAGCTCAACCCGCGCATCATCTACGCCGTCGGCACGGGCTACGGGCTCGAAGGCCCCTATGCGCACAAGGGCGGGCAGGATGTGCTGGCCCAGGCGATGAGCGGCGTGATGCATCGCCGCTCCAATGACGACCAGCCACTCGCCGTGCATGCCACGACCTTCGCGGATTACTCCGCCGGGATGCATATGGTGCAGGGCGTGCTGCTCGCGCTGCTGCAGCGCGCGCAGACCGGGCGCGGGCAGCGCGTGGCGGTCTCGCTGCTCGATTCCATGCTCGCCGCGCAGACGCAGGAAGGCACCGCGCATCTGATGCGCGGGCGCGAGGTGAATTGGGGCGCGATGCCGCTCTCGGGCGTGTTCGAGACCACGGACGGCGCGCTGGTGATGGTCGGCGCCTTCAAGGCCGATCCACTCGGCGACATCTCCACCGCGCTCGAGATCGAGCATCTCGGCCGCGATCCGCGCTTCGCCACCTTCGCGGACCAGGTCGCGAACAAGCCCGCGCTGCAGGCCATCTTCAAGGCGCGCTTCCGCAGCAACACCACCGCCTATTGGCTGGCACGTCTGGAGGCGCAGGACCTGCTCTGCGCGCCGGTGCGCACCCTGGCCGAGGCGCTGGCCGATGAGCAGGCCATCATCAACGGCATGATCCTGGAAGCCGCCGGCGAGGTGGAGACGGTGCGCGTCATCGGCTCGCCCATCAACATGAGCGACGCGCCGGTTTCGATCCGAATTCCACCCCCCTCGCTCGGCCGTCACACGGCGGAGGTGAAGGCCGAGCTCGCGAAAAGCATGGCCGCGGAATGAGCGTTCTCTTGGAGGTCAAGGACCACGTCGCGCGCGTCACCATCGACCGTCCCGCGGCGATGAATGCGGTGGACCGCGCGACCGAGGCTGAGCTCCAGCGCATCTGGACCGCCATCGAGGCAGACCGTGGCGTGCGCGCAGTGGTGCTCACCGGGGCCGGCACGCGCGCCTTCTGCGCCGGCGCCGATGTGAAGGATGGCGATGGCGTCACGGGACTCGAATACTGGGCGGCGCCACGGCCCGGCGGGTTCGGCGGCATCGCGCTGCGCACGACGCTCGACGTGCCGGTGATCGCGCGCGTCAACGGCCATGCGCTGGGCGGCGGCTTCGAGATGGTGCTGGGCTGCGACCTGATCGTCGCCGCCGAGACTGCGAGCTTCGGCCTGCCCGAACCGCGGCTCGGCCGCCTGCCGCTCGATGGCGGCATGGCGCTGCTGCAGCGGCAGATTCCCTTCCGCCACGCCATGGGCATCATGCTCACCGGCCGGCGCATCACCGCCGCCGAGGCACTGCGCCTCGACCTCGTGAATGAGGTCGTGCCGCAGGAGACGCTCGATGCCGCCGTTGACCGCTGGCTGGAGGGCATCCTGGCCTGCGCGCCGCTGTCGATCCGCGCCATCAAGCAGGCGGTGCGCCGCACCGCGCACCTCACCGCGCAGGAAGCCCAGGCTGCGCGCCTGCCCGCGCTGATCGAGGCACTGCACTCGAAGGACCAGGATGAGGGCGTGCGCGCCTTCGTCGAGAAGCGGAAGCCGGATTGGCGCGGGGAATAGCCCCGCGATGCACGCGGCCGCGCTGACCTATTTCCGCCAGACCGCGCGGCTTGGCTCCATCCGCCGCGCGGCCGCGCATCTCAACGTCGCGGCGAGCGCGCTGAACCGTCAGATCCTGAACCTCGAAGCCGCGCTCGGCACGCCGCTATTCGACCGGCTGCCTGGCGGCATGCGTCTGACAGCGGCGGGCGAATTGCTGCTGCGCCACGTCGCCGCCACGCTCAATGATTTCGATGCCGTGCGCGCGCAGATCGACGATCTGCGCGCCGCGCGCTCGGGCCATGTCGCGATCGTGGCGATCGACAGCCTGCTGGTGGATTTCCTGCCCCGAGCGCTGGATCGTTTCCGCGCCGATTTCCCGGCCGTGACCTACGCGCTGGATGCCGTGACGCCGGCCGCGGTGCCGCAGATGGTGGCGGATGGGGAGGCCGATATCGGCTTCACCTTCGTCGCGCGCAGCAGTCGCGCCGTGCATTTCGCGGCCGAATTCCCCGCGCCGATCGGCGTGGTGATGCCGGCCGACCATCCGCTCGCGGCACGCAGCAGCATCCGCTTCCAGGATACCGCCGCCTATCCCTTCCTGGCGCAATCCGGGCCGCTGCCGCGCTCGGCCGATATCGACCCCGACTTCGCGCGCTTCCGCGCCGGGTTGAAGCCGCGGCTGGTATCCAACTCCATCCAAGCGCTGAAGCTCGCGATTCGCCTGAACATGGGCATCGCCTTCTTCACACGGCTCGGTTTCCTCGATGAGATCGAGCGCGGCGAGGTGGCCTGGCGACCCTTCGACAGTGCCGCGATCAACGCGCTCTGCGTCGGCCTGGTGATCGCCGAGGCGCGCACGCCGACTGCGCCGGCACGGCAGTTGACGCGCTTCCTGATGAGCGAACTGGCGCGCTTGAACAGCGCCTGATCGGCGGATGCCGATCAGCCACGCCTATTCGTGTGCGAAGTGCGGGGAAATGGTGAGCCCGGTGGGATTCGAACCCACGACCCCATGATTAAAAGTCACGTGCTCTACCGGCTGAGCTACGGGCTCGGTCGGCGCTTTAGGCGTCGGCGGCAGGCGTGCTGTCAACCCCGGCAGCCGCATCGCCGGCCGGCGCGAGGCGCATCGACTTCACGCGGTCCGGCTCACGCACCATCCCGTTCATGCCCGCACCGCGCTTGATGCCGTCCACCAGTTCCATCCCGGCCGTGACGCGGCCCCAGATGGTGTACTGGCCGTCGAGGCTCGAGGCCGGGGCGAACATGATGAAGAACTGGCTGTTCGCGCTGTTCGGGTTCTGCGTGCGCGCCATGCCGCAGGTACCGCGCACGAAACGCGCCTTGCCCGGCGGGCTGAACTCGGCGGGCAGGTCCGGCAGTTCGCTGCCGCCCGTGCCGGTGCCGGTGGGGTCGCCACCCTGCGCCATGAAGCCCTCGATCACGCGATGGAAGGGCGTGTTGTCGTAGAAGCCGGCGGCGGCGAGCGCCTTGATGCGCTCGACATGCAGCGGCGCGAGTTCGGGCAGCAATTCGATGGTAACGACACCACTGGCGAGTTCCAGCAGCAGCGTGTTCTCAGGGGTGCTCATCTCGATATCCTTCGGAGAAATGTTCAGCGCACGTCGGCAGCGACGCGGAACGTGCGGATTCGGTCGGGCGGCGGCGGCACCATGCCGGAGGGGCCGGCGCCGCGCTTGATGCGGTCCACCGCCTCCATGCCCGCGATGACGCGACCCCAGATGGTGTACTGCGTGTCGAGGCTCGGCGCGGGTGCGAACATGATGAAGAACTGGCTGTTCGCGCTGTTCGGGTTCTGCGTGCGCGCCATGCCGCAGGTGCCGCGCACGAAGCGCGCACGGTTGGCGGGCACGAATTCCGCCGGCAAATCGGGCAGCGGCGAGCCACCCGTGCCGGTGCCGGTCGGGTCGCCGCCCTGGGCCATGAAGCCCTCGATCACGCGATGGAAGGGCGTGTTGTCGTAGAAGTTGCGGCGCGCGAGTTCCTTGATGCGCGCGACATGGCGTGGCGCCAGGTCGGGCAGCATCTGGATGGTCACCCGGCCATCCTTCAGCTCCATGAACAGTGTGTTCTCGGGGTCGCTCGTCCCTTGGGCGGCGGCGTCGCGCGCCAGGAAGGGGGTGGCGAGGCCCGCGGCGATAAGGCCGCGGCGACGAAGGGAAAGGTCTGTCACGCGGTGGTGTCCTTGCGGCTCTGCACGCGGGCGAGCGTGCGCTCGAGGGTCAAGGGCGGCACAAAGCTGGAGATGTTGCCGCCCAGGATCGCAATCTCCTTCACGAAGCGTGAGGAGATGAACTGGTTGGTCTCGCTCGCCATCAGGAACACGGTTTCGATATCGGGCTCCAGGCGGTGGTTCATGCCGGCCATCTGGAATTCATAGTCGAAATCGGAGACGGCGCGCAGCCCACGCACGATCATGCGCGCGCCGATGTGACGAGCGAAGGCGACCAGCAGCCCGTCGAAGGGTGTCACCAGGATCTCGCAGCCCGTGCGCGCGGCGATGGCATCGGTCTCCGCCCGCACCAGTTCGGCGCGCTCTTCCAGCGGGAAGAGCGGCCCCTTGCCCGCATTCATGGCCACGCCGATGACTAGGCGATCCACCAGCCGCGCGGCGCGGGCGATGACGTCGAGATGCCCGTTCGTCACGGGATCGAAGGTGCCGGGGTAGAGCCCGACCCGCAGCTCAGGCATCCGTCGCGGCCTCCTCGGCGTTGTCGTCCTCCATGACGGGGAAGCAGGAGGTCACGCGTTCATCCTCGCCCAGGCGCAGCAGGGTCACGCCCTGGGCGCTGCGCCCGGTGATGCGGACCTGGTCGGCCGGCAGGCGAATTAGTCGCCCGCCATCGGTCACCAGCATCACGCCATCCCCCGCCCGTACGGCAAAGGTGGCCACCACCTCCCGACCCGTGCGCGGGGTGAGGTTGATGTTGGTGATGCCCTGCCCGCCGCGGCCGGTGACGCGGTATTCATAGGCGGAGCTGCGCTTGCCGAAGCCGCGATCGGTGACGCAGAGCAGGATTTCCTCCAGCCCCTCCATCTCCGCCACGCGCTCGGGCGAGAGGGTCACGACCTCGCCGCTCTCCTCGGCTTCCTCCGGCGTGGGCGCGGCCTCGGCGGGTTCCTCACCGGCAGCGCGGCGCTTCTGCGCGGCGAGCTTGAGATAGGCCTCGCGCTCGGGCGGCGTGGCACTCGCATGGCCGAGCACGGCGAGCGAGATCACGGCGTCGTCGCCCAGCAGCTTGATACCGCGCACGCCCGAGGAATCGCGCCCCGCGAAAACGCGCAGCTGCTCGGCCTCGGCCTGGAAGCGGATGCAGCGGCCCTTGCGGGTCGCGAGCATCACGTCGTCGCCCTCGCGGCAGGTGGCCACGCCGATCAGCGTGTCGCCCTCATCCAGCTTCATGGCGATCAGACCGACCGCGCGCATGTTGCGGAAGTCGGAGAGCTTGTTGCGCCGGACATTGCCCTGCGCCGTGGCGAAGACGAGGTGGAGGTTCTCCCACAGCGCCTCATCCTGCGGCAGCGGCAGCACGGCGGTGACCTGCTCATCCTGCTGCAATTGCAGCACCTGGCGGAGGGAGCGACCCTTGCCCTGGGTGCCGCCCTCGGGGAGTTGCCAGACCTTCTCGCGGAAGGCGATGCCGCGGGAGGTGAAGAAAAGCACCCATTGATGCGTATGCGCGACGAAGCTGCGCACCACGATATCGTCCTCGCGCGTTGCGGCACCCGAACGCCCGCGCCCGCCGCGATTCTGGCTGCGGAAGATGTCGAGGCCAGTGCGCTTCACATAGCCATCGCGCGTGAGCGTGACCACCATCGTGCCGGGCTCGATCAGGCTCTCATCGTCCTGGTCGGCGACGCCATCGACGATCTCGGTCATGCGCGGCACGGCGAGCTTCTCGCGCACCGCGGCGAGTTCCTGCGCCATCAGCTCCATCCGGCGCGGGCGCGAGCCCAGGATGTCGAGCAGCTCGGCGATGGTGGCGGCGACCTCATTCAGCTCGGCGATGATCTTCTCGCGCTCGAGACCCGTGAGGCGCTGCAGGCGCAGCTCAAGGATGCCCTTGGCCTGATCTTCCGTGAGGCGGACCGTGCCCTCGGGCGAGAGGATGTTGCGGTGGTCATCCACCAGCGCGAGCAGCGGGCCGACATCGGCGGCCGGCCAGTCGCGCGCCATCAGCGCCACGCGCGCGGCCGCGGCATCCGGGGCGGCGCGGATCAGCGCGATGACGTCATCGATATTGGCCACCGCGATGACCAGGCCGATCAACTGGTGGCCGCGGTCGCGCGCCTTGTTTAGGCGGAAGCGGCTGCGGCGGAGGATGACCTCCTCGCGGAACTTGATGAAGGCGAGCAGCGCGTCGCGCAGCCCCATCTGGCGCGGCCGGCCCTCATCGAGCGCGACGAAATTCACGCCGAAGGAGGTCTGGAGCTGCGTGAAGCGGTAGAGCTGATTCAGCACCACTTCCGGCGTGGCGTCCTTCTTCAACTCGACGACGATGCGCAGCCCGTCGCGGTCGCTCTCGTCGCGCAGGTCGGAGATGCCCTCGATCGCCTTGGCGCGGACCAGTTCGGCGATCTTCTCGATCAGCGTGGATTTGTTGACCTGGTAGGGGATCTCGGTGACGACGATCATCGAGCGCCCGCCACGCATCTCCTCGATGGTGGCGCGTGCGCGCAGCGGGATGGAGCCGCGCCCGGTCTCGAAGGCTGAACGGATGCCAGAGCGGCCGAGGATCAGCCCGCCCGTGGGGAAATCCGGCCCCGGGACGATCTTCATGATCTCCTCGAGCGTCATCGCCGGATCGGCGATCAGCGCCAGCGTTGCGTCGATGATCTCGCCCGGATTATGCGTCGGGATGTTGGTCGCCATGCCGACGGCGATGCCGCCCGCGCCGTTCACCAGCAGGTTCGGGAAGGCGGCCGGAAGAACCTTCGGCTCCTCGGCGCTTTCATCGTAGTTGGACTGGAAATCGACCGTGTCTTCGTCGATCCCCTCCAGCAGGGCCGCGGCCGAGCGCGCGAGGCGGACTTCGGTGTAGCGCATGGCCGCCGGCGGATCGCCATCCATCGAGCCGAAATTGCCCTGCCCGTCGATCAGCGGCACGCGCATGGAGAAAGGCTGCGCCATGCGCACCAGCGCGTCATAGATCGAGGCATCGCCATGCGGGTGATATTTGCCCATCACGTCGCCGACGACGCGGGCCGATTTGCGATGCGGCTTGTCATGCGCGTAGCCGGCCTCATGCATCGCGAACAGGATTCGCCGGTGCACCGGCTTCAGCCCATCGCGCGCATCCGGCAGGGCGCGCGCGACGATCACCGACATGGCGTAGTCGAGATAGGAGCGGCGCATCTCCGTCTCGAGGCCGATCGGCGCGGTATCGGCGCCGAAGCGGGGCTCGTCGGGAGGCGTACCGGGGGGTGTGGGCGGCGTGTCGCTCAACGCGGAATCCTCATGAGGGGCCGGGCGAAGCCAGGGCCGGCAGGGTGTGGATTAGGCAATTTGAGGTCGCGGCGGAAGGGGCTGGCCCCGGACAGCCCTGAATCGCCCCCTGACCCCGCCGCCAGCGCCCTGCCCTGACCGGGCGCACCCCAGAGCCACGCCTTCCCGCAGGCCCTTCTCAGAAGGGGATGTCGTCGTCCAGATCGCTGCCGCCGCGCGGCGGGCCACCGCGGCTCGGCGCCGGGCTGCGTCCGCCACCGCCGCTATTATCCCAACCACCGCCACCGCTGCGCGCCGGGGCGGGGCTACGGGAGCCGCCGCCATAGCCGCCCGAGTCGCCGCCCATCTCGTCGCCGCCGCCACCGCCGCCGCGCCCGCCGAGAAGCGCGATCTCGCCGCGATACTGGCGCAGCACGATCTCGGTCGAGTAGCGCTCCTGCCCATCCTTTTCGTATTTGCGGGTCTCGAGCTGGCCCTCGAGATACACTTCGCTGCCCTTCTTGAGGTATTTCTCGGCGATCTCGCCCAGCTTCTCATTGAAAATGGCGACCGAGTGCCACTCGGTCCGCTCCTGCATGTTGCCCTCGCGGTCCTTGTAGCGTTCCGAGGTGGCCAGGCGCAGGTTCACCACGCGGCCGCCATTCTGAAAATTCCGCACCTCGGGATCCTTCCCGAGCCGGCCCACCAGGATCACCTTGTTCACACCGGCCATCGTGCCGCATCTCCCGCATTGTCGTCCGGTTCTAGCCGGGCCGAGGGGGGTGGCGAAACCCCTTCCCTGCCCAACTATATGATGGCAGAACCCTAGAACACAATGCGAACTTAGCGCGCGCCCGGCCAGGGCGCCGCGCCCAATGATCGGTGGCAGGCATGAGCGGCATGATCCGCGTCCGCGGTGCGCGGGAGCACAACCTCAAGAACGTCGATATCGACATCCCTCGGGATACGCTGACGGTCGTCACCGGCCTGTCGGGCTCCGGCAAGTCGTCGCTGGCCTTCGACACAATCTATGCCGAGGGCCAGCGCCGCTATGTGGAGTCGCTCAGCGCCTATGCGCGGCAATTCCTGCAGTTGATGCAGAAGCCCGATGTCGATTCCATCGAGGGCCTCTCGCCCGCCATCTCGATCGAACAGAAGACCACCAGCCACAACCCGCGCTCCACCGTGGGCACCGTCACCGAGATCCATGACTACATGCGCCTGCTCTGGGCGCGCGTCGGCGTGCCCTATTCGCCCGCCACCGGCCTGCCGATCGAGGCGCAGACGGTCAGCCAGATGGTCGATCGCATCCTGGCCATGCCCGAGGGCACGCGGCTTCTGCTGCTCGCCCCGGTCGCCAAGGGCAAGAAGGGCGAGTTCAAGAAGGAGCTTCAGGAGTTCCAGCGCCGCGGCTTCGAGCGCGTGAAGGTCAACGGCACGCTCTACCCCATCGCCGAGACACCCGCCTTCAACAAGAAGCTGAAATACGACATCGAGGTGGTGGTGGACCGCATCGTGGTCCGTGGCGACATCGCCGCGCGCCTCGCGGACAGCCTGGAGACCGCGCTCGCGCTCGCCGATGGCGTCGCCTATGCGGAACACGCCGAGACCGCCGAGCGGACGGTGTTCAGCCAGAAATTCGCCTGCCCCGTCTCGGGTTTCTCGATCGAGGAGATCGAGCCGCGGCTGTTCAGCTTCAACTCCCCGCAGGGCGCCTGCCCGGCCTGCGACGGGCTCGGCACGCAGAGCTTCTTCGACCCGCAACTGGTCGTGCCCGATGATTCGAAGAGCCTCAAGGATGGCGCGGTGCAGCCCTGGGCCGGCGCCTCCTCGCCCTATTACGACCAGACGCTCGAGAGCCTCGCCCGGCACTACAAGCTCGCCATGACCACGCCCTGGGCCGAACTGCCCAAGGGCTTCCGCGATGCCGTGATGACCGGCACGGGCGAGGAAGTGGTCACACTGAAATACAAGGACGGGCTGCGCGCCTATGAGGTGAAGAAGGCCTTCGAGGGCGTGATCCCCAACCTCGAACGCCGCTACCGCGAGACCGACAACCCCTGGGTGCGCGAGGACCTCTCCCGCTACCAAGCGGACCGCCCCTGCCCGGCCTGCCAGGGACATCGCCTGAAGCCCCAATCGCTCTCTGTCCGGGTCGCGGACTGCCATATCGGCCAGGTGAACGCGCTGTCGATCCGCAAGGCGCGGGACTGGTTCGGGAGCGTCATGCCCACCCTCACGCCGCAGCGCGCCGAGATCGCGCGCCGCATCCTGCGCGAAATCGAGGACCGCCTGCAGTTCCTGGTCGATGTCGGGCTCGACTACCTCTCACTCGGCCGTGCCTCGGCCACGCTTTCGGGCGGCGAATCGCAGCGCATCCGGCTCGCCTCCCAGATTGGCAGCGGGCTGACCGGCGTGCTCTATGTGCTGGACGAGCCCTCCATCGGCCTGCATCAGCGTGACAATGAACGCCTGCTCAAGACGCTGCGCCGGCTGCGCGACATCGGCAACACGGTGCTGGTGGTCGAGCATGACGAGGATGCGATCCGCAGCGCCGACCATCTGATCGATATTGGCCCCGCCGCCGGCAAGGGCGGCGGGCGCATCATCGCCCAGGGCACGCCGGCCGAGGTCGAGGCCAATCCCGAAAGCATCACCGGCCAATACCTCTCCGGCGCCCGGCGCATCCCCATGCCGGTGCAGCGCCGCCCGACCGAGCCGAAGCGGATGCTCCGGCTGGTCGGCGCGCGCGGCAATAACCTCAAGGACGTCACCGCCGAAATCCCGCTCGGCACCTTCTGCTGCATCACCGGCGTGTCCGGCGGCGGCAAATCCACGCTGATCATCGAGACGCTGTTCAAGGCCGCCTCGCGCCGCCTGATGGGCAGCGGCGAGGTGCCCGCGGCCTATGAGCGCATCGAGGGGCTGGAGCATCTCGACAAGATCATCGACATCGACCAGTCGCCGATCGGCCGCACGCCGCGTTCCAACCCCGCCACCTATACCGGCCTCTTCGCGCCGATCCGCGATTGGTTCGCGGAGATGCCCGATGCGCGCGCGCGGGGCTACGCGCCCGGGCGCTTCAGCTTCAACGTGAAGGGCGGGCGGTGCGAGGCCTGCCAGGGCGATGGCGTGCTGAAGATCGAGATGCACTTCCTGCCCGACGTCTACGTCACCTGCGACACCTGCAAGGGCAAGCGCTACAACCGCGAGACGCTGGAGGTGAAGTTCCGCGGCAAATCCATCGCCGACGTGCTCGACATGACGGTGGATGAGGGGGTGGAGTTCTTCTCCGCAGTGCCCGCGATCCGCGAAAAGCTCACCGTGCTGCGCGATGTCGGCCTGGGCTACATCCATCTCGGCCAGCAGGCGACGACGCTCTCCGGCGGCGAGGCGCAACGCATCAAGCTCTCCAAGGAGCTCTCCCGCCGCGCCACGGGCCGCACGCTCTACATCCTCGATGAGCCCACCACGGGTCTGCATTTCGAGGATGTGCGCAAGCTGCTCGAGGTGTTGCAGGCGCTGGTCGCCACGGGCAACA
>Ga0315900_10002232_pt1 | contig 30167 bp, 27 predicted proteins | sample LakEriMetagenome_FD_203521 | JGI IMG/M metagenome (GOLD analysis project Ga0315900, IMG submission 203521) | Freshwater fungal communities from buoy surface, Lake Erie, Ohio, United States - Buoy 12 MA114 | ecosystem: Environmental > Aquatic > Freshwater > Lake > Lake biofilm | place: USA: Lake...
TGGTCGCTGTGCTTTCTGCTCGCGCCCTTTGCCGAGTCGGTCACCGGCTTCGGCGTCGGCTATGTGATCGCGCTGGCCGCGCTGCGCGCGCAGGGCATCGGCGGTCTTCCCGCCCTGCTGCTCGGGCTGTTCAGCCAGTCGCTGGTGCCCTGGGGGGCGCTGGCCGCGGGCACGACCGTGGGCGCCGCGCTTGCCGCGATGCCGGCGGCCGAACTCGGCTTTCGCACGGCGCTCGTGCAGGCGCCGATCCACGCCCTCTACCTGTTGCTCTACTGGCGCTTCGCGCGCGCGGCCGGCGTGGTCGTCCCGACCGCCGGCAAGCTCGAGGATCTCGCCTGGACCGCGCTGCTGATCGCCCTGGTCGCGCTGGCCAACCGGACCGCCGATCCCGAGATCGCCGGCGCGGCGCCCTGCGCGCTGCTGCTCGCGCTGCGCTACTGGCGCGACGAACGTCCGGACCGGCAGCGGCTCGCGCAGGCGCTGCACGCCGTCGCGCCCTACGCGGTGCTCGTCGCCGCCCTGTGCGCCACCCGGCTGATCGGCCCCCTGCGCCAGGGCCTGCTGTCGATCGCCCCGCTCACCCCCCTGCCCGACCTGCCCACCTTCGCCCCCCTTTATGCGCCGGGAACCTGGGTGATCGGCGTGGGCATCGGGGTGGCGCTCGCCGCAAGGGCATCGCTGGCCCGCCTGACGGTCGAGACCGCGCGGAGCGCCTGGCGCGCCTGCGCGGTCACGGTCGTGTTTCTGCTGATGGCGCGCCTGTACCAGAGCACCGGTCTGGCCGATGCGATCGCGGGCGAACTGCGCGCCCACGGCGACGCATTCGCGGCGCTCGGCGTGCCGCCGCTGGCGGCGCTCGGCGGATTCCTGACGGGCAGCGCGGCCGCGGCCAGCGCGATGCTGATGCCGATGGAACTGGCGCTGGCCCGCGAGGTCGGCATGGACGCAGGCTGGATGGCCGCCGTGCAGACCGCGGTCTCGGCCAACCTCTCGACGATGCGGGTCTCGATGGGGACCGCGATCCTCGGCATGGCGGCGGCCGAGCGCGAACTCTACCGCCGCGCCTGGCCGCTGGCATTGCCGCCGATCGCGGCCGGCACCGCCGTGCTCAGCCTGCTCGCGCTGTCCTGAGCAGGGCCGCCCCGGTGACCCGCGCGGGTTCCTGGGCAGCCCCGCAGGCCGAAGCGCCTACTCGCGCTCGATGCCCACCTCACGCATCGTGCGGCCCCAGATCGCCAGCTGCTGGCGCAGCGTGTCGGCCATGACCTGCGGCGTGGTCGGCGTGGGGAACAGGCCGAGCTTCTCGTACTGCTCGATGACATCGGGGCGGCGCATCACGACGTTGAAGTCGCGCGAGATCCGCTCCACCAGCTCGGCCGGCATCTTCGCAGGGCCGAACAGGCCACCCCACGGCGAGATGTTGACCAGCGGCTGGCCCGCCTCGGCCATCGTGGGCACGTCGGGAAAGGAGCCCGTGCGACGCGGCAGCAGCACCGCCACCAGGCGGAACTTCTTCTCGAGCAGTTGTGGCAGCACCGCGGGCGTGGCGAACATCATCTGCACGCGCCCGCCCATCAGATCGACCGAGGCCAGCGCCTCGCCCTTGTAGGGCACATGCGTCATATCCAGCCCGTTCTGCTTCACCAGCTGCCCCATCGCGAGGATGCCGGTGCTGTTGCCGGTGGCGTAGGCGAGCTTGCCGGGGTTGGCCTTCACATGGGCCACCACCTCCGCGAGGGTGCGGCCGGGTACCGTGGGCGCAACCGCCAGGTAGAAGGTGAAGATGCAGAAGGCCGAGATCGGGGTGAAATCGGCCACCGGGTCGTAGGGCGGATCCTTCTTGAGGTTGGGCACGTAGGTCATCGAGGTGGCCGTGCCGAAGTAGAGCGCATGGCCGTCGGGGGCAGACTTGCGCGCCTCGAGGGCCGCGACCGCACCATCGGCACCCGCGCGGTTCTCGACCACCACCGGCTTGCCGAAGGCAGCCCCGAGGTGCACCGACACCGCACGCGCGCCGAGGTCGGCGCCGCCACCGGCGGGAAAGGGCACGATCAGGCGCACCGGGCGATTGGGCCAGTCGGACTGCGCACGTGCGGCGCCGGGCAGCGCGGCGCCCAGGGCCAGCGCGCCAGCGGCGCCGATGAGACGACGGCGCCCCGCGCGGGTGCCGGCATCGGTGGCCTCAGCAGCGACGCGAGGGAAAAACAGGTGGTCGGCCATGGAATCTCCTGACGGCCCTTCGGGCTCGAGTGGGTGACACGCTGAAATCGGCGCGGATTCTAGACCAGCCGGCACCCGGTTCCGGCCACAGGCGCGGACCGATCAGGGACAAAGCCAGGCAGACCCGTCAGCCCTCACGGCGCGCGTAACCCCAGGCGAGGTTCGAGCGCGAGGTGCCGGCGGCCTCGTACGCGGCGCGCGCGGTGCTCAGGCGGTCGCTGGCCAGCGCGAGGCGCTGCGCCGGCGTGTAGTCGTACAGACGCGCGTTGTTGGCCCCGAAGATCGCGTTCTTGACCGCGCCATCGGCCGCGCCCAGCGGCGCGAAGCCGTAGCGGCGCTGCATGTCCTCGGGAATCTCGAGCCGGCGCAAGGCCTCGATCTGCCACTGCGGCGAGCCCGTCCAGATGGCATCGGTACCCCAGACCACCCGCGCGACCCCGAGTCCGCGGATCAGGGTGCCGAGCATGAAGGCCGCGAGATGCGGGTCGGCCATCGTGCTCTGAGCAAAGATCTGGCCGAGGTCGGCGTACACGTTGGTCACGCCCTCGCGCCCCGGGATCTCGGCCAGGTCCGTGACCCAGTCGACCCGCCCGCTTGCCTGCACCTGCGCCCAGGCATCCTCGGTGCGACCCCCGGCGGCATAGCGGTAGCCGGCGTGGTAGATGACGAAGTTGAGTTGCGGCCAGTCGCGGGCCGCCCGCCCCACATCGTCGACCCGACTGTAGGCGAGCAGGTGCGGATACTGGCGCTCGACATGCGGCGGAAACAGCCCCTTGTGTATGCAGATGTTGCGAATGCCGGCCTTCAGCGCACGTTCGTAGTAGGGATAGGCCAGCGCCTCGTCATCCATCCGCCACGGCCACTTCGCCATCGGCTTGTTGGTGTTGTCGCCGATGGTGTAGCCCTTGATCGAGTCGGGCCGCAGCTCGACGAGCTCCCGCTCGAAGCGTTCCAGCGCCCCGGGCACGCCCGGCGTGAAGATCAGGTGCGACAGCGCCCGGCGGGTGCCGCCGGCGGTGGCGTTGATGCGCGCACGCGCATCGCGCTTTTCCTCGTTGCTCAGGAACCAGTCGAGAGGATCGTGCGAGGCCGAGCCGCTGACCAGCGCGACCTTGGTGTCGGAGTCGAGAAACACCTCCTTCAGGTAGTTCGCGTACTTCAGGTCCTCCAGCGTCTGCGGCTTGCCCGCGAGCGCCGGATTCCAGCCGGCCCGACCGACCGCCTCGCGCGAGCGCACGAAGCCGGCGAGGCGCGTGCGGTCGTGCAGGAAGTGGGTGTGCATGTCCATGATGAACTGGCCCGAGAGCGAGGCGGCCCGCTGCGCGGCGCGCTCCGGCTCGGCGGCCTCGGCGCGGCTCACCCCGAACAGCGGTCCGAAGGTGTCGTTCATCGCGAGAAAGGCAGCCGCCATGCCAGCCGCGCTCTGGAAGAATCGCCGTCGCGTGAGGCCCTGCTGCGCAGCGAGCTTGTCGCCATAGGCCAGCGCGCGCGCCTCGAACTCACGCTGACGCGCGCTGCGTGGCGCAGGCATGAATTCATCGCTGGACACCGGCCGCGCCGGAATCGGCAACTCGCCGGTGAGTTCATCGGCGGGCGCCAGCGCGGCGCGTTCATCGGGATCGAGCTGGATGGGCATCGGCGTCTCCGGAGGGTCGGGGCGGCGGGATCGGCGGCGGGGCCTGGGCTCGGGTATGGGGATGCCGGCGCCTGGCGGTGCGTTCAGCCGGCGAGCCGTACCGCATCGCGCCCGGCGCGCTTGGCTTCGTAGAGCGCGGCGTCGGCACGCGCGAGCACCTGGCTGGCGGCGGTATCGGCCGGGCTGATCGCGCTCACGCCGATGCTGATCGTCACTGGGATGAGCGTCTCGCCCACGCGGGTCGGCGTGGCCCGCAAGCGCAGCCGCAGCCGCTCGGCCATCGCGACCGCCGCATCGCGCCCGGTATCCGGCAACAGCAGCAGGAATTCCTCGCCGCCACTGCGCGCCAGCGCATCGGGGCGGCGCACCGCGCGCTGCATGAGCGCGGCCACCTGTCGCAGCACCGCGTCGCCCGCCGCGTGGCCCCAGGTGTCGTTGACCCGCTTGAAATGATCGAGATCGAGCGCGAGCACGCAACTCGCCTGCCGCGGGTATCGGCGTACCCGCTGGAACTCCGTCTCAAGCCGCTCCATGAAGCTGCGCCGGTTGGCCAGGCCGGTGAGAAAATCGGTGCTCGCCTGCTGCCGCAACTCGCGGGACAGGCGGACCTGCTCGGTGATGTCCTCGAGGCTGGCGTAGGCCTCGAGGGCTGCACCGTCGACCCGAAGCGGCTGGGCATTCACCCGGATCCAGACATCGCCACGCCCGGGCACCGTGATGCCCATCACGACATCGCGCACCGCCTCACCGGTTCTGAGCGCCACCTGCGCCGGGTGCCGATCACGCGGAAAATCCGAGCCATCCTCGGCGATCGTTCGCCATCGCCCCTCGATCGGCACACGACCCTGCAATTGCGCCAGACTCAACCCCAGGATGTGCAGCGCTGCCGGATTGGCGCTGCGCACCTGTCCCTGGGCATCGAGCCATACCAGACCGAGCGGGATGGTCTCGACCAGCATCCGGTAACGCTGCTCGCGCTCGCGCAGCGCCGCGAGTTCGTCAGCCGGCACGCGAGCCGCCGCCGACCGGCGCTACGGTGGCCGCCTCGACGGCCCGCCAGCGTGACAGACCGAGCATCGCCAGCCCGAGAAACATCGCGTAGAGCAGCGCGCTCAGCCACAGCTGCTTGTGGGCGAAGAGCACGATGCTCGCAACATCGACCCCGATCCAGATCCACCAGTTCTCGAGGATCTTGCGGGCGAGCAGCAGCTGGCCGAGCACGCTGCCGGCCGTCGGGAGGGCATCGAGCCAGGGCACGTCGCTGTCGGTGAAGGTGTCGAGCACACCGCCGACCAGCAGCCACAGCAGCAGCCAGGCTCCCACGACCATCAGACGCTGGCGTGTACCCAGGCGCACCACGCGCAACCGCGCCTCGGGTGGCTGCCCGGCACGCCGACCGTAGCGCCACTGCCACCAGCCCCAGCACGAGGCGAGCACGAAAAAGAGCTGCAGGCTGGCGTCGCCGTAGATGCGATGCGAGGCGAAGAGCCAGGCGTACAGCAGGCTGCTGACGATGGCCAGCGGCCACGCCCACAGGCGCTGCGCGACATTGCCGACCACGCAGGCAAGCGCAAGCATGAAGGCGGCGATCTCGAGCCAGCTGACCGCGGCCCCCCACACGGTGAACGCGGTGGCGAGCATGGCGGCAGTGTACGGCGCGGTGCCCGCGCCTGGGGGGCCGGCACCGGCATCTGCGCGCGCCAGCCGGTATCGCGGTCAGCGTGGCGGCGGATCGGCGCGGGCCGGACCGGCGGCAAGCCGCACGGTCCCCGGCGCACAGCCCGCCGCCGGGCACGCCTCCGAACTGGCGATCGGGTCGGGAACCCGCGGTACCGGCACGGGCGCGGGGGTGCGCCGACCGATCGTCGCACCTGCCGCGGCTGGCGGTCGAGACTCGCCGGGCGCACGACGGCCGAGCCCCTCGGCCACCGTGCGCAGGGCGGCACGCATCAGTACCAGCAGCCCGCGCGGCGCCTCGTCCTGCAGCGCTTTCGCGTCGAGCGCCATCTCGGAGTTCGGATGCAGCGCGATGAGCGTGCCGTCGTCCAGGCGCATCGACACCCGGCCGTCGGCCCGGGTCAGCAAACGATCGCCCGCGCCGAGGATCATGCCGACGTGCGTGGGCATCGCAGGACCGGTGGGCCGGATCACCACCGCATCGCCGCTCGCCCCGAGCACCGAGGCCAGCGTGTCGCCGGCGCGGGCGCTCGGCATTGCCGTCGCCGAGATCACCAGCGTCAGGATGGTCACCGCCGTCGCACCGACGACCGGCTGGCCGATGCGCCGCGCCCCCCCGGATGCCGCGACGCGATGCGACGCGGGCGCTGCGGGGTCGACTCCGGAAGACGCGTGACGAGCCATACGCCGGTTTTCGACGCGGGCCGCAGGAACTGTAGACCGTTCAGCGGCACGAATCCGCCCCTGACGCGCGGCTGCGCAGTCACCTTGTCGGTCGGCCGGTGGTAATGTCCGGCATCCCCGTCGTACGCACCCGGAGACAGGCTGCGATGTATTCCTTCACCTATCAGCGGGCCGCCGGCGTGGCCGAGGCGAGTGCCGCGCTGCGCGCCGACCCGCAGGCGCGCCTGCTCGCCGGCGGCATGACGCTGCTGCCCTCGATGAAACACCGGCTGGCCGCACCCTCGGCCCTGATCGACATCGCCCGCCTGCCGGCGTTGCGGGGCATCGCGCGCGACCGCAACGCGCTCGTGGTGGGCGCGGCGATGCGCCATGCCGAGGTTGCCGCCGACACCACCGTGTGCGCGAACCTGCCGGCGCTCGCCTCGCTGGCCGCCGCCATCGGCGACCCGCAGGTGCGTGCCCGCGGCACGATCGGCGGCTCGGTCGCCAACAACGACCCCGCCGCCGATTACCCCGCGGCGGTGCTCGGCTGCAGAGCGGTGGTGGTCACCGACCGGCGCGGCATCCCGGCCGACGATTTCTTCCAGGGCATGTTCGCCACCGCCCTCGAGCCCGACGAGCTGATCGTGGCGATCCGATTCGACTGCCCCCGCCGCGCGGCTTACGCCAAGTTCGCGCACCCTGCCTCGGGCTACGCGATGACCGGCGTCTTCGTGGCCGAATTCGACGATGAACTGCGGGTAGCGGTCACCGGAGCCGGGCCTGGCGTCTTTCGCTGGCGCGAAGCCGAAGCCGCGCTGCGTGCCAGCCCGCAGGACTCGGCGCTCGAGGCCCTCAGCCTGCCGGCCGACGGCCTGAATGCCGACCTGCATGCCCCGGCAGCCTACCGCGCCCATCTCGTCAAGCTCATGACCCAGCAAGCGGTCGCCGGCCTGGCCGGCGCTGCCTGATCCGGAGAACCCCCATGAAGATCGAACTCGTCGTCAACGGCGAGCCGCGCAGCGCCGATTGCGAGGAGCGCACGCTGCTCGCCGACCTGCTGCGCGACGCCTTCGGACTGACCGGCACGCACGTGGGCTGCGACACCAGCCAGTGTGGCTGCTGCACCGTCCATGTGGACGGTCAGGCAGTCAAGTCGTGCACGATGCTCGCGGCCCAGGCCGACGGCTGCGCGGTCACCACCATCGAGGGGCTGGCCCGCGACGGCGCGCTGCATCCGGTGCAGGAGGCCTTCTCGGCCTGCCACGGGCTGCAGTGCGGCTTCTGCACACCGGGCATGATCATGGCGAGCGTCGATCTGCTGCGCCGGCATCCGCAGCCCACCGAAGCGCAGATCCTCGAAGGGCTGGCCGGTAATCTTTGCCGCTGTACCGGCTACGTCAACATCGTCGAGGCCGTGCAGACCGCGGCCGGCCAGCTCGCCCAGGGAGCGCAGCCGTGAGCGTCACCCTCGATCCCCGTACCGGCCGGCTGCTGCCGGCGCGCGACGAAGACCGGCGTCTGGTCACCGGCCAGGGGCGCTACACTGCCGACTGGCACCTCCCCGGACAGCTGCACGCGGCGATGGTCCGCTCGGATCGCGCCCATGCGCAACTGCTGCGCGTCGATGCCTCGGCGGCAGCGGCGTCGGCCGGCGTGGTCGCGGTGCTGACCGCCTTCGATGTGGCCGAGGCCGGTTTTCAGCCCATTCCAGGCGGCCCGCCGGTCAGCGGTGCCGACGGCAAGCCGCAGATCAAGTGCCAGCTGCCGATCCTGGCCACCGACCGCGTCCGCTTCGTCGGCCAGCCGGTCGCGATGGTGATCGCCGACACGGCGCGCGCAGCGCAGGATGCGGCCGAGCAGGTCGAGATCGACTACGAGGATCTGCCCGCGGTGGCCGGCATCGATGCCGCGCTCGCCGACGGCGCCCCCCAACTGCACGACGCCGCAGCCGGCAATCTCAGCGTGGTCTACGAGTCGGGCGACCAGGCTGCGGTCGAGGCCGCCTTCGCGCGGGCCGCACACGTGACCCGGCTGCGCATCGAGAGCCAGCGTCTGGCGGGCGTGCCCCTCGAACCGCGCGCCTGCATGGCCTCCTATGACCCGCAGCGCGACCGCTACACCATCTACACGCCGACCCAGGGCATGCTCGGCATGCGCCAGTCGCTCACCGCGATCACCGGCTACGACGCGAGCCGCATCGAGGTGGTCGCACAGGACGTCGGCGGCTCCTTCGGGCTGCGCGGAGGGCCCTACCCGGAGCATGCGCTGGTGATGCTTGCCGCGCGCCGGCTCGGCCGCCCCGTAAAGTGGGTGGGGTCGCGCAGCGAGGTCTTCCTGAGCGACTGGCATGGCCGCGCCCTGGTGCTCGATGCCGCGGTCGCCCTCGATGCCGAGGGGAACATCCTCGCGCTTCGCTACGATAACCAGGCCGATCTCGGTGCCTACAGCTGCTATTTTCAGTCGATGATCGGCACGCGCAACCTCACCGTGACGATGGGCGGACCCTACCGGGTGCCGGCACTTCACGCGCGCTGCACGCTGGTCTACACCAACACCGTGCCGGTGTCGGCCTACCGCGGCGCCGGGCGGCCCGACATCGCCTACACCATCGAGCGCCTGGTCGATCAGGCGGCCGCCGAACACGGCTTCGATCGCGTGGCGCTGCGCCGGCGCAACTTCATCCCGCCCTCGGCTTTCCCTTACACCACCGCCAATGGCACGGTCTACGACAGCGGCGAGTTCGCCGCCGTGATGGACAAGGCGCTCACGATGGCCGACTACGCCGGCTTCGAGGCGCGGCGCCTCGAGGCGCAGGCGCGCGGGCGACTGCGCGGCATCGGCTTTGGCTGTTACCTCGAGGCCTCGGGCGGCGGCGTCGCACCCAAGGATCAGGTTTCGGCGCATTTCCGCGATGACGGGCTGATCCATCTCTACGGCGTCACCGGCCCGTCGGGTCAGGGCCACGAGACCTCCTTCACCCGCATCGTCGCCGACGAGCTCGGCGTGCCGCGCGAGATGCTGCGCTACCACGCCAGCGACCCCCGCGAGGAGCTCGTGGGCAACGGCACGGGAGGCTCGCGCTCGCTCTACGGGGCGGGCAGCGCCTTCAAGGTCCTGGCACACAACCTGATCGCGCGGGCACGACCACTCGCCGCGCGCGAGCTCGCGCTGCCCGAGCACACCCTGGAGTACCGCGACGGCGCCTTCCATGGCGGGGAACATCGCATCGGCCTGCTCGAACTCGCACAACGGCTGCGCGGCCCCATGCCTCACCCCCTCGATGGCGAAGGCGAGTTCAGCTCGGGCACCACCTTCCCGAACGGCTGCCATGTCGCCGAGATCGAGATCGACCCGGCCACCGGCACCACCGGGATCGTCGGCTACTTCGCGGTCGACGACCTCGGCCACCTGGTGTCGCCGCAACTCGCCCAGGGGCAGGTGCATGGCGGCGTGGTCCAGGGTGCCGGTCAGGTCTTCGGCGAGCAACTGGTCTACGATGCGGACACCGCGCAGCTGCTCACCGGCAGCTTCATGGATTACGTGATGCCGCGCGCCGACTGGGTTCGCCACATCCGCACCGACTACCACCTGGTGCCCACCACCCTGAATGCGCTCGGCGCCAAGGGCGTGGGCGAATCCGGATGCTCGGGCTCGCTGCCGGCGCTGGTCAATGCGATGAGCGACGCGCTGCGCCGCGCCGGCGTGCCGCCGATGGACATGCCCTTCACGCCGCCCCGGGTGTGGGCGGCGCTTCGCGGGTAGCCCTGAGGGCCGCTCGGCCGCTCAGCTGGCGCGCGGCCGCATGAAGGCGGCCGCCACCAGTACCAGGCTGGTGGCGGCGAGCAGACTCAGGCCCAGCGGCAGCGCGTGGGCGTCGGCCCATCCATCGAGGCCCGGTGCGGCCTGACGCAGCGCGCCGAGCGCCGCCGTCGCCAACGCACCCAGCCCGACCACCCAGCCCACCAGGCGGCGGCCGCGGGCACGCTGCAATGCACCCGCCCCCGCCAGCCGATTGACCCACCAGCCCGAGACGCCGTCGGCAAGGAGCATGCCGGCGACGAAGGCTGCGACCAACGCCACGACCGCACCGAGGCCGCCGAGGCGGGCGCCGGCAGCGCCGAACCAGGTTGCCATGGCGAGCGTGTCGAGCGACACCGCGAAGAGCCCGCCGAGCGCGAACCCCGCCCAGGCCGGCATGGCGGGTGGCAGGAGCCTGCCGATCAGGGCGCGCCGCCAGGCCGGTCCCCGGCCGGCATCGTCGTCGGTGCCGCGTATGCTGAGCACCCCCACCAGCGTCAGGCAGATGATCGAGACCCAGGCTCCCGCCGCGTCGAGCCAATCGGGCAGCAGCGCGCCGCCCGCCTGCCACGCGAGCAGGGCCGCCAGGGCTGCGGCCAGTCCGTGACCCAGCGAAAACTGCGCGCCGCTCCAGCGCGCGGCACGCGATCGGCCGGCCTGGCGATGCAGACGGCCGATCGCATCGATCGCCGCCAGATGATCGGCATCGAAACCATGCTTGAAGCCGAGTGCCGCCACGGCGGCTGCGGTGGCCAGCAGACCGGCGCTCTCGAAACCGGGAATCAGCGGGGTGCTCATGGCATCGGGGCGCGGCTGCGGGCGGGTACGTTCAGGCCGGGGTGACCGCGGCATCGCCAGCGGCCCGGTACCAGTACACGCCCTGCTCATCGGCCTCGACCACCGCCTCGCCGCGAGCGACAAGGTAGTTGAGATGCGCGAGACTTTCCCCGGTGGCCATGCCGAGCAGATGCTTGTCGTCGATGCGGCGCGCGAACAGCGCACCGAAGACATCGATCGCCCGGCAGCGACGATCGCGCAACGAGCGCCGCAGCCGCTCCAGGCCCACTTCATGACCGCGGATGAGGTCGTCGAGACGGGCATGCAGCCCCCGGAAGGGCTCGTTGTGTGCCGGCAGCACCAGCACGTCGTCGGGCACCTCGCGACGGATGCGCGCGAGCGAGGTCAGCCAGTCGCCCAGGGGGTCGGCCTCGGGCTCGGTCGGAAACACCGAGACGTTCGAGGAGATTCGCGGCAGCACCTGATCGCCCGAGATCAGCAGCTGCAGGTCGGGGCAGTACAGGCAGGCATGTTCCGGCGAGTGCCCGTTGCCGACAACCACCCGCCAGCGGTGCTCGCCGATCGGGATCTCGTCGCTGTCCTTCAGACGCTTGAAACTGTCGGGAATCTTGTAGGTGCTCTTGCCGAAACCCCCGAAGCGCGTGCGGTAGTGCTCGATCGCATCCTCGCCCCAACCCGCGCGCCGGTAGAAACGCACGCCGTCCTCGGGCGCCTCGCGGCCGGTGTCGGCCACCAGCACGCGGCAATTCAGGTACTCGAGCTTGCTCATCCAGAGCGCCGCGCCCGGAAACTTGCGCAACAGCCAGCCCGCCATGCCGACATGGTCGGGATGCATGTGGGTGACCATCACACGGGTGACCGGCAGGCCACTCAGGGGCCCGGCCAGCGCCTCACGCCAGGCGGCAGCGGTCTCCGGGGTCTGGATGCCGGTGTCGACGATGGTCCAGCCATCACCGTCGCGGATCGCCCACAGGTTGATCGCCGCCAGCGAGAACGGAAGCGGCATGCGCAGCCACAGGACGCCGGGCGCCACCTCGACCGCCTGGCCGGGTGCCGGCGGCTCACCACAGGGATAGTCGAGCGCTGGCCGCACGCGGCGGCTGCGATCGACAGATGCATCGCTCATCGAAAGGGACTCCTGAGCACAACCGTCCGGGCGCCGCGGGCCATCGCGGCACCGACCGCATGGCAGGACGGAAGCGCAGGAGCATAACAAAGGCCGGGGGCGCGCTGCCGCCCGTCGCGGGGCCGACGCCTTCCGGCGCGTGCCAGGCACCGCCAACCCCCCGCCGCGCACCGATCGATTATTCTGCACGCCGCGGCGTGCATCCCGCGCCCTCAACCGATCATGCCCTCGCGAATCACCCGCTCGCTGCTCGTCGCCCTGCTCGCCTGGGTGATGCTCGTCCCCGGCGCCCGCGCCGCCGAGGGCCAGCATGCGCTCCTGATCGGCCTGAGCGCCTACGCGCCCGCCTACGGCGCAGAGCCGCTGCCCGGTGTGCCGGTCGATCTTGCCAACGCGCGACGGATGGCCCGGGCGATGGGGGTGGACGAGGCGGCGATCGTCGAGCTGCGCGACGCCCAGGCCACGCGCGAGCGCATCCTCGACGAGCTTCGACGCCTGCGCGAGCGCGTGCGGCCCGGCGACCGCGTTCTGGTCTATTTCAGCGGCCACGGCACGCGCACCGAGGTCGCCGGCACCTGCCGCGAAGGGCTCGCCACCTGGACCGGGGCGATGATCACCGAAGGCGAGCTCGCCGAGGGCCTGCGCCCGATCGGCGAAAAGGCCGACAAGCTGATCACCATCATCGATGCCTGCTTCTCGGGCGGATTGCTGCAGGGCTCCTCGACCCGAGGGACCGGCGCCAGCCTGCGCCCACGGTTCACCGCACGCGCCGGCAGCGCCTGCGACCGTCCGGTCAACGAGCCCGCCGCCACGCGCAGCCTGCTGGGCGAGTTGCAGCGTCTGGGCATCCATCAGGAAAACATGGTCCAGATCGCTGCAGCCGCCTACAACGAAGTGAGCTGGGATGACCGCGAACTCGGCGGCCTCGCCACGCATGCGCTCAGCCGTTGCCTGCTCGGCGAGGCGCGCGACCTCAACGCGAGCGGTGCGGTGTCGCTGGAGGAGATCCGGATCTGCGCGCAGGCGCGCCTTGACGAGCGCATGCGACCGCACCGGGAAAGGGGCATGCTGCCCTCGACCATCCAGGTTCGCGGCAACCGCAACCTCATCGTCGCCCCCGCCCCGGTGGCCGCCCCCGCCCCGGTGGCCGCCCCCGCCCCGGTGGTTGCGCCCGCCCCGGTGGTTGCGCCAGCAACCGCGCCGATCACCATGCCGGCGGCCGAGCTTGCGCCGTCGATCGCAGCCCCCACCCTGCCCATGGCTGTCCCGGGACCGATCGGTCCTCGTGCCACGCTCGACGAAATCCTTCGGCAGGCCGATCCCCGGCGACGTCTCGAGGTGCAGGTGCCCGAGCGCCTGCGGATCGGCGAGGACCGCCTCGGCTTCCGTCTGAGCTCGGCAGCTGACGGTTATCTCTACGTGGTGCTGCTCGGCAGTGACGAGCGCAGCTTCTATCTGCTCTTTCCGAATCGTCTGGATGGCGACAACCGCATCCGCGCCGGCCGCAGCTACAGCTTCCCGCGCCCCTCGTGGCAGGTGAGCGCCGCCGGACCCGCCGGCACCAACCGCGTGCTCTTCGTCGTGACGCAGGCGCCGCTCGACGCGACGATCTTCGGCGCGCCCGACACCGGGGGCGGTCCTTTCACCTGGACGGTTGCCGACCCCGGCGCCGGCGCACGCCTCGTCGACCTCTTTCTCGGGCGCGGGCCTCAGGGGCGGGGCCGCGGACTGGGAGCGGCGCTCCGCGAGATCAGGGAGGAGCCGTGATGACCCCCTCGTGGCGACTGCGCGTGCGGCTGCCGGCCGCGGTCATCGCACTGCTGCTGCCGGGCCCGCCCGGGCTGCGGGCGCAGCCCACCGCGGCGCCACTGAGCGCGCCGAGCACCGAGGATCTCGTGCGAGCCCTGACCCCGGGCGCGACGGCACGCAGCCTCGGTACGCGCAATCTGCGCGTCGAGGCGCCGACCGTCGACCTGACCGTCAACTTCGATCTCGACTCCGCACGCCTGCAGCCGGATGCGCGGGCGCTCGTGGAGCGGCTGGCGGCGGCAATGGACAGTCCCGCCCTGCGCACCCTGCGCTTCCGGGTCGAGGGTCACACCGATGCCCGCGGCACGCCCGCGCACAACGCCGCGCTGTCGACCCGGCGTGCCCGCGCGGTCGTCGATCTGCTGATCGCCCGCGGCATCGGCGGCGACCGGCTCGAGGCGGTGGGCAAGGGGTTTTCCGAACTGCTCGACCCCGCCGATCCCCATGCCGCCCTCAACCGTCGCGTACGGGTCCGGGTGCTCGACTGAAGCCCAGGTGCGCCACACCACGCCGCCCGCGGGAACCCATCATCCCCAACACGCCATGAAAGCCTGGATCGCCCTCGCCTTGTACCTGGCCTGTCACGCCGCCGGCGCGCAGGAGCTGCTGGTTTCAGAGGCGGAAATGCAGGCGTCGCTCGCCAGCGGCAACCTGCCGATGGCCCGCAGCATGCCGGCACCCGGAGCGCCGCGCATCGAACTCGCCGCGCCCGACATCCGGCAGTCGATCGCCTCGCCCACCCGCATCCTGCTGCGCTTCGCCGCGACAGCGCCGGCGACGATCCGCCCCGAGAGTCTGCGTGTGCTCTACGGCTCGCTGCGCCTGGACATCACCGGGCGCCTGCTCGCCGGCGCACGGGTGACCGCCGAGGGCATCGAGGTGGCCGAGGCCGCCTTGCCGCGCGGACAACATCGCCTGACGCTGCTGCTCGAGGATTCGATCGGGCGGGCAGCATCGCAGAGCTTCTCGTTCACCGTCGAGTGACCCCGTGACGCATTCCCCAGCCCTTTCGTCCGCGGCGACCCTGCTCCCGGGTGCCCGACTGATGCCGATCGCGCTCCTGCTGCTGACGCTGCTCCTGGGCGCGCTCCCCGCGACGGCACAGCCGATCCGCGGTCAGATCGTGCAGCAGCGGATGCAGCTCGAGGACGGCGTGCTCGCCGTGCTGCCCGAAGGGCGCTGGCGCGTCGCCGACATTCGCGACCATGTGGCGTCGGCCGAGATCACCTACCGCAGCCTGGTGCTGATGGCCGAGGATCCGGCGGCCGTCGTTCCCGCGCTGGCGATCCGCTACACGCGTCAGCGCATAGCCTGGGGACGCTCGCCCTGCGAGGAGAACAATGCCTACGCCTTCCTCGTGGACCGTCACGGCAGCCTGAGCTCGCAGCTCGTGACCCGCTGCTCGCGCAGCTTTGCGCTGCGCCGGTACGGCGACTGGGGACGCAGTCAGCACAACAGCACATGGTGGCGGCACATCGTCGAAGCGATCGGAACCCAGCCGCCGTGGGCCGGCGAGGCGGTTCTGCTCACCGAACTCATGGTGTCGCGCTGGCAGGGACCCGGCATCTGGCTCGGTGTCTTCGTCCGGACAGCCGGAACCGGCCACGATCCCGCGAAATTGCGCGAGGCCTCGCAGATGGAGCGCGAGGAGCCGATTCATGCGGCGCTGCGACAGTGGGCGGGCGCGTGGGCCGAGGCGAATGCGAGCGGCTTTCTGGACGGCAAGCGCAGCGCGTCCGTGCCGGCACTCGGCCCGGTGCTGCTCGCGCATGGCGATGCGATCCACGAGCGCATCCGGCAGGCTACCGACAGTGGCAAGGCCCGCGCGCAGCCCGCACCCACTTTCGATGACGAGGGGATCCGCGAGCGCATCCGGCAGATGACCGAGCGGGACCGCAGTTCACCGTCCGGCGCGCCGGTCGCTCCTCCCCAGCCGCTCCCCACGACGATAGCCTCCACCCCGGCCAAACCGGCGCTCGCCAGCGCGCCGGCCGTGACACCCCCGCCGATCGCCACGCCGACACCCCCGCCGACATCGACTCCGCCGCCCGCCACGGCCACCAACCCCGCGGTCGACCGGCTCGCCGCGGAGGTGTCCCGACTGCGCGAGGAGTTGCGCCGGCAGCAGACGCAGGGCACCGCTCCACAGGCCGCAGCCGCACCGGCAGCGGCGCCGGCCGCCACCACCGCAGCGCCGGATCCCGCGGCGCAGGCCGCGCCGAGCACCGCCCGCCGCCTCGCCTTCGTGATCGGCATCGACAACTACACACGCGTCACGCCGCTGCAGAACGCGCGGGCCGATGCGCGTGCGATCGCCGAACGGCTCACCCGGCTCGGCTACGCGGTGACGCTGCGCACCGACCTCGGCGAGCGCGCGATGCGCGACGAACTGCGCAGCTTCCGCAACAGGGTTCAGGGGGGCGACGAGGTGCTGTTCTTCTTCGCCGGGCACGGGGTGCAACTTGCAGGCGCGAACTACCTGCTGCCGGCCGACATCCGCGGCGACTCCGAGGACCAGGTCCGCGACGATGCGCTGCCGCTGCAGAAGGTGCTCGACGAGATCCAGGAGCGCAAGGCGCGCTTCACGCTGGCGGTGATCGACGCCTGCCGTGACAATCCGTTCCGCTCGAGCGGACGCGCGATCGGTGCGCGCGGCCTCGCGCCGACCACCGCCGCCACCGGGCAGATGGTGATGTTCTCCGCGGGCGCGGGCCAGCAGGCGCTCGACCGCCTCGGCCCCGACGACCGGGACCCCAACGGCCTGTTCACGCGCGTGCTGCTGTCGCGCCTGGAGCGGCGCGGCATCAGCATCGATCGCCTGATGCGCGAGGTCCGCACCGAGGTCGTCACCCGTGCGCGCGCCATCGGCCACGAACAGGTGCCCGCGCTCTACGACCAGTCGATCGGCGAGTTCTTCTTCAAGCCCTGAGCGGCACGCCTCAGCGTTGCCGGGGGACGAAGACGACGCGCTCGACGATCGAACCGCCACCGGGCAGATCACGCAGTTCGAGGCGCGCATCGAAGTCGCGCGCCGCACGATAGACAGTGCGCTCGGCGATCTCGACCTTCGCCTTGTAGGCGCTCCACAGCGAGGTGATCGCCCCGATCAGCAGCAGGCTGCGGGCGCCGGGGCCGACGGGATCGGGCACCACCTGCACGGTGCCACCGCCGCTCTCGACCGCGGCGATCCACGACTGCAGTCGCGCCGGCATCGCGTTCGGCGTCACGCGGTCATGGAAGATCACCTCGACCCGCTGCGCTTGGGTGCCCAGTACGCCGGCCAGCCGCTGGTCGAAGCTCGGCAGATCGAGGAACGCGAGCGGCGCCCGTGCCGGCGATGTGGTTGCGGACGCAACCGACGCACCACCCGCCGCGGCGCCTTTCGGCGTCTCGCATCCCGCGAGCAGAACGCCGAGCGTCAGCACCAGCACCGTGGCCGGCCAACCCTTGCGCGCGCCACTCATCGAGCCGGTTGCCGCAGGTTGCGCTCGAACAGCGCGAACAGCCGCTGCCAGTGCCGCTCGGCGCTAGGCTTGTCGTAGATGCCTGCCCGCTGCGGAAACGCGAAACCGTGGTGCGCGCCGGGATACCACTCGAGCCGATAACGGCTGCCGGCCGCCTTCAGCGCGGCCTCCAGCGTGGCGACGGTCTCGGGCGGCGCCCAGGTATCGATCTCGGCGCAGGCGTAGTAGGACTCGCAGCGCACGCGCTCGAGCACCCGGTGCGGGGAGTCGGGTTCGTCGGTGACCATGCGCGCGCCGTAGATCGACGCGATGCAGGCGATGCGCTCGGGGTAGTTCGCGGCCGCGGTCACGACGAAGGGGCCGCTCATGCAGTAGCCGACCGCGCCGATGTGCGCATGGTCGATCTCCGGGCGGCTGTCGGCGAAGGCGAGCAGCGCGCCGGTGTCGCGGGCGATCAGCGCATTGCTGAGGTGCCCCATCATCTCGAACATCCGCTTCATGCCGGCCTCGTCGCGCACCATCACGAAGTCGCGCGCGCGGCGGTAGTAGAGATTCGGCAGGATCACCGCGTAGCCCACCGAGGCGATGCGCCGCGCCATGTCGTGCAGTTCCTCGCGCTTGCCGGGCGCATCCATGTAGAACAGCACGGCCGGAAAGGGGCCGCCCTCGTCCGGATGCACGTAGAACGTGTTCATCATGCCGTCGGGGGTGGGAATGTCCAGGTGGTGCTCGATCATCGATCGTTCTCCATGACAGGATGCCCGTGGGACCGGGCTCGCCCGCATCGCCGATGGTCGCCAGGGCCTGGCGGCATCGCGAATGCATCGGTCATCCAGTGTAGGGCGCGGCCGCATCGCCGGCCGCTTTGCGTGGCGGCACCTCGTGCTGCCACAATGCGGATTCCGAAACCGCCGGGGTGCCGCGGCGCACCCGCCTCATGGAAATCCTTGTCCTGCTCGGACTCATCCTGCTCAACGGCCTGTTCGCCATGGCCGAAATCGCGCTGGTCACCGCCCGGCGCACCCGCCTGCAGAAGCTCGCCGACGGCGGCGACACCGGCGCGGCCACCGCGCTGAGCCTCGGCCAGGATCCCACCCGCTTCCTGTCGACGATCCAGATCGGCATCACCTCGATCGGCGTGCTCAACGGCATCGTCGGCGAGGCGGCGTTCGCGGCACCCTTTGCCCTGTGGCTGCAGAGCCTCGGCCTCGAGCGCAACGCCAGCGAGATCGGCGCCACCGCGCTGATCGTCGTGCTGCTCACCTACTTCTCGATCGTGCTCGGCGAACTGCTGCCCAAGCGTCTCGGGCAGATCAATCCCGAACCGATCGCGCGACTGGTGGCGCGCCCACTGCAGGTGCTGGCGCTGGTCACCAAGCCCTTCGTGCGGCTGCTGACGCTGTCCACCGAGCTCGCGCTGAAGCTCTTCCGGGTGCGCGCCGACACGCAGGCGGCGGTCACCGAGGAAGACATCCAGGCGATGCTGGCCGAAGGCTCGGATGCCGGCGTGATCGAGCGCCAGGAGCACCAGATGGTGCGCAACGTGTTCCGGCTCGACGATCGGCAGATCACCTCGTTGATGATCCCGCGCGCCGACATCGTCTGGCTCGACATCGACGACCCGCTCGAGGACAACCTGCAGAAGATCGAGCGCGCCGAGCACAGCCGCTTCCCGGTGTGCAAGGGTGGCCCCGAGCACGTGCTGGGCGTGGCCACGGCGCGCCAGATCCTCGCGCAGACGCTGCGAGGCGAGCGGGCGGATCTCGCCCGCGACCTGCTGCCGGCGGTGTTCGTGCCCGAGACCCAGACCGGCATGGAACTGCTCGAGAACTTCCGATCGAACAACGTGCAGCTCGCGCTGGTCATCGACGAGTACGGCGAGATCCAGGGTCTGGTCACGCTGCAGGACGTGCTCGAGGCGATCACCGGCGAGTTCAAACCGCAGCACGCCGAGGATGCCTGGGCGATGCAGCGCGACGACGGCTCGTGGCTGCTCGACGGCCTGATCCCGCTGCCGGAACTCAAGGACCGCCTCGGCCTGACCGAGCTCCCCGAGGAGGACAAGGGCCGCTACCAGACCCTGAGCGGCATGACGATGCTGCTGCTCGGGCGAGTGCCCGCCACCGGTGACCGGGTCGAGTGGCAGGACTGGCGCTTCGAGATCGTCGACATGGACAACAAGCGCATCGACAAGGTGCTCGCCTCGCGCCTGACGCCGCCGCCGCCGGTCGACGAGGGCGCCGAGACGGCGGGCTGACTCAGTCGACCTTCGCGCCGCTCGCCCGGACCACCGGCTCGTAGCGGCGCAGCTCCCGCTCGATCAGTGCGGCGAACTGCGCCGGCGTGCCCGGCGCGGGCTCGGCCATCATCTGGGCGAAGCGTGCCTGGACATCCGACGCGCGCAGCGCGGCGCCGAAGACCTCGTTGAGCCGCGCAACGATCTCCGGCGGGGTACCGGCGGGCGCGGTCAGTCCCCACCAGGTGTCGATCTCGAAGCCCGGGTAGCGCTCGGCGATCGCCGGCACCTCGGGCAGCAGCGGCGAGCGGGCTGCGGTGGTGACCGCGAGCGCGCGGATGCGGCCGGCGCGGATGTTCGGCGCGGCGGTAGCGAGGTTGTCGAGCGAAAAATCGACCTGCCCGCCGAGCAGCGCCAGCTGCGCCGGTCCGCCGCCGTTGTAGGGGATGTGCACCGCGAAGAAGCCCGCGCGCTGCTTGAAGATCTCGCCGGCGAGATGGCCGGCGCTGCCGTTGCCGCCGCTGGCGAAATTCAGCTTGCCGGGGTTGGCTTTGGCGTGCGCGATGAAGTCGGCCAGCGTGGCGATACGCAGCCGCTCGGCCGTCTCGGTGTTGATCACCAGCACGTTGGGCACGCGCACCATCTGGATCACCGGCGCGAAGTCGCGGATCGGGTTGTAGCCGAGCTTCGCGAAGAGCCAGGGATTGATCGCATGCATCGCGACCGCGGCGATACCCAGGGTCTGGCCGTCGGGCGCCGCGCGCGCCACCGCCGTGACACCGATGCCCCCCCCAGCCCCGGGGCGGTTCTCGACGACCACCGGGCCGAGCGAGTCGCGCACTTTCTCGACGAGCATGCGCACCGTGAGATCGATCGGTCCGCCCGGCGCGAAGGGCACGATGATGCGCAGGGTTCTGGCCGCCTGCGCGCGGGCGCGCGGTGCCAGGGCGGCGAGCACCGGGCCGCTGGCAAGCCCGAGAAAACGACGACGATCGGACATGAGATTCTCCGGGTTCGGGTTCAGCGGAACACCGCCTTGCGTTTCTCGAGGAAGGCAGCCACACCCTCACGGGCGTTGTCGGTGAGGAACACCTCGCGCACGAGCCTGTCCTCGACCGCGAGCCCGGCGTCGCTCACCTGCGCGACCGCGGCTGCCACGCAGGCGCGGATGCCGGCGATCGCATCCGGGCTGAACTGCGTGATCTCGCGGCCGAGCGCGAGCGCGGCGGCGACCACATCCTCGCCCTCGGCGCACACCCGGTTCAGCAGCCCCATGCCCAGCGCCTCGTCGGCTGACACCGGTCGCCCGGTGAGCATGATGTCGAGCGCCCGGGCCGGCCCGACCAGCGCCGGCAGGAACTGCGTGCCGGCGTAGGCCGGCAGCAGGCCGAGCTTGATCTCGGGCAGCGACACCCGAACATGCGGCGCGGCCACGCGCTGCGTGCAGGCCATCGCGAGCTCGAGACCACCGCCGTAGGCCAGGCCGTTGATCGCGGCCACGCTGACCACCGGCGAGCGCGACAGCCGTACCAGCAGATCGCGGGCCATCGCGCTCTTGGTCAGTCGCGCCTCCGGGGGCATCTGCTGGGTCTCGGCGAGATCGGTGCCTGCGCAGAAGGCCTTGCCGCCCTCGCCGGTGATGATCAGCAGGCGCTGGCGCGAGGCCTCCATCACATCGAGACAGGTGGCCAGCGTCAGCAGGATCGGCCGCGTGATCGCGTTGAGCTTGGCCGGCCGCGTCAGGCGCAGCAGCAGGGTGTGCTCGTCGATCGTCTCGAGACGGCAGTCGTCGGTGGCGGGCAGGGTCGGGGGCATGGCAACTCGCGGGCGTGGTCAAAGCCGGATGATGCCAAAGCCGGGCCCCGGGTGGCAGGCCGCCGCGGTCTGCGCGGCGGCTGGAGCGCCGCCTCGTGGGCCGCAGGCCGCTCAGTGCCCGAGGATCTTGGACAGGAATTCCTGGGCTCGCGGACCGCGCGGCGTCTCGAAGAACTCGGTCTTCGTGCAGTCCTCGACGATGCGCCCCTGATCCATGAAGATCACCCGATCGGCCACCCGGCGGGCGAAATCCATCTCGTGGGTGACGACCATCATCGTCATGCCCTCGCCGGCGAGTTCGACCATCACGTCGAGCACCTCGTTGACCATCTCGGGGTCGAGCGCCGAGGTGGGTTCGTCGAAGAGCATCGCGATCGGGTCCATCGCCAGCGCCCGCGCGATCGCCACCCGCTGCTGCTGGCCCCCCGACAGCTGACCGGGGTACTTCGCGGCGTGCGCGGCAAGCCCCACGCGGTCGAGCAGCGCGCGCGCCTTCTCCAGCGCCTGCTCGCGACTGCGGCCGAGCACCCGGATCTGCCCCAGCGTGAGGTTCTCGGTGACGCTCAGGTGCGGGAAAAGCTCGAAGCTCTGGAACACCATGCCGATGCGCGAGCGCAGCGCGGGCAGGCGGGTGTCCTTCGCGCCCACCGAGATGCCATCAACCCGGATCGTGCCCCTCTGGAAGGGCTCGAGCGCATTGGCGCACTTGATCAGCGTGGACTTGCCCGAGCCCGAGGGCCCGCAGACCACGACCACTTCGCCCTTCTCGACGCGGGTGCTGCAATCGGCTAGCACCTGGAACTCGCCGTACCACTTGCTGACGGCGTCGTACTCGATCATGGCCATCGGGGCTCTCCGGGAACGTCGGGATTCGGGCTCAGCGGATCACCGCGATGCGCGCCTGCAGGCGACGCACCCCCTGCGACAGCGCCCAGCACAGCACGAAATAGACCAGCGCGACGAACAGGTACATCTCGACCACTCGGCTGTCGCGCTGCGCCACCTTGGTGGCGGCGCCGACGAAATCCGTGACGTTGAGCAGCGACACCAGCGAGACATCCTGGAACAGGATGATGGTCTGGGTGAGCAGCACCGGCAGCATGTTGCGGAAGGCCTGCGGCAGCACGACGAGCTGCATCGCCTGGCGGTAGTCGAGGCCGATCGCGTAGGCGGCGGCCACCTGGCCGCGGGGGATGCTCTGGATGCCGGCGCGCATGATCTCGCAGAAGTACGCCGCCTCGAACATGATGAAGGTGACATAGGCAGAACGCTCGGCACCGATCGAGGGCGGCCGCTCGGCGCCGGTGATCGCCTGGATCAGCACCGGCGCGAGAAAGTAGAACCAGAAGATCACCAGCAGCAGCGGCACCGAGCGCATCAGGTTGACGTAGCCCGCGGCCACCATCGACAGCGCTCGCCATGACGACAGCCGGGCCAGCGCGAGCAGCGTGCCGAAGATCACCCCGCCGATGGCCGCGACCACGGTGAGCTGCACGGTGTACTGAAGGCCCTTGAGCAGGTAGGGCCAGCTGCGCGTGATGACCTCGAGATCCAGCCCGGACATCAGCGCCTCGAGCCGATGTAGCCGGGCACCGCCACGCGCCGCTCGACCCAGGCCATCACGCGGTTCGCGGCCAGCGCGATCAGCAGATAGACCAGCGTGGCGGCCGCGAAAGCCTCGAAGTAGCGGAAGGTCATCTCGCCCATCTCGCGCGTGCGGAAGAAGAGCTCGGTCAGGCCGATCGAGTAAGCGACCGCGGTGTTCTTGATGAGATTCATCGTCTCGGAGGTAAGCGGCGGGACGATGATCCGGTAGGCCATCGGCAGCAGCACGAAGCGGTAGGTCTGCGCCTCGGTGAGACCGATCGCGTAGCCGGCGGCACGCTGGCCTCGCGGCAGCGACTGGATGCCCGAGCGGACCTGTTCGGCGATGCGCGCGGCGGTGAAGAGCCCGAGACAGATGACCGCAGTGACGAACTGGTGCTGCGTGGGGTCGAGCGTGACCACCCAGCGCTTGACCGTCGGGATCAGCCCCGGCAGCACGAAATACCAGATGAAGAACTGGACGATCAGCGGGATGTTGCGAAACAGCTCGACATAGGCGTTGCCCAGCCGTACCAGCCAGCGGTGCTGCGTCGTGCGCGCCACGCCGATCAGCGAACCCAGGAAGAAAGCGAGCAACCCGGCGAAGAACGCCGTGCCCAGCGTGAACTGCAGGCCGCCGGCGAGCGACTCCCACCACAGGCTGTCGCCGTCGGCGGTGGGCTCGAAGAAGATGCCGAGGTTCATCCGGTGCCCCGGTGGGCGGGCCCGGCAAGGGCCGGGCCGGAGAGCCGCCCGGGAGGCCCCGCGGCCCCCTGGCGGGTGCGCGACCTCGGGCTCAGACGCCCTTGTCGTTGGGGTTGCGGAAGGCTTCGCGCAGCGGCGGTGTCTGCTGGAAGTTCAGGTTGACCCCCTTGGGCGGGATCGGGCTGAGGAACCACTTGGTGTAGATCTTGTCGATCTCGCCCGACTTCATGACGGCCGACACCGTGCGGTCGATCAGCGCCTTGAACTGCGGGTCGTCCTTGCGCAGCATCATGCTGTAGGGCTCCTGGCGCAGCGACTCGCCGAGGATGCGGAAATCGCCCGGCGAGCGCGCATTGGCGATCTGGCCGGCCAGCAGGATGTCGTCCATCACGAAGGCCGACACCCGGTCCTCGACCAGCAGCAGGAAGGACTCGGCGTGATCCTTGCCGTAGATCTCCTTGACGTCGATCGCCTTGGTCTTCTCGTAGGCCTTGAGCAGCGGCACCGCGGTGGTGCCCGAGGTGGTCGAGATGTTCTTGCCGTTCAGGTCGGCAAGGCTGTTGACCGGGCTGCCCTTCTTGACGGCGGCGGTCACGTTGATGACGAAGTAGGTCGGACCGAACGAAACCTGCTGCTGACGCTGCACCGAGTTGGTGGTGGAGCCGCACTCGAGATCGATGGTGCCGTTCTGCAGCAGCGGAATGCGGTTGCTGGAGGTGACCGGCTGCAGCGCCACCTTGAGGTTGGGCAGCTTGAGCTCGGTCTTGATCGCGTCGACGACCTTCATGCACAGGTCCATCGCGTAGCCGATGGGCTGCTGCTTGTCATCGAGGTAGGAGAAGGGGATCGAGGACTCGCGGTGGCCGATCGTGATCGTGCCGGTGTCCTTGATCTTCTTGAGCGTGCCGGTGAGATCCTGGGCGCCGACCGAGGCCGACACGAACAGGGCCGCGATTGCCGCGACCAGGGAAGCGGTCTTCATGAGCGTTCTCCGGGGAAAACATCGATTATAGGGTTGGGCTTGCGCGCGCCTGGCGATGCCCTTGGCGGCCTCTCAGCGCAGCGATTCCTCGAGGTGCTCGTGGGCGTTGCGCGGCCCGCTCGGCGGACGCTGCTTCTCCTGGCCTCGGAGCTCGACACGCCGGATCTTGCCCGAGATGGTCTTCGGCAGGTCGCTGAACTCGATGCGGCGCACCAGCTTGTAGCCCGACACCCGCTCGCGCATGAAGCGGAAGATGGCCGCGGCGGTACCGGCATCCGGGGCGTGCCCGGGCGCCAGGATCACGTAGGCCTTGGGCACGAAGCCGCGCAGCGGATCGGGCGAGGGCACCACGGCCGCCTCGGCCACCGCCGGATGCTCGAGCAGCGCGCTCTCCAGTTCGAAGGGGCTGATCCGGTAACCCGAGGCCTTGAACACATCGTCGGCCCGGCCGACATAGGTGATGTAGCCCTCGGCATCACGGGTACCGACATCGCCGGTGTGGTAGAAGCCGTCGCGCATGCACTCGGCGGTCTTCTCGGGATCGTCGGCATAGCCGTTCATCAGCGCGAGCGGCCGGCGCGAGAGGTCGATGCAGATTTCGCCCTCGTCGGCCGGCACGCCGTCGGCATCGAGCAGCACGATCGGATAGCCGGGCAGCGGGCGGCCCATCGAGCCGGGCTTGAGAGGGGCGCCCGGCGGGTTGCCGATCTGCGCGGTGGTCTCGGTCTGGCCGAAGCCGTCACGGATCGTGATGCCCCAGGCGGCTCGTACCTGATCGATCACTTCGGGGTTGAGCGGCTCGCCGGCCGAGATCAGCTCGCGCAGCGCCACCTTCCAGGCCTTCAGGTCCTCCTGGATCAGCATGCGCCACACCGTGGGCGGCGCGCACAGCGTGTTCACGCCGTGCTCGACCAGCGTGGCCAGGATGGCAGGGCCGTTGAAGCGGCTGTAGTTGTAGATGAAGACGCAGGCCTGCGCATTGAAGGGCGCGAAGAAGCAGCTCCAGGCATGCTTGGCCCAGCCCGGCGAACTGATCGTCCAGTGGACGTCGCCCTTGGCCAGGCCCAGCCAGTACATGGTGGACAGGTGGCCGACCGGGTAGCTCGCCTGGGTGTGCTGCACGAGCTTGGGCCGCGCGGTCGTGCCCGAGGTGAAGTACTCGAGCAGGGGATCGGCCGCGCGGGTGGGCTCGGGCTGTGCGAAAACCGGCGAGGCCTGGCGCGAACCTGCGTAATCGACCCAGCCCGCAGGCAGGCCGGCCTCGCCGGTCGATACCGTGATCAGCGTACGGCCGGCAAGCGCCTCGGCGGGCAGCTCGATGAACTTGCCCATGCCGCTGGCGTTGGTGACCACATGGCGCACGTTGCCGCGCGCCAGCCGGTCGGCGAGATCATCGCCCGACAGCAGCGTGGTGGCCGGAATCAGCACCGCGCCGAGCTTGATCGCCGCGAGCATCGTCTCCCACAGCGGCACCTCGTTGCCCATCATCAGCAGGATGCGATCGCCGCGTCGGGCGCCCTGCGCCACCAGGAAATTGGCCACCTGGTTCGAGCGTGCCGACAGCTCGGCATAGCTGAGCCGGGCCTGCGCACCGTTCTCCTCGACGATGTGCAGCGCCGGGGCGGGGTTGTCGCACGCGATCGCGTCGAAATAGTCGATCGCCCAGTTGAAACGGTCGAGCTGCGGCCACTGGAAGGCCGCCACCGCGGCGGCCTGATCGGTGCGGTGCGCGAGCAGCAGATCACGGGCGGCCAGGAATCGGTCGAGTTCGGACATGGCTCTCCTCGGTCGGGGCGGACGGCAAACGGTATGTCGCGCATTCTAGTCGCGCGGCGTGATCCGGATAATGCGGCCCGGCGCTGCGCACCCGCGGGCTGGCTGCGGTAGTGTGCCGTCTGAGCCGTCCCGCGCGCGCCGCGCGCCCGGCGCCCCTCGACTCCATCGGATCCCGCGCATGTTCTACGAAACCGCCTCCGGCCGTCACGGCCTGAAGTTCGACCCCTTCAAGGCGCTGGTGGTGCCGCGCCCGATCGGCTGGATCGGCAGCGTCGGACGCGACGGCAAGCCCAATCTCGCACCCTACAGCTTCTTCAACGCGGTCAGCGACCGCCCGCCAGTGGTGCTGTTCTCCTCGGGCGGTCACAAGGACAGCCTGGACAACATCCTCGAAACCGGCGAGTTCACCTGCTCGCTGGCGACCTGGGACCTGCGCGACCAGATGAACATGAGCTCGGCCACGGTGGCGCGCGGGGTCGACGAGTTCGCGCTCGCCGGCCTGACGGCTGCGCCCTCGACACTCATCGCCGCGCCCCGCGTGGGCGAAAGCCCGGCCGCCTTCGAGTGCAAGCTCTGGAAGACGCTCGACATGCCCTCGCCTCCCGATGGCAAGGGCGTGACCTACACGGTGGTCTTCGGCATCGTCGTGGCCATCCACATCGACGATGCCTACATCCACGACGGACTGGTCGACACACCGGCGATGAAGCCGCTCGCACGGCTGGGCTACATGGACTATTCCTACCTCGATCCCAGCGTGGTGTTCTCGCTGAACCGCCCCACCGTGGCAGCCGACGGGCGCACGGCCAGCGTGGTCCCCGGCCCCTGGGACGGGGTCTACCGCTGACCACGCCCGCCACCGGCCCCGGCGCCATCAGTGTGGTGGGCGCCGGCATCGTCGGCCTGTCGGTCGCCTGGGCGCTCGTGCGCGATGGCTGGACGGTCACGGTCTTCGACCCGAATCCGCCGGGAAGCGGTGCCTCCTTCGGCAATTCCGGGTCGCTGTCCAGCGGCTCGGTGGTACCGCTGGCGGTGCCCGGGGCGCTGCGATCCGGGCTGACGATGATCGCCAACCCCGATGCCCCGCTCGCGGTACGGCGCCGCTACCTGCTGCGCGCGCTGCCCTGGCTGCGCGACTTCGTGCGGGTCTCCGACGAGGCGAGCGTGCGGCAGGTGGCCGCCGCGCTGCTCGAGATCCTCGCCCCCACGCTGCCCACGTGGCAAGGCGTGCTCGAGGAGATCGGCGCCACCGACCTGCTGCGCGCCACCGGTCAGCTGCATCTTTACCGCTCGCCCCAGCACCTCGCCGCCGACGACTTCGCCTGGCGGCTGCGCGAAGCACACGGCGTGCGCGGCGAGCGCCTCGAAGGCGCGGCGCTGGCATCGCGCCAGCCGGGCCTGGGGCCGTCCTACCGGGTCGGCATGTTCCTCGGCGACAGCGCCTCCATCCTCGATCCCCACGGCCTGTGTCTGCGTCTGGCCGATGCGCTGGCGGCGCGCGGCGTGCGCTTCGTCCATGAATCGGTGCAGGCCCTCGGGGCCGATGGCGCCCTGCAGGCGGCTGGCCGCCGCTGGCCTGCGCGGGCCTGCGTGCTGGCCGCGGGCGCCTGGTCGGCCACCCTGCTCGAAGGCCTGGGGGTTCGCGTGCCGCTGGAGTCACAGCGCGGCTATCACCTGCAGCTACGCACCCACGAGGCCGCCCCGGGCGTGACGCTGAACTGCCAGGTGGTGCCGGCCGACACCAAGATCTTCATCGTGCCGATGCGCGAGGGCGTGCGCTGCGGCGGCACGGTCGAGTTCGCCGGGCTGCACGCCGCGCCGGCGCCGCGCCGCTTCGCGCTGCTGCGTTCCGGGCTTGCGAGGGTCTTCCCCGAACTGCCAGCCCAGGCTGCCGACGCGATCCGCGAATGGATGGGGCATCGCCCCTGCCTGCCCGATACGCTGCCGGTGCTCGGCCCCTTGCCCGGCCTGCCCGCGGTCTGGGCGGCCTTCGGCCATGGCCACCTCGGGCTCACGATGTCGGCGGTCACCGGACGGTGGATCGCCGACGCGCTGGCTGGCCGACCGCCCCCGGCGCTGGTTCGCTTCTCGGCTGCCCGCCCCACGCTGCGCGCCCGGCTGCCAGCCGCCGCCTGAGCGCCGGCAGCACAGCCCCGGCCGATCTTTCGCCCCTCCCGCCTGGAGATCCCGATGAACCCCTCATCCGAACCGGTCACGATCGATACCGGCACCGAGCAGTTGCTGTGCGAGATCCGCGATGGCGTCGCGCTGATCGCCCTGAACCGGCCGCAGGCCCGCAACGCGCTCTCCGATCAGCTCTCGCCCGCCCTGCGCCGCATGATCCGTGCCTGCGGCGATGATCCGCGGGTGGGCGCGCTGCTGCTCACCGGCGCGGGCACCGCCTTCTGCGCTGGCGGCGACGTCAAGGGCATGGGCGACAACAGCAGCAAGAAGGACTGGAGCGACGAGGCGCGCATCTCGGACCTGATCGAGCGCGAACGCCTGCTCACCGGCGCGCTGGTGGCGTTGCGCAAGCCCACGATCGCCGCGCTGCCCGGGGCAGCCGCCGGCGCGGGGCTGGCGATCGCGCTGGCCTGCGACATGCGCATCGCGGCGGAATCGGCCTTCGTGAGCACCGGCTACGCGCGCATCGGGCTGTCCGGCGACTACGGCATCGCCTGGCTGCTGACGCGGGCGGTCGGCTCGCCGATGGCCCGTCAGCTGATGTTCAGCGCCGAGCGGGTCGATGCCGCCCGCGCCGAGCGCATCGGCCTGTTCAACCGCGTGGTGCCCGACGGGAGCCTTCGCGAGGAGGCCTTCGCCGTCGCGCGGTCGCTCGCTGCCGGCCCGCGGCTGGCCCTGGCCGCCATGAAGGACAACCTCGACGAGGCGCTGCGCATCGACTTCGACGCCGCCCTGGTCAACGAGGCGCGACGACTGGTCGCCGCCTCGCGCAGCGCCGACCACGGCGAGGCAGTCCGTGCCTTCGTCGAAAAACGCCCACCCGTCTTCCAGGGACGCTGAGATCATGGAACTGCCCGCCACCATCGCCCCCCTGCGCCAGGCCGCCACGCTGGTGGTGATGCGCGATTCACCCGCCGGCCTCGAGGTGCTGCTGCTGCGACGCGCCGAGCGCGGCGACCACAGCAGCGGGGCCTGGGTCTTCCCGGGCGGCGTGCTCGATGCGCGTGACCGCGACGGCCACCCGCACTGCGGCGCGCTCGACGACACCGCCGCGAGCCGCCTGCTCGGGGTCAGCGACGGCGCGCTCGACTACTACGTGGCCGCGCTGCGCGAGTGTTTCGAGGAGGCCGGCCTGCTGCTCGCCTACCGGCCCGACGGCAGCCTGGTGCGCCTCGACGACGACCACGGCCAGGCGATGCGCGCCTGGCGCTCGCGGCTGCACGCCGGGGAAGTCTCGATGGCGCAGTTCTGCACCCACTTCGGGCTCACGCTGGCCACCGACCGCATCGCCTACTACACCCGATGGGTCACGCCCGCGATCCGCGCCAAGCGCTGGGATACGCGATTCTTCTTCGCCGAGGCGCCGCAGGCGCAGGAGTCGGTCCACGACGAGGTCGAGCTGGTCGAGCAGCTCTGGCTGACGCCGGCCGAGGCGATCCGCCGCGGCGACGCGCTCAAGCTGCTCGGCCCCACCCGGGTCACGCTCGAGACACTGGCCCGCTTCGAGCGCGCGCAGCAGATGCTCGACCATGCCCGCGAAACCCGCAGCGTCGCCCTGCCGGCACCGCGCATCGCCGACGGGCCGCACGGCATGATGCCGGTGCCCGCCGAGCATCCCTCGTGGGCCGAGGTCGGGCGGCTCGACCCGCAGGGCCATGGCCTCGCCCGCTACGCGATCGAACCGGGGCGCC
>Ga0315900_10002233_pt1 | contig 30159 bp, 51 predicted proteins | sample LakEriMetagenome_FD_203521 | JGI IMG/M metagenome (GOLD analysis project Ga0315900, IMG submission 203521) | Freshwater fungal communities from buoy surface, Lake Erie, Ohio, United States - Buoy 12 MA114 | ecosystem: Environmental > Aquatic > Freshwater > Lake > Lake biofilm | place: USA: Lake...
AGACTTTTGGAAGTTGCAAAACATCAAGTGGAAGCAGCAGGACAACGTCACCGGAGCAAAGAGAATTGCAGACCTTAACAAGAAAATTGAAGCCGCAATCTGATGTTAGAAGATTTAGAAGAGACCGACTGGGACGAGGCGAGAAAGTATTTCAATTTGGCAATAGAGGCTCTAAACTGGAGCCTCGTATTGCAATGCTTCCAACAGACAAGCATGGTCTGGAGAGATCCGGACAGCGAGACCATTAGAATACCTAACCGAGAAGACCTTGAGAAGGAACTCGAAGACGTCTTCGCAGAGATGATGGAGGACGAGCTCACAGAATGCCAGATCGGTCCCTGGATAGTCAGGATCGAAAACGTGTTAGATCTCGGAACAGAAGTCGAGATCATTTTTACTCCGACTTCTTCTTACGTGATGGACTACGAAGGTTCTGAGAAGGAGATGAGAAAGTGGATCAACAACCACGCAATCAAGGACGTGCTCGCTGAAGACCTCAAAGTTGCACTAAGACACTGTGAAGAGTCTGAAAATTACGAGTGGGCTCGTAAGATACAGAAAGAGATCAAAAGAAGAGAGAAGATCGATTCTAAGAAGAGTTAGAAACTTTACCCACAGACAGAATATAAGAACAATGATATACTACAAAATCCCTGGATGGTTCGACTTTCAAGATATTTACGATTTTGCAATCGATAGATCTTCTGACGGAGCAAAATTCTTAGAAATCGGAAGTTGGTTTGGAAGAAGCTCATGTTACATGGGTGAGAGAATCCTCCAATCTGGCAAAAAGATCACTCACTATTCTGTAGATCTCTGGAACCACCCAGGCCACGAAGCCATGGGGCACCACGAGACGATCCAAAAAAGAGGCGGGACAATGCTCTCTGCTTTTAGGTCTTACATGGAAGAAGCAGGCGTCTCACACATCGTCAATCCTATTCAAGGAAACTCACACCAAGTCCACGAGAACTTTGAGAATGAGAGCCTAGACTTCATTTACGTCGACGGCGACCACAGCTGGGACGGTGTAAAGAATGATATTGTTTTTTGGTGGCCAAAGTTGAAACCGGGAGGTGTCATGGCAGGCCATGATTATTTTGAGTACGGATCTTACACAGATGCCGGCAGAGCAGTCGATTTCTGCTTCAACCTGGATAACCGCGGTTTCTCTCAGAAAGCCCACATCAGGAACGGATCGTGGATGATGGAAAAGACTCTGACCGGTGACTTCGGCAGATTTGGACCAGCCGCGATGGACCGCGAGGAAAAAATCTAAAAATAGTTCTCACTTTATTTTCTCTTTTCGTCTTTTTTGATTAGATTAGTAATGGGTCGGTACAGACTAACCCATAAAATAATCATACCCAGCATTGATGAAATTGAACACCACCGAGACTTGTCTTCCCAAAAATGTGCGGAAGACAATAGAAGAGATGTACGATTTTTTGGACAGAAGGGACGAGGAAGGATTGAGCTTTTTCGATGAAGCCGAGATGCACGACAGAAAAGTCTGCTCTTGGGTCCTCGAAGATTTAATGGCTCCAATGTGCATTAAGAATTGGATTCAGCACGGAGATCCCAGCCTCACTAGATCACAGGCCGGAAAATTGTTAGAGAGAATTCCTCTCCTCTACACATTTCACACACTAAAAATGAAAGGGCTGATGGACAGCATGGAGAACGAGAAGGGAGAAGAGATCTACTTCCTCTCAGAAAAAGGCAAAGAGTTCGGACGCCTCATGGAATGGAACAAAAAAACAAAGACATGATAAAGAACCTAGCCATTTTCTTAGCGACCGGCACCCTGGCACTGGCAGCATTCATCCTCCTCGAGAGAAAAGCCGAAAAGAAACCCGGCACCAAGTTCTCGAGGTGGTGGAGAAAGCACATTGTTTCAGACACACACAAAGAAGAATGAAATACCTTAGCATAGACATCGAGACTTCTGGATTAGATCCAGCTCTCAATCAAATCCTCTCAATCGCAGCGATCTTCGAAGACACCGAGAAGAAGCTCCCATGGGACGAAGTACCTAAATTTCACGTAGGCATTGTTCGACACCAGATCACCGGATCTCCCAGAGCAATCAACATGAACTCAAAACTCATCGATTGGATGGGGAGGTGGTTAGAACCGAAAGATGCCACTGAGAGAGCTTTTGTCTCTCTCGAATCCGGAATGGAATGGGTACAAGAAGAAGAGGCTGCAAAAAAGTTCTATCGTTTTTTATGCGATTGCGGTCTAGGTGAATCTGTACAGCTCAAACCTGAAGGATCGGAAAATTGGGAAGCAAAAGAGATTGTTTTCAACGGAGCCACTAAACCGATCACGATCAACGTCGCTGGAAAGAACTTTGGCACCTTCGATAAGAAATTTTTAGAGCTCCTCCCTTGGTGGCAGAAACTGATCAGAGTCCGCCAAAGAATCATTGATCCAGCAGTGCTCTTCGTCGACTGGAAAGAAGATGAGTCTCTTCCTGGATTAGACAAATGTAAAAACCGAGCAGGCATCCACGGCCTGGTGACACACAACGCCCTCGAGGATTCTTGGGATGTAATTGAACTTTTGAGAAAACACTATTGAGATGAAAGAACTGACTTTTAACGAATGGCAAAAACACATTGCTAAAGAACTAGAAAAGAACTACAGAAAGTTGAAACTCGTGAGAGTCCACCCTTCAAAATCGATACATTCTATCGATCGAAAGCAGGGATCCTCTTTATGTAAATAGTTTCTGCTTTCGTCCATTTTTTCTATCTTTTATTCATTCTTAACTAAAGAAATATGGAGAAGACAAAGATATTTGAGAACAACAAATTCTCTTGGTACGTGACTGAAGAGACCAAGTTGGCCGGAGCTTACGCTAAGTCAAAGGGCATGTTTCAACTCCTGGTGGCGCAAGTAGAAGACAGAGCTGATGGGAGATTGGAATACGTGATACTCAAAGCAGATGAGGAGGGTAAGACAGAACCCGTTTTTGCATCCACAGCAATAAATGAAGTACTGTCACATTTAGAAGCATTAACTGAAACGAAAGAATGACGAACACAAAATCTCTCAAATGCCCTTGTTGCTTCAGCGATTTAGCGGTGACGCACCAAGGCAAATACGAGACTCTGATAGAACACGTAGAATGTAGAGAGCCTGATATGAAAGACGGGTACCAGTGTCCTAACAGCAGATGTGCAGCCTATGAGTTCAACGGAGTATGGATAGAAGACGGAGATTTCTGGATCAAGGAACCACCGGCTGGCATGAACCACGAAGAAGCTGAACAACAGATAGAGAACCATAGCCTCACCGGAAGAACATACGCAGTAAACAGTTTCTCTGACGGGTACGAAAGATACCGAGATGAACAGGCAAAGAGCACAGTGACTTTAAACCTCCACTGGTTCATCCTTGAATTTACTCCTCGATTTGAAAGAATTGAAGGTTCCAACGAATGGGTAAAAACAGGCAAGTGGAAGCGGACAATAATGAGATCAGTAGGCGATGGACGGTATGTTCATTTCATGACCTTCTGGGACATCTATTACTATGAATTGGATAACTATAAGAGGAACTTCATCGGCCTTCTGGAAGGTGACGAGGAGGCTACTGCGGACATTCTCAAAATGATAGAGAACGAAGATATGTGGGGAAAGAAAGAAAAGAGGTTCTGGTGGAAGATAGCTCGTTACTTCATCTGTTGGGTTTGGAACAGAGGAACGTCCAAAAAGATAAAACAATACCATGAGAAAAATGATAGAAAATTACGGGTACTTTGATGCCGAGGGTCTCAGAGTCGGTAGAATGATCTCAGGATCTAAATCTTCCTACAGAGAAAGATATCCAGATCACGAAATCTGCTTCAACGCCAACATCTTCTCTTTACAACAGGGAAAGATCTGGTACGGAGATTTAGATCTCACTTTAGATAGCGAAAAGCTAGACAGAATCGCAGAGAGCCTCGGAGAGAAACTCTATGTGGTGAGAGAAATGGACGGAAGATTCGAGAACGAGAGCCTTACAGAGATCAAAGTAATGCAAAAAGCAATTTATACTACGAAGTAATGTTAGAAAGAACGAAAGGTACTATTTTCATCGGAGAGAGCTACGGAGTTCGAGTTACTGTTGAGTTAGACAGAGCTGATATTGAGCTTGAAGATGCTTTCAACGCGTTCAGAACTGTCCTCACAGGTCTCAGTTGGAACAACGAGCAGATAGAAAATTGGATAAAAACAAAAGCAGAAGAATTAAAAGAAAATGAATAAAAAGCTCTACATAGTACGAGGTCTTCCAGGATCTGGAAAATCTACATTTGCTGAAGCCTTAGTCGGTTCAGATTTTTTAGTTTGTGAAGCTGACAAATTCTTTTATGACAGAGAAGGCAACTACAATTTCGATGGTTCAAAATTAAAAGAGGCTCACGAATCATGTAGAAGCCGAGTAGAGACCTACATGAAAGATTCTCTGGTGAACGACCAGTTCTATAGAAAGATAGCAGTCTCTAACACTTTTACTCGTGAATGGGAAATGCAGCCTTACGTAGATCTTGCGGAGAAGTACGGTTACCAAGTCTTCTCGGTGATAGTTGAAAACAGACACGGCGGAAAAAATGTTCATGGAGTTCCAGACGAAGTGATTGAAAAGATGAAAGAGAGATTTGAAATAAAATTATGAAGTTTGATCTAGATATCCTGAACTCTTACTTAGAAAAAGGTCTCTTGGAAAAGAACGATCATCCGAACCTCCCTCTTTCTATTTGGAACTATTCTCGGACTTGTCAGTACTCTGGATCTTGGGATGAGATCACTCTCAAGTGTCGAGGACTGATCTTGGACAATGAGGGGAATGTCGTTGCTCGAGCATTCGACAAGTTCTTCAACTACGAGGAGGTCGTCGATCAGGTTCCTGTCAGAGGAGACTACGTTTATGTCCAAGAAAAACTGGACGGTTCTCTAGGAATCTTGTTCCACTATGCAGACGATTGGCACATGGCCACGAAGGGATCATTCACATCAGACCAAGCGAAAAGGGGAATGGAGATCATCAAGTCAAAATATCAGATGAGAACTTTTCTTCCTCAGATGACTTATCTCTGTGAGATCATCTACCCTGAGAACAGGATCGTGGTCGATTACAGAGGAAAGGAAAAAGTAGTTTTCATCGGAGTGACCTCAGAAGGAGAAGAGCTCCACTGGACCATGGCTCAATCGATCTTCATCGCAACAGGGATTGAGAAAAAAGACAGAGTAGAGACTGAACAGCATTTCTCTTTCGGTCCTGAACTCTATCGTTCTCTAAAGGAAAAACAAGAGGGTAACCGAGAAGGCTACGTCCTCAGGTTCCAGCCGGGTAATTTTAGAATGAAGATCAAGTTCGAAGAGTACGTAAGGCTTCACAGAATTTTGACAGGCTTTTCTAACAAAGACATCTGGGAGTACCTCAAAGACAAGAGAGACTTTAATAAGTTGTTGGACAGAGTTCCTGACGAATTTGACTCTTGGGTGAGAGAGACAGCTGAAGACTTGAATACGAAATATGAAAGCATCCAACGAGATTATGTTTCGCACTTCTTAAAAATTAGAGAAAAGACTCCTGACAGAAAATCTTTCGCTGAAGAGGCAAAGAAGTTCCCGCATTCTGGCATACTTTTCGCGATGTTAGATGGGAGAGAATATGACGAGCACATTTGGAAAATCATCAAACCTGATTATCAGAAACCCTTTTGGAAGAGAGAAGATTAGAAACATTTCTTCCTCGAAATCTATAAAACATGATGAACATTGACGAACAATATAAGAATCTCCTCAGAGACATTCTAGAAAACGGAAGGGCCAAAGAAGACCGAACTGGAACTGGAACACTAAGCGTTTTCGGAAGACAGATCAGGCATCGAATGAGAGACGGCTTTCCTCTTCTCACCACGAAGAAGATGGCCTGGAAGTCAATAGTAATAGAGCTCCTCTGGTTCTTGCAAGGCAGAACCGATCTCAGATATCTCCTCGCAAATGGTTGCCACATTTGGACCGGCGACGCTTACAAAAAATGGGACAAGAACTACGATTACGAACATCCACCCTTCAGCGGCCCCTATCCACCGAGGCTGACGCACAAAGAATTTGAGGAAAAGATCCTCACCGATCCCGACTTCGAGAAGATGTACGGAGAACTCGGACCGATCTACGGTAAGCAATGGAGAAAATGGGAAAGAAAAGCAACAAGAGAAGAAAAGATCGTTGATCCTGGAGTCTATAGCGTTTTCATTGACCAGGTTCAAATCCTGCTCGATGAACTCGTATCTAACCCTGATAGCAGACGTTTGATGGTCAACGCTTGGAATGTTGGAGAACTGGATCAGATGACTCTACCGCCTTGCCACTACGGTTTCCAAGTCTACACTCGAGAGCTCACGCCTCAGGAAAGATACAGATACTGGTTCGATCACAATTACGAGACAGGAATGGAATACAATGATGAACAGGTACCAGACTATGAAGACTCTTACTACTCACCTACTCCGAAGAGAGCAATCTCTCTCATGTGGAACCAGAGATCGGTGGATACTTTTCTAGGACTGCCTTTCAACATTGCTTCTTACGCTCTTCTCTTGAAAATCATCGCTGAGATCACCGGTTACATGGCTGACGAGCTCATCGGAAACTTGGGAGACACTCACCTCTACATGGATCACATAGATCAGGCAAAAGAACAGCTCGCTCGAGAGCCTTTTGGATCTCCTAGGTTGGAACTGAACACTGAGTTCTGGTGCCCAGGCACTGAGGAAGGCTGTATCGGAACACCGGGAAGCTACACCAAAAACTTCGATGCTCTGGTCAAAAGCTTCGACGTAGAAGACTTTCAGATATTTCATTACCGATACCATCCGGCGATCAAGGCGCCACTTTCAAATTGATATGAAGAAATGGATATACTTAGACGATGTTAGAACTCCGGCACAGGACATCCAGGTGTCCTGGGGAGGCTCTAGTCCCGTCAAAATAGAATGGATCGTGGTCAGAAGCTATCACGAGTTCGTGGATAAGATACTAGAGATCGGATTAGACTCAATCGACGGAATCTCATTCGATCACGATCTAGGACCCCAAGCGATGGCTGAGTACTACAGAAACGTGATGCCTAACTATACACTAGACTACAGTAACATTGACGAGCTCACAGGCTATCATGCATGCAGATGGTTAGTCGATCACTACTACGAGAAGAATCCTCAGAGGTTAGAGATGGAGAGGAAAGAAAAGAAGGAAACCTCATTCAGTTTTCCAGTTCTCACCGTACACTCAGCGAACCCAGTCGGATCAGCCAACATCATGGGATATCTGAACAACTTTCTCAAAAATGAGGCTCAACCTCAATCTTGCATCCGTCACTTTTGGGAGCTCAGTCCCACATCAGAAACAATTTAACATGGATTTGAAGCCTCAATATGAATGGATCATTAAAGGGTCTCTCGAAGAAATCTTAGCTTACAAAAAACCTGATGAGGATCCTGTCTTCATCGATTCTGAAAAAGCTGTTCTCCAATGCATCGAAGTGATGAACGCGATGAAGAACTCTCACAAAAATACTCAAAATCTCCTTGCCGACCTTTCACGGCACCTCTAATCTGTTCTGTTTTTTTCTCATCTCTGAATAAATAAACTAGAATTCAGAAAAATGAGATGCAAGAGAACGGAAAGCTCTTCTCATTTCTGGTTATCACTCCTCTTTTAATGGCTTTATCTAAGCCTGAAAGAGCTGCGATATATCGGACCACAGAGAAGTATATCGATACTATTAACACTAGTGTCAAAATTAGAGACAGTGTCCTCGACGCTGATATCTCTCGCCTTTCCCCTTCTATATCATCTTTCACAAGGACAGAAATGTTCTGAAAGAGTGCGTCTTGTTGATCGAAAAAATAAAAAGTAAAACTATGAAATGGTTCAAGTCGCTCTTCGATGACAACAACTCAATCAACGAAAAATCTGTAGTGGGATTTTCGGCTTTCGTGATGATGGTGATCACTCTAATTACTGACATCACTACCGGTGTAATGGGTAGAGAAATGCCAATTCACGAATTTGTGTTCGATGGCTTCATGGTCATCGTCCTCGGATCTTTCGGTATCGCTTCTGTCGATAAGTTCATCAACAAAAGAAAAGGTAAGGACTCAGACACAGAAGAATAAGAAAAAACAAAAATGAGATGCAAGAGAACGGAAAGCTCTTCTCATTTCTGGTTATATCTTGTTTGTTCTTAATGTCTTTGACGCTAAAGACAGACAACGTTCGTAAACAACAGGACACCTATACAGTGGACAGAGTGAAAAACTCTGTCCAAATAGGTCCACTAGCCGGAAATAGAAATTTGGCCTTCGGGGTCAAGAACATCGCAGAAGAAGTCCTGCAAGAAAAAGGCTTCGAATTGGTAGAAGAATCTGACGCCACTCATCACCTGTTCATCGAGATCGTTTATTTCGATATCGAACAGGTGAAATCTAACGTTGGCGTATTCCACAAAGACAAGAACAATACCCTCATCAGAATGAAGGGAACTCTCATCGTCAGCGGCAAGACTTTAAGAACTGCCGTTGCTGAAGAAGTCTCTTCTGAAATTTCTACGTCTACTTTTATCGTCGATGAAGGCGGCGGCTTCAACCAACAAGCTGCTAGTAATGCTCTGAAAAAGACGTGCATCTCACTCGTAGAAAAACTCACAAATCCAGCCCCAACAAAAAACAAAAAATAACAATGAAAAAACTCACAAATTTCTTCGGAGGAAAAAGTGAATATGTTCCAGTAGAAGACAAGAACAGATTCTATTTCATGCTCCAACAAATGCAGTCTAACAGATGGAAGATCACCGCCATCGTGTTAGGTCTTTTCACCCTGATCATCGTAGGCATCAACGCAGGCGTTTTCTTAGGCGCATCTATCGGTGAAGATTGGAAAGAAATGCTCCTCATCCTCCTCGGTGCTTTCGTCGGTAACTTGAACAAGGTGGTCGACTATTGGTTCAATTCAGAGGACAGAGACAAGATGTTGATCCAAAAAGTTGACGAAGAAGACGGTGTCTCTCTTTCTAACACAAACGAATAAAGAAAAATAAAATCACGTTATGAAAAAATTTACAGAATTCTTTGATGAGAAGATATTCCCATCAATGCTTTACCTCAGCGGTTCTTTCATCATCTTCGCTTTCATCACTCAAGTCACTATGGCTGTCATGACTGCGGTAGTCCCAGAAGATAGAATGCTCAACATCTCAAATAAGATGTCTTGGAAGTTTGACGGTACTTTTAAGAATCATCCAGACAACATCTTTTACGAGGGAGAAATAAAGTAAAGCAATGAAAAGAATCGTAGGCATAGTAGCGCTGAGCTTGCTGAGTTTTGCAGCAAGCTCTCAAACCATCGGAACTACCAAAACCGAAGACTTCAAAGCTGACTTTGAAAAGAAGAAAGACATTTCGGCTTACCTCGATTATGAAGGTCCACAGATCCCTATTCAAATCTTGAAAGCTGGGATATCTGAAGAAGTGTACGAAATGTACCCTGAGTTGAAAGAGAAGAGAGTAGGTCTCGGAGTTGCGAACATCTCTATGGAATACTTAGAGAACTTGAACCGTTTCAAGTTTACTGAAGACAAGACAGAGATCAAAAACAGAATGGTGAAGCAGTTTCAAGCGAGCCAGGCCGGCATCTCTGAGAATAAGTTGGACGGCCGCGGAAAGATCAACCTCGCAGAATACTTTGTGACCATTGAAGTCTACGACTATTCAATCTCTGAGGACGAGACTATCAACCTCAAAGACGGCGTCAAAGACAACTTGGTCACACGTCTCGGTCTTCAAGTACGTTTCACTAACGCTGAAACCGGAGTAGTTTTCGGAGCTTCAGGGTTAGGTGAAGCAAAGACTACCAGAGAACTCACTCTCTTGAGCGATGCAACTATAGATCCGATTAAGTTCAACCAATCTACTATCAGCATCGCGACAAAAAAGGCTCTCGACATTGCTTGTGCCAACATTCTGGATAGAATGATCAAGAAAGGCATCTTTCAAAAATAAAGAGAAAAATGAATCTCAGAAGATGGGGATTGTTTGCTGTTTCTCTGCTTCTTCTTTTTGCTAGCTGCAAAGAGAAGAAAAAAGACGTCCCGATCTCGGTTCCGCAAGAAATGGTGCACGACACACTTGCAGTTCACGATACTATTCTCGTTGCTGAACCCTATCCCGTCCCTTACGAAACAGTAAGGGACAGCATAGTTTATAGAGACGTGGCAATCAACGTGGATACGTTGGCAATACTCAAAATGTTCGATCAAAAGAATGTCTATAGAGACACTCTCAAATTTGAGTTCGGTTACTTGCTGGTCACTGACACTATCAAAGGCGGCTCCATCGTATCGAGAAATTATCTAGCCAAAGTGAAGCCGCCGGCAGCAAAAGTCAGAATTGAGGAAGCTGAGCCGACTAACAAATACTACATAGGAACTAATTTCGGCTTTGACAGACCGAACTATGTGTATTCGTTGGGGACTTCTTTCTTATATGAAACAAAAAATGACAAGATCTACCAAATTGGATTGGGTGTGAGAAACCGAGTGCTTGACGGAAACACCGGAGTCTTTGAACCTTTCATTCAAGGCGGAGTATATTGGAAACTAAAAAACAAAAAATGAAAAAACACATCGCGGCCACGTTAGGACTCGCATTGACAGCTTTTTCGAGCTTTGCTCAGCTCTCGATCAATCGATCGATAGTTCAGCAACCGCCTTACAAAGTAGGCGATACTCTCACCGTAAACTATACTGTGACGAGAGGAACTACCACACCTCGTTATTTCTGGCTTAGATACCAGCACAATAACCAAGCTCTGTCTCTGGTGAACAACAGCACCACTTTTACGCAAGGCAATCAGACTCAGACGTTTTTCACGAAATGGGACAACTATTCTTTCACGCCTTCTAACGCCGGATCTAATCTCTATGCTCAATATACCAGCACTCCTTGGAACTATGTTGCAAATTCAAGCTGGAACGTAGGACAGTTGACTGTACAGAGAGTGGATGCTTCTATCGATGGCACATTAGCCACTCAGAAATTTGTGCTAGGCGACGTTTCAGACTACTCAAACATCCACAAATTAGATCTTGCTTATTCAGTAGACGCTGCAGGTGCTTACATCTCTCCTATCAATACCACCAGCGCTTCTTTGTCGATCGCCAACAATAATGTCAGTGGTAACACTGCCGGTCTTTCCATCAGAATCACATATCCATCTAACGATACTTCTATCACAAACCTGAAAGCTGTCGCTTACCCTGTAGTGAACGGAGCGCCTGTGACTTCTGGACAACCTCTAGAAACAAAAACATTTAACGCTCAAGGTCTAGCAGTTTTCACAACTTTGAAAGTAGGAGACACTGTAGCAGTGTACGTAGTACCTACGATCAGTCAGACTTATTTGAATAATATAGTCACCGTGACAGATGCCTACAAAGCATTCTTAGCAGTTTCTAACGTAGGCCTTAACGGAGGCTCTACATTTTTCACGTATCCAGTTCTGGAAAATAAGATTGGTAACGTTACCATCGGAGATACTACTTTCACGGTGGACGATTCTTACTATTCTTTCGCTTATGTGATGGGACAGAACGTCTCAGCCAACGCATCGATCCCGACTTCGACTTCATCTTCCATTAAGATGCTTTCTTCGAAGAGATCAACATGGGCCAGTGGAATACAGAACAATATCGTAACGATTTCTTCAGTAACACAAACTGAGAATTTTGCCTATGCTTACATAGGAGATCTCGATTGGTCTAACTCATCAGATCCTACGGTGACTTCAACTGCTACAAACAGTGCTAACGGTTCTGCGAACATGATCTCTAATTCAGCTTACACGATAAGAACTTTCTCGAACTCAACTGCATATTCATCAACGCCTAACAAGAATGCAACTCTGAGCGTATCCTCATCAATTTCTAACGGTAAAGTGATATTGACGACATCTCTGACTCAAGCTGATTTAGCCGGTCTGCAGGTGATCATGCAATATGACGAAAATATGTTGACTCTCGATAACGTGGTATTTGATGCAGGAAACACGGTTACCAACTTCTCAACCCACAAAGACGGAAGATTAACTTTTGGTTCTATCGATCAGATTAAAACAGGTCGTATCAAAGTAGGAACTCCTTACAGATTAATCTTTACTCCAAAGACAGCGATCAACAATACTTCAGGTTTGTTTTATTTCATTCTATCTGATGCTGTAGACGCTAACGGCAACAAAGTCAATTTGATAATCGAATAATGAGAATCTTTCTTGCGATATTATTTTCACTCATATCGTTCTTAGGATCTGGACAGACAATAACTGCTCCAGATTCTAAGAGCTTTACCCTCAATACCTCTGGGCAGGACGCGAGCGGATTTAGTCTGAGCGGATTTAATTCAACTGCTGTTCTGCTATGTGCGATCGGTCTACCTGTTGCGCCTACAGGAACTACTTTTTATATGACTCGTTTCGATGGATTAACACCAGCGAGCGGATTTAACTTTAGTGGCAATAAAAATCGCCTGGTGTTTACGGGTACGATGGCAAATATCAACGCCGCTCTAGCAACACTAAAAATAAACACGACTGCTACATCAGGCAACATTCAAATATCAGTATCAGCAACTGTAAACCCAGCAGGCTTTTTTTACAACCCGTCAAACGGTCACTTTTACAGACCAATATCGACGGGAGCGACTTATACAAATGCGAGAGCAGCTGCACTGAACACTACGTTTAAAGGACAGCCGGGATACTTAGTTACGATTACTTCTGCCGATGAAGATGCTTTCGTTTTCAGCAACGTTCCACAGGCCAGTATTTGGTTCGCGTTAACCGATGAAGTAGTTGAGGGACAATGGAGAATCGACGCAGGCCCTGAAAGAGGAACTCTGATCAAAACATCAAACGGGCAAACTGCTGGAAACATACAAGGGCAATATAACAACTGGGCAGGTGGTGAGCCGAACAATAGCGGCAACGAAGATTACGCAGTAACTAAATGGGGTGGAGGTTCTCAATGGAATGATTTACCTAATAACTTTAGCTGCCCTTATGTGATTGAATATGGGACTTGGACAAACCCAGACGACCAGACTTTTACTGAATTCTATACTAATAGTACTACTCATAGCAACGGTCAGGTGCTAAGCGTTAGATTTAACGTGAGCACTAGCAACATAACAAATTCAAATTTGACTGGGACGATGCACTATCAGCCTGCGGGATCTGCGACATGGACGCCTTCTACTAACACTGCTAGGCCCATGACTCTTTTAGGTGGTATGGACGTCACTAGCGATATCGATACCGCTAAAATTTCTACAAATACTTTTCTCAGCACGATCACACCTGGACAAGTCGAATGGTCTTACATAAACCTCTTTAACAATACGGTTAGACTTCATATCGACAAGAGAAAAATAGAGATGAGCCCTGATCTCATCTCTCACGTCAACATATTAGACGTTTATTCGGGCCCAGTGACTTTTTTATCAAGCGACATTTACTGGGCAATGTATACGATACCTGTACAAGTTCCTAAATTGACTGACGGGACTTCACAGTACAATTCTTACATCAGAAATGCAGGTTATGGCAATTATGCTTTTCTCTGTGAAGTGACAATGACTCAACAAAGAGAGTACAAAAAACAAGCTCTCTTTCTCAATTACAATTCAAGCCTCTCTACTCTTTACAATAGCGTGGTAACTGTATCTGACGTTTATACTGCTTTCCGACAGTTAGCCACGCAGGGAGGTTTGACTGGAACTTCGAATGGGACTGCTTTCACAAGTCCCATTCAATACATTGCGGCAGACGTGGACGGTGATGGATTGTTCAACGAGAAAGATTGTTTTGATCTCTTACGGCATATCACGGGAGCTCAACCTCTAGAAGCCAGCAATTTAACGGACATCATTAGAATCCTGAGCAGGTCTGCTTACGACGGCGTAACCGGTTCTAATTGGAACACAGCTCCCCAAAAGTCTTTCTATTCAATAGATCTAATCGACGGCGTACTGACGTACACTAACAACATATCAGTTTTTTGGAAGGGTGACGTCAACATGTCGCATTCTCCTTCACAATCAGGGTCAGGTCAGATAAACATGAGCGTTAATCCTGGTGTAAAGAGCATGTCTCTCAGCACATCTGCTCCATCAGACATCAAAGCTAGCATTATCAGCGAATTAGTCGAGGATGAACTCTCACTCACAGTTCAACTAGATCAAGCACAGAACGCAGTAGGCGTTCAATTCATGATCCACTACGATAATTCCATGCTATCTTACAGAGAAGCGAGATTCACGGTAGTCGGATCTTCTACTAACTTTGCATCTGACAAAGGCAATTACGTAAGTCTGGGATCCCTCATCACTGACGGAAATTCTTCATTGGACAATTCTACGAAATATGTTCTAAAATTCAAGACGAAATCAAAAATGAAGAACACTCTCGGTTTGATCTCAGTGTATCCTGTAGATGCGGTGACGAAAGATGGAAGTCAAATAAAAATTAGCATCCGATGAAAAAAGCTCTGATCGTAATAGTAGTAGCTGCTCTTTTTAGTGGGTGCACTAAATATGAAATAGAACCGATGCCGCCTGCTCCGGTGAAAGACATATTCAGCGTGTCACAGAGCACTGTTACTAATGGGCAAGTTTTTAATTTCACTCTGCCCAACTCAGGACCTTACACTCTCACTCTGATTGACAGCATGACAAATCAGGTTGTCAGTAGAGAAAAAATCTACGGTGAGGCAGGTCTCAACACAATGAACATCTACACAAAAACAATACAGTCGAAGCATTTGCAGCTTGTTCTCACAGGCGCAAATGACGTTCAGATTGGAAAAACAACAATAACAACAAAATGAAAAAAGTACTCTTCATCCTGCTCGCGTCTGTGGTTCTACACAGTTGCACCAAAGACGATTTTGTTCCGATTGGAAAAGTCGACGAGAGCTTGAAAATCAACACTGCAGTAGGCATCAAATTACAGAGCGCTTTCGTGACGAGCGAAGTGAACATGAACCTCAAATCGCCAGCAGCCGGAACTTACACTGTCAAGATCTTGGACATTTCTAACAAGGTGGTCTCAAAATCTACAGCTGAACTGAAAGTAGGCGACAACGTTGTGACTCTTTACACATCGGCTCTACCGTCTTCTGCTTACAGAATAGGTTTGTACGATGCTGGCAACAACATGGTAGGAATAACAGATTTTAACAAGAAGTAATTGAAAAGACTATTAGCAGTTTTATTTTTCATGTCCCTTGCTTTTGGGGCTAGATCACAAGTCTTCACTCAAGTTTACATTGACAAATGTACGGGAGAGGCGAAGACTGCTGTGTCTACTCCAATGAGCAACGGTATGACTATGGTCGCTTTCTACAATCAGATAAAAACTTTTACGAATGCTCAGATAGTGAATGGAACTGCTCAATTGTGGCTCAATCAAGTCTACGCAGATTACAATTCTCGACCATGTCCGGTGAGCAATGTGATTCAGCAAACTGTGCAGGCTGCAGTTTCTCAAGCCGCCTCAACAGCGGCGTCTTCTGCTGCATCCTCAGCGGCTTCTTCTGCTGCATCCTCAGCTGCAACTGCCCCAGCAGCACCACAACCTGCAGCTCCAACTAGCTCAAATACTTCATCGAGCGGATCAGGTGGAACATCTTCAAGCAGTTCTTCGAGTTCCAGTGAAAGTAAAGGATCTTCAGAGCAAAAACAAGAGCAAAAACAAGAGCAGAAGCAAGAAAGCAAATCTGAAGAGAGCAAGTCTGAAGAGAGCAAGTCTGAAGAAAAGAAAGAGGAGAGCAAGTCTGAAGAAAAGAAAGAGGAGAAAAAAGAAGAGGAGAAAAAGAAGAAAGAAGAGAAGAAAAAGAGAAGCGAAAACAATCCGATGTTAGTGTCTTCTGATCTTGCAACTCAACAGACTGATGGAAAGTATTCTGCTATGATTTCTGCTGGAATAAGCAAATCATCTATGACAGGAACTGACAGCTGGAGTCTCACCTCATTAGTATGGACCACCTTAGATCAGTTTGCTCTGAACGGAGGTTACACAAAAATGAAATTTGAAAAGGGTGCACTTAAAAGCATCAATTCTTATTCAGTGACTGCTGCTTATCTGAAAGGCAATCTCATGCTAATGAAAGGTTACACCTACATCAGACCTCATCCAAAACTAGGGACTTACGGTTACAACGTAGGTCTGATTAGTCTCTTTCTGAAAGATGATAAAAAATACACAATGTCAGTCTCCACTTCGGTTCTCGGATTCTGGACTAAACCTTATCAAGTCAGCCCCAAGACGACATTGTCACCTCAAGTCTTTTTATCGAATACTCCGATCACTTGGAACCCGCCTTCAGCTGAAAGCGTAATTTCGAAAAACATGAGCTATGTGCTCGGGATGTCTTACGACTATAAATTGACGAAGAGATTCGGATTGAATCTAAATTACAGATTCGCGAGTTCTACTTATCCAGGTTCACAGGTAACTCATAATTTCCTAATCGGATCGAGGATGACTCTATAATAAATAAAAAAATAAAGTAAACACAATGTCAGAAGAAACACAAGAACAAGAAGGAACTTGGTCAGCCCTTAAGAAAACAATAATCGGTGTGCTAGGCACTATTGTTACAGCTGGCGGCGTTTGGTTAACCACGCTGCTAGGTGGAGGAGATGGCAATGAGGCCGCTCCTGCTCCTGCTCCTGCACCAGTTATTAACATCACTAACTCCAACCAGCAGGCTCCAGCTGCTGCAGGCGGTAAGACAGTTGTCATCAAAGAAAAAGAAACTGTTGCTAAACCTGCTCCTGCTACTAAGAAGAAAGAAGGCGACGAATTCAAAGAAGAAGCGCCTAAGTGGTAATTTCCTAACATAGCATTCAAAACCCTCCAGCATGCACATCAGCTCACTGGAGGGTTTTTCTTTTTCGATTCTTTTTTCTATTTTTAGAAAATCAAATTTTACATTATGAAAAAATTCAAAGATCTATCCATGTTGATCCTGAAGTTACTAGGTGTAGCTTTTCTAGGAGGATTACTGTACTGGGGTTTCTATTTTCTAGGCTATCTCTGGAAGTTAATCTTAAATTAAGAGAGATGAGCAGACACCTAATCAGAAAAAACGACATCGTCATCGCATACGGTTATGACGATATGATGCCTCTACACGGAGGATATTTCTTTCAGGTCTTCGACAAGACTAAAGAAACAGAAGATAACGAAGAAGGTATTGTTGTGAACGAGGGTTTTGTGAGAGGGATTTCTCGGAACCGAATGGCCGAACTCATGACCGAGTGGGAGGTCAGCAACAAGAGACATCTCAAAGCAGTGGCTTTAGACTTACCGATATGAAGACTGAGAGAGATGTAGAGATCCAGATAGCAATACTGGAACTCGAAGAATCTAAGGCAGAGAAGTGGGCAGAGCTGTTACTGATCAAAGAAAAGATCAGGACTCTTAAATGGGTCATCGAAGAGGATGAAACTTTTGATGAAAATTCTCTAAAAAAATAAAGAAAGAACAATGCAAGACGTCACATTCGCTGAAATGAAAAAGAAAATAGAAGAAGGTGGGCAGGTCCTGGTCGACTTCTGGGCTCCTTGGTGTGGACCCTGCCGAGCTATGGCTCCGGTGCTCGAAAAATTCTCATCTCAGAATGATGGCGTTGAGGTGCTCAAAGTAAATGTGGATGAGAACCCCGATGTCGCAGAATTGGGAATCAGAAGCATACCAACTCTAATCGCTTTTGCAGAAGGTAAGGAAATGGATCGTGCAGTAGGAGCTGTTCCGGCAGAAAAGATTAGAAGTCTATTCAGCTAATCGAATCACAAAAATAACCTTGCCATGAAAAATTGTCCTCAGTGCGGCCAAGAAATCGACAAAGTCGAAGTGGCCGATCCAACTCAAAATCCAGTAGAAAACTGCATAATGTGCGGAAAGGAAACTGAATATCACTTCAAAGATCACGTTGACTTTAGAACAGGTTACATCGAAGGGGCTGGTCAGCTCTGCGCTTCTTGTTATAGAGCAGGCAGCTCAGAAGGGAGAGAAATGATAGTAGTTCCAAAGTCTCTCATAAGGGACACTCCTAACAATTTAGATCTAGGTGCTCGGATCAGGAAAATCTTCTGGGGCCTATGATAATCACTCTCATCTCTGATACTCACAACAAACACAAACAAGTAACATCTAGTCTGCCCGGTGGAGATTTGTTACTTCACGCAGGTGATATCAGTTCGATGGGACATCAGCATGAGATCAGAGAATTTTGTAAGTGGTTCAGAGATCTCGATTACAAAAGAAAAGTCTTTATTGCTGGAAACCACGACTGGGGATTCCAGAGAGAACCTGAAAAGTCTCTTGAAATCGTGGATTTTTACTCAGGGATCGACTATGTCGAGGATGAGATATTAGAAATAGAAGGGACTAAGATTTGGGGAACTCCTTGGCAGCCTTGGTTTTACAACTGGGCATTCAATCTTCCGAGAGGCGGAGAAGCATTGGAGGAGAAATGGAACGAGATCCCCGTTGGAATCGACATCCTCATCACTCACTCGCCCTCTAAGGGAACTCTGGACACTGTTGCAGGCAGAAGACACGACGAGCTCGGATGCGAGCTTTTGACCAAGAGAATAGCTGAGGTACGTCCTAAGATTCACGTCTGTGGCCACATTCACACCGGTTACGGATACGTCTATAAAAACGGCACACATTTTTTTAACGCTTCAGTCTTGGACGAGAGCTACACCTATTCCCAAAAACCGGTGACTTTTAACTGGGACCCTGAGACGAATGAAATTGAATTTATGTGAAACTTAACAATAGAAAAATGAAGAGAATTGGATTTTTGCTTTTAGTGTTTTTGGTTAGTTGTTCAAGCTACAAGTCTTCGATCGAAGGGCTGAGCTACGAGGGACCCAACATCTATTACAAAGGCGAAATGTGCGCAAGGTTATCATCTATCGAAATGGCTCTAGACAATGGGAAGATCGTTAAAGAAGCTACATATTCGATCGAAGATCCCAAATTTAACCACTTGGCTATGTCCATCATTTCGTACGTCAGAAAACAGAAACGAGGATGGGAAGTCGAGATAGACTTCAAATACTATGAAGACATTTACAAATAAGAAACCTTACGATTCGAAAGACATCCTCATCTGTGAGTGCAATTCGGACGAGCATCAGTATCTCATCTATTACGCTGATGACGAAGGGCTACCGATGATCTACGTTCATCCTCATCTGATCACACACAAATCTTTTTGGCAGAGGTTCGTGGCAGCAACGAAATACGTCTTTGGACACCGGACGAAGTACGGCCACTGGGACGAGTTCATCGTGAATCCGAAAGATGCGGATAAATTGCAAGACATAGTGAATTTTTTAAAGAGCGACTTAGATGAGAAAGTGTGATGTATGTGATAACGCAGCAGTTTGGGCATATATGCCAGGCGTGGCTCTCTACTGTGATAATTGCGTTCCAAGAGGATGCGAATGCAATCATCTGAATGAGCCGGATCTTCCACAAGGCGAAGAAGGTGTAGATTGGAAGTGGATCAGCGAAGGAGTTTGGACCCACCTCGACGAAAAGAAAAGAGAATACCCTTGCGTAGAATACATGTACGATGAAGATGGATTTTGAAAAAACAAACAATAGACAACATGGCAGAATTTAGCAAAGAATTTTGTGAGAACCACGATCCTGAGATGCCTTGGGATTTCTCAATCCAAGAAATCGGTGAGGACCTCCCCGCTGAACACTACACTCCTCAGATCTGTGAAGGTTATGGGTTCTTTGGAATCTACAGAAAACCGAGCGGAGAAATCTCTCTAGCTTTTGAAAGCGGTCCGGCGCCTGACGGAGATGGGACTCTGATCGAACTGATCGATTTAGAAAATCTCGACGCTCTCTATAATGCAGGTGAACTCCCTTGGCAGAAGAAGTTTGACACGGAATAAATAAAAAGAGGACGCAAAAGCGACCTCAATTCTACGTGTTCAACCTCTACTCATTCGAAGACTTTTTCAACCGACCCCTCAACGAACACCGAGGCGCTACTCGACAATCGATAGCTGACGCTATAGAGACAGCTATCCGCGAAAAGAAGGTGATCGAAATCAGATACAAAGACGGACCTATCGTCCTCCCTGGCCACAGAACAATCGAACCACACGCATTTGGAACAGCGACTTCTGGAAATGCAGTAATCAGAGCGTGGCTTCGTGAAGGAGTCTCAAAGACTGGAGACAGTGGAAAGTCTCCAATGCCCGGTTGGCGTCTCTTCAGACTCGACAGAATCAAGAGCGTCGAAGTCCTTGATGAGAAATTCAAGACTCGAATGGGCTACAATTCCAAAGACTCTCGAATAGTCGAATTCGACGCAAAGCTCAGAAATTCAAGACGTCCTCGATAATGATCTACTCTCTCTTTCAGATCACAGTCTTCTTTACTTACGTCGCTTTTGTGATGAGAAGCCAAGGAGCGGCTCCATCGATCTCAGAATCATGGGACCTCTTGGAAGAGAAAGAAAAACCTCTCTTCGCTCTATTTTGTTGGGGTCTCGGGCTTCCAATGTTCTTCATTTCTACTCAATCTCATTTTTTCTTTCTTTCCGGCCTCGGACTCGTCCTCGTCGGAGCAGCTTCTTTTTCACAGCATCCTTTCAGAGACTGCATTCACCGAGCTGGAGCCTCAGCCGGCATCATCGGAGCTCTGCTCGGACTCTGGCTAGACTACGGATCCTGGTGGCCCATCCCGGCTCTCGGATTAGTGACTTCAGCCGTGGCGATCTGGGACAAGATCGAAAACAAGATCTGGTGGATCGAGGTCTCAGCATTCACGATCATCTCTATAGGGTTACTGAGTAGATAAGCAAGAGGTCACTCGGGCCTCTCTGCTAATACGAAACTTTGTTGACAATAGTATCTAAAATCAAAAAATATGGACTTTTTCATCACAACTATGAGAAGAAAGCTTCGCATTGTTCAAATGGTCTCAGATCATTTAGAAAAACCGATCAGTAAGACCAAGATTTTAGATCTTGCTTCGTTGGAAGGAGACTTCGCTGCAGAGTTTGCAGCGAGAGGAGCAACAGTTACCGCAATTGAGGGCCGAGAAATAAACATCAAAGCTGCAAAAAAACGCTTCCCTTCTGACAATCCCAAATATAAGAATCTAGAATTCATCAGAGACGATGTTAGAAATCTCAGTCCTGCTAAATATGGCAAGTTTGATGTGGTTCTCTGTCTCGGCATCCTCTATCACCTAGATACTCCTGACTGTTTCAAGTTCATCAAATCTATTGCGAACGTCTGCACAGATTTTGCAATCATCGATACTCATATCGGTATCAGCGATGAAAGAGTAACATTCGAGGGTCGTAACTATTTCGGGTGGCGATACTCAGAATATACAGTTGAACCGAGCGATGAAGTCCAAGAGAATAGTCGATGGGCATCTATCAATAATATGAAAAGCTTTTGGCCTACAAAGGCTTCTCTCGTAAATGCTCTAATAGATGCAGGCTTCAGTACAGTGTACGAATGTCAGTATCCAGCGTGGAATGACATGCCGGGTAACCGAATAGCTCTTATCGCTACAAAGAAGAAGAGAGAGAACCTTCACGATTCGCCTTCTGATAGGGAAGTGATGGAAGAAATGGTAGAAGAGACGCCGATAGCTCCTACTGTGATGACTAGCAACTACCTTCATCTCTTAAAAGAAGAAACTCCCCAAGAACCTGAAATCAAAATACCTGAAGATATGTCAGAAAAAACGTTTACATTCTCAATTAATCAGAGACTACTTAATATCATAGGAGTAGCGATGCTTGGATTGTTTTTCTTAGGGCTAGGCTATTATTTCGCAACCGAGTTCAGAAAAGAAAAAGCTGAGATCTTCAAGCAACAGAGAATGCAGTTCTTAAGGGACAGCCTCCAAGCCGAAGAGTCTCGTCTGAACATTGAAATCATGCGAAGCACATTTGATGTCACATCTGATAAAAAATAATTTATGACTTTGAAAAGGATATTACTCTGGTTCAGGTTCAACGTCCTGAGCCGTTTCGTCGCAGTTCCCACAAGTTTTACTTGGTCAGTTGCAGACTTTAATCAGATCAGAAACTGGTCTCTGTGCCAACCACACCCCAGATCTGAGACGCTAACTCTCTGGGACGAGCTGAACGATCTCGATTCAGCTTGGACTTTAAAGAAAGCTGAGCTCTGGATCAAAGAGGGTCGGGCTATCGGGCCGGCTCCGAGAAGATAAATAGACAGAACAAAAAATACCATGATCAAAAACTATTCAGAGTGGCTGAACGTAGTCGCAGAAGGCGAGAGTAAAATCGATCCAAAAGAGCTCGCTGTCGGCAAGGAAGTCGAGATGGAGCACACCACTGACGAAAAAGAAGCTGAGAAGATCGCAAGAGATCATTTAGGCGAAGATCCGCTCTACTACAAAAAACTCAGAGATGCCGGCCTCATTGACGAGCCTGAAGCTCTCCAAAAAGCAAAAGAACTTGATGAAATGGCTGAAACAGACATCCATTTCAAAGCTGTAATGGCTCTATGGGACAAGAGCGACGCTCAGGGTCGCAGAAGAGTACTTGACGCAGTTGGATACGGAGCCACTAACAGAGAAACTTTGAAGAAAGCCCTCAGAGACATGAGCTATGAAGACATTATCGAAGTAGAAAAAGAGCTCGGCCTCGAAGAACCCGTTGAAGATTAAACCCACCACAGAAACAAAACCATACCCATGAAAAGGATCATCGAATGGCTCCGCTCTCTTTTTAGAGAGGAACCCGCTTCACCGATCGTAGAAGTCTCGGAACCAAAGCCCGCTCCAAAAAGAGCTCCGGTAAAAAGAGCACCGAGACCCAAGGCAGAAGCCGTAGCTGAGCCAAAGAAGAAAAAGACAGAGGCCAAGCCTCGCGGAACCGTAGCGCCGAAGAAAGCTGCACCTAAAAAAACAACAAGACAGAAATGAGAAAGACGACCCTAGTCCTTGCTCTTGCGGCTCTCACTTTAGTGAGCTGTGGAGGAGGAAACAGCGCTCCCGCTGAGGCTACTGTAGACTCTGTTGCAGTTGAGGCTCCGGCTGACACTGTAGCAGTCGAGGCTCCAGCTGAAGCAGCTGAGGCTCCGGCTCCAGCAGCAGAAGAAGTAGTAAAGTAAGAGAGATCAAGAGGCTGAAAGCCGGAGGGAGCTCGAGAGGGCTCCCTCTCTCGTGTCAATAGATACTCCATGAACAGAGAAAGAAACCGAGTCGCAGAGACTCCTTACGGCAAAATCATCGCCAACAATCACGATCTTTATATCAGCCGAAGCATCATCAACGGCGGCTACTACGAAATTGACGGCATCAAAAGCCTCGTCGCTCTCATCGAAGAGACTCGTCGCTTCGAGAATCCTCAAATCCTCGACATCGGTGCTAACATCGGAACCCACGCCCTCGCATATTCTGAGATCAGGGGAGCCGAGGTCCACTCTTTCGAAGCACAGAGAGCAGTTTTTTACATGTTGGCTGGAACCCTCGCTCTGAACGGAATTGATAACGTCTGGGTCCACCACCGAGCAGTCTCTGACCGCACAGGAGAGTGGATCGAGTTCGATCGGCCAAACTATGATTCGGCGATCAACATCGGAGGATTCGAGCTGCTACCACCACACCACAGCGACGGTGGAACTCTCAAAGCGACAGATGAAAAAGAGAGGGTCCAGACGATGCGGATCGACGATCTCGGGCTCGATAGAGTGTCTTATGCGAAGATCGACATCGAGGGGATGGAAGCAGAGTGTCTCGAAGGAATGAGAGAGACGATCAAACGCTGCAGGCCGGTACTCGTGATTGAGTGCTTTAAAGCTGACCCTGCTCGGATCTTCAAGATCCTCACAGAGCTCGGTTACGGATGGGAGACTCGGGGCATCGACCTCTGGTGCAGGCCCTCTTGAGATTTTCTCAATTGATCAAGATTGTCTAAATAGATAAAAAGAACAAAATTACAGCATGAAATACGTCAAAGTATACGAAGACTTCGTCAACGAAGGAGCAGTCGTAGCAAAGAAAAAGTTCTCAGCCGATGAAAACGAAGCAGGTGAAGATGTTTTTGAATGGCTCATGGACACTCTCGATGGCAAAGAAGATTTTGAGGTGAGCGACGAAGAACAAGAACAGGTGAGAGAATCTTCTCCAGAAGAAGTCGCCTCTTTCGTGGACGGCCTCCTCAAACACCACAAGATCGACACAAAAGAAACAGGACGCCAAATCGAGATCATCGTCTCTAAAAAATAGAATAAAATAATGAAACACGTCAAAGTATACGAAGACTTCGTCAACGAAGCAAAAGTCGTCAATGAGGGTGCTACTATTGAATCTGCTCAGCAGAAGCAGAAGCAGATCGCAGATAAAGCAATCAAAGAAGTCGCAAGCGTCATAAATTCTATAGCAAAAAAATATCCTCCTACTAAAGAACCCGAGGGAGCTTCTAATTACAATGATGCTTATGATAAGGTTCGCGAGAAAATGCAAGAATTCTATGATGTTCTTAAGAAGAAGATATCCGATAAATCAGTTTATATTCGTGAGGTATTACAAAACGGCTGGATGCATTTATATGCGACAGCAAGTAAAAATGATCCAAACTACAAGATAGACAATCTTGGTATCGACCCCAGTTTGGCAGATGACTTATCTGACTTTTTCGTGAGGGACCATTCAAATAAGTTTTTCGGTATATCGAGAATTCCAAATCGTTCGATGCCGATGGGAAATTTCGAGATAAGTATTGATTTTCTAGAAGGATGGAATGGACACATCCCTGGCCGAGACATCAGCTTCTATAGCTCTGAAAATATGGTAAGCCTTGACGGCATCGACGCTATCATTGATGCATGTAAATCAGGTTTAGTGAATAAACTAGAAAAAGCCGGGATAGAGTGGACAAAATATGTAACGTTGATAGAATTCAAAAAATGGATGGACATGAACCCTGAACGCTCAAAAATCAGAGCGATTGAGAATAAATGGCCAATAGATCCGATGCCACGAAATTGGGATAGCGCGGGACAGGTAGTAAGAGATGCTAACGCTTACAGTTACGAAGACCTCTTGCTAATTACTAATGATTATTTTAGCAGGCCGAGTTGGGTCAAAAAAGGAGGAACTGATGGCCCACGTATCTGGTTCACGAAGAGCCCCAACCTCTGGTTCTACATGTACGATCGAGATAACGGTGAATGGGTCGGCGGATACGAAAACCAGAAATACCCAGAATCTAACCAAGCTCCGATGAACTTGATGCAGTTCATGAAGCTCATTTCACGAGAAATCTAAAAAATAACAACAATGAAACACATCAAAATCTACGAGGACTTCCTCAACGAATCAAAGATCAACGAATCTAAAGTTACAATTTACGAGGCAGCAAAGCTCGATCTCCAGAACGATATTTTCGACAGCGGAAAAGGCGGATACAAGGACTGGAAATTTGAACCAGAGAAGAAAAAGCTCACAGTGACTTATGACATCGGAAAATGGGACGACAAAGGCCGCTACGCAAAAGAAATCAAGTGGCTCGCCACTAACGATAGAAGCTCAATGGGTTCAGGCAACCAGCTCGTAGGCCACCTCGATCTATACCTCGAACCGCACGGTTTGGAAGTCGACAAGAGGAGAGCTCACAAGTACGATCCGAACACGGGCAAAGTAGAGCTCAATCTCACAGATTACAACCCAGCTGGCCATTCGTTCGGACACTCTGTATGGGAAAATGAGGTCAACGAAAAAGCCTTCAATGCTGAAGAGATCTTCTTCCTCTGGGACGAGACGGTGGACGACGACAGAGAGGGTATCGAATCGGGCCACACGGACCACCGCGGCAAAGCAGCGACAGTCTTCAGCTTCGACACGAAGAACCACAAGGCCTTCATGGACTTCAAGAAGAAAGCCGCCGAGTACTTGAAGAAGCAGGGGCTCAAACACGAGGACACCGGAGAGCAGCTCTTCGTCTACGCATAACACATCAGAACAATGAAACAACACATCAAACTCTACGAAGAATACGTCAATGAGGCCAAATCTGAGATCGACGAGCTCGAGCTCGGCGCGGTCGATCACCGCTTCCGCCCTGAGGACCTCGAACTAGCGGTCTGGTACGACAGAGAAACCTGGACCGAGGACGAGGTCGAAAAAGCATCGAAGGGCAAGGACCCTGAACAGCTGGCGGCTCTCGAAAGAGTGCTCAAGCCGAAGAGGTTCAAGATCGATCCCTCCGGAAAGCACGACTACTACCCAGACGAATTCTGCATCGTATGGAAGCTGAAGAAAAGATAATAAATACTCAACAAAAACGAACAAAAAAATGAAACACGTTAAAATCTTCGAGGACTTCCTCAACGAAGGAAGGGGAAACAAAGCACCAGATTCTGTAGCAGCCATCGCGAAAAAATTCCAGCTTGGCAGCAGAGTGATCAACAGACAGCTTGAAGACACCTATCTCTTTGACGGCTTTGAGATCAAGGGTCTAGTACCTTCTCTGAACGGAGAGCTCGCCAAGAAAAGAGTCCCTCTTTCTTTCGGCAACGTAGAAATATATGTCGATCAATCGGGCAGGATCAGAGCCGAGCTCAATCCCTACATCCTCATCACGATTGAGTTTTTCGGCGCTTTCGTAGATGTGGACGGAGAGATGAAGAAACGTTACAACGCTCGGATCTCAGTCGTAGGCTCTCTCGATTGGACTGCTTACAAGACATCGGCTGACTTCGGCGGAGAAAGTTACCCTGAAGTGGCTAAGACGATAGCAGACGCTCTCTCAGCCAACAGCGGAGTGATCGCTGAGCTCCTGAACGTGAAAGACGAAGAGAGCATCCCAGCCTCAGTCAAGGGGCTGATGGACCGCTACACACTGAAGCTCGCCAAACAGTTCTACGACGCAGACACCGTCGCAGAGGCCATAGTCATCGCAGCGGGATCGAGCTACAGCTACAAGGACCACACTGGAAGATACGCAGGCACTAATACTTCATCACGCTCTCAAAAAGAGGCCTACCTCAAAGAGGTCATCTCAGCTCTCGAAGGGTTCCTCAGAAACAAAGAATACCTCAAGGCTCCGAACTGGAGCCTTGATGGCCTGAACGAAGCCGAGTTCCCCGCATCAGTCAAGAAGCTCATGGACAGCCGCTCGGCGAAGAGCCTCGCGAAGACCATCAGCGGCGAGTACGAGAGAAACGTGGCCAACGCGGTCGCCCTGGCAGCCGGATCGACCACTGACTACACGAGACGTAACTGGTCCTCAAAGGAAGCGTTCATCAAGGACGTCCTCTCAGTTCTGAACAGATACGCTAAAGACAACGCATACCTAGACGCTCCGGACATCGAGCTCTAATACATACTAACAAACAAACAAACAATGAACAAGCACATCAAGCTCTACGAGGACTTCCTCAACGAAGCCGCAGGCGCATCAATCGGAGCGAAGAGCCTGTACAAGACTTATCGAAAGCTCAGCGACAGGATGCTCAACATCTCCACTAGCAATCAAGGCGAGGCTCTCGTCCTCTGGGGCAAGGCTCTGGACCACCAGGCAAAAGAAGAGGGCAAGCCCGACAGGAACGTGGAGGGCAGCAACCGCGAGGATCTCAAATGGAAAGCAAACAGAGCCAAGAGATCAGAGGCTGAGCTCGCAGGCCTCGAAAAACAGGCTGAAGCTCTCGAGAAGGCCTGCGAACCGGAAGAACTCCAAGCTCTGAATAAGTGGTGGTCAGCAGAGAAGAAGCTCAGAGAACATGAAATGAACGCCGATTGGAGGCTCACTGACACGGCGCAGTCAGCGTACAAGATCCTCGGAGACACGGAAGCTCTCAAACAGCTCTCATCAGCAGCTCGAGATTACGAGAGCAAGAAGAAAGAGCTCTCTTCTGCAGAGATGGCCGCTCACCGCGAGCTCCACAACGCACTTAAGCTCTAAAAGATACCCGGGTTTGAAGACCCGGCTTAGGACCGGATAGCGTTAGACCGCATCCACCAGGGACCCAGCTCGCTACCGGGTCCCTTCTTTTTGCTCAGAGATCAGCCACGATAAATAACAGGTAACAAAAACGAGAACATGCAAAAGCACATCAAGCTCTACGAAGACTTCCTGAACGAGGGAGCCAACGCATCAATCGGAGCGAAGAGCCTACATGAGCAATTCCTGAGAGAAAGAAGAGGATACGTGAATTTCGAAGAAATACAGGGAGGTAAGAAGATCGTGCTTTTTCGCGGCCAAAGCGACAAATTTTTCGAACAGAAAAAACAAGGATATAGCGACGCCTATGGCATGATTTTTATGAGCACTTTGATCGATAGCGCTTTATTCTATACAAAGCCTGGAAGATCCAAAGTTAGAGAAATTTTAATGTTCGAAATCCCAAATAATATCATGAGGATCAGTGGAAAATACATCGATCGAGCGACCGAGGAGAGAAAGAAAGCTAAAGAAGAAGGCTTTGTGGGCATCGTTTCCGACGTCGGAGAAATGGATGCAGACTGGGGAGAGGTAGGGCTGTTCGACTTTTATAAACCAGTGAAAAAATGGCAGACCACAACCGGAGCATTTTCCATGACAGATCTGAAAGAAATGAGCAAGTTTGGACTTTCGGAATGGAATCAAAAGAGAGAAATAGAGCTCTCGTGAATAAAACAAACAAACAAGCATACATGCAAAAGCACATCAAGCTCTACGAAGACTTCCTGAACGAGGGAACCAACGTATCAGATCTAAGAACAGGCCAGCGAGTGGAGCTCTCGAACGGCAAAGAGTACATCATCGATTTCGGCGGAAACGAGACCCAGATCAAGCCGGGCAGCTACATCTACATCGGAAACGTGGAGAACTACAAAGACTGCTACGTCGCGACAGCGTTTAAAATAGCTAACGCAGTCACGAAGATCGTGGGAGAAGACAAGCCCCTCCTCGACAGGTTCGTCGCTAGGTGGGACGCAGAATCTACGACGATGAAGCCCTGGTCTAAGATGAAGCTCTAACACCCTAACCCAACCGCAGATACTCGAGAGAGCAGCACACCACTGCTCTCTCTTCGTGTCACTCGCGGCAACCCTCGTGACATCGATCCCAGACCAAAGGTAACCTATATCGCCAACCACCGCTAACCCGAGATGAACCCGGAAGCAACCCACATGTCCACTCGCGGCCCATTTTGAGAAAGAACATGCAAGAGAGAACCCAACAGCCTTGAAACGCCCCTCGCGAACACCCTACGCGCAAACCCGATCGATCTCGACAACATGTAAACAGCGCAGCGCCACACAAACCCGACATAATAGATCCAATCGAACTCGATCGCATGGATAGACCCGAACCCTGATAAGAGACTCTTCTATATGGACCCTTTCTCTCGGTTGAGCTCTCGGTCTCGCCCTACGCGGAGCTCGAGCTCTCCCTAACGGTCTCTAATGGATGGATCCCATACGCATGGACCAGAGCCCACTGTAATAGGCCAGAGCTCACGTTAGATCAACTCGGCTCACGTTAGATCCCATACACATAGGCCAGAGCTCACGTTAGATCTGCAGAGTTTAACCTCCGTGTGCATACACACACTGATCTCCCGCCCGAAAACCTCACGCTTCAGTCAACGATGACACGCACGACCACTTCGTGCTCGCCGCCGCCAGCGGATCCGCTACTCTGAGCACACGACGCTGCTCGAGGCCCGGAGTGGCATTTCTCCGAGCCTCGTGCTCTTTCGGCTTCGTCTCCGCCAGGGCTTTCTCTACCCTATGCAGTTACGAGCCAGAGTGGTACTTCTCTATCGGCTTCTTCTTCCTCCCAGGCCTCGATCTGTGCGAGGTGGGCCGCTTCGATCTCCGCTGCTATGCTTCTTTCGTGGTCCCAGCCGCGTAGCCAGGCTTCGAGGACCGTGCGGAGAGGGTTCAGACCGTGGAGGCCGTTGGAGACCCTTTTCTCGTGGGCCTCTGATGCGCCCTGTAAGAGTTCGATGAGGGAGGGGTCGTGGGCCGGTACGCGGTGGAGGCCTTCACGTTGTGCGAGGATGCCGAGGCGTTCTGCGTCTGC
>Ga0315900_10002234_pt1 | contig 30146 bp, 16 predicted proteins | sample LakEriMetagenome_FD_203521 | JGI IMG/M metagenome (GOLD analysis project Ga0315900, IMG submission 203521) | Freshwater fungal communities from buoy surface, Lake Erie, Ohio, United States - Buoy 12 MA114 | ecosystem: Environmental > Aquatic > Freshwater > Lake > Lake biofilm | place: USA: Lake...
GAAATTATGCGCGGGTTTTTAGCGAAAGAATATGACAAAGTAGTCCTTGTGTATAATCGTTTTGTAAATGCAGCTACTCAAGTAATTGAGACTGAACAATATTTGCCAGTCGTTCCTGCGGCATCTGGTCAAAGTGCTTCCGGAGATTATATTTTCGAGCCAGGAAAACAAGAAATTGTGGAAGATTTAATTCCAAAAACATTGAAATTACAATTGTTCAAGGCTGTACGTGATTCATTTGCGGCAGAGCATGGTGCTCGAATGACGGCAATGCATAAAGCAACGGATAACGCTAAAGAACTTCAACGAAACTTGAAATTAAGTTACAATAAAGCAAGACAAGCGGCTATTACCAATGAAATTTTAGAGATAGTTGGTGGTGCGGAAGCATTGAATGCTTAACTTAGTGCAAAGATATTCAGCATGGAAGGAGCAATCAAGGTACTTATTGTAGACGATCACAAACTAATTAGTGAAGCATGGGCATCACTTTTAAGGGACGCACCAAACATTTTAGTTGTTGGTACAGCAGATAATGTTGATGAAGCCTACAACATGGCAGTAATACACAAGCCAGAAATTGTACTGATGGACATAAACTTAGGTGCGGGAAGTGGCTTTGACGCAACTGAGCGAATAAATAATACCTTACCAAAAACACGTGTAATTGGTTTGTCTTTGCATGATGACATTACGTATGTGAAGAAGTTCTTATCCATAGGTGCAAAAGGTTACCTTACCAAAAACACTTCGAAAACAGAATTAATTGATGCCATTCATACGGTTCACAAAGGAGATGTTTTTATTGCTGCTGATATCAAGGACAGGTATTTTACGTCGCTTTTGAATGTGGATGCGAGTGAATCCAAAAAGGAACTCACTATGAAGGAAATTGAAATTGTTAAGTTGATTGCCCAAGGGATGTCGTCAAAAGAAATTGCTGATAAATTATTTATTTCTCACCGCACGGTTGAGACGCACAGACATAACATTTTGAAAAAGTTGGATATGTCAAACGCTGCACAACTAAGCAGTTGGGCAAAGGATAAAGGGTACGCTTAAACCATTTACCTTAAAGGGATTTTGTCCTTCCTCCGTCTACCGGTAAATTAATTCCATTAATGTAAGATGCTTCAGGAGAAGCTAAAAAAGCAATGGCTGCTGCAATTTCTTCGGGTTGAGCGATTCGTTTCATAGGCGATTCTGAAGCCATTTCATTAAAAATATCTGAAATACTTTCTCCTGTATTTGCCGATTTAGCCTCAGCAATTCCTTGTAATCTTATGGTGTTCGTTGCTCCGGGTAGTACGTTGTTGACAGTAATTCCATATTGACCAAGTTCATTAGCTAAAGTTTTACTCCAACTCGCAACCGCTCCTCTTATAGTATTTGAAACACCCAGATTAGGTAATGGCTGTTTAACTGAAGTTGAAATCACATTGATGATTCTCCCGTAACCAGATTCAATCATTCCAGGATAAAGCGCTTGTACCAAAATATGGTTGCAAATTAGGTGTTGATTGAACGTATTGATGAACTCTTCAATTGTCGCATCTTTAATCGGCCCTCCTTTCGGCCCTCCGGTATTATTCACCAATATGTTGACCGCATTTCCTTTTGAAACAAATTCTCGTATAATTTGATTTAATGCTTCGGGCTTGGAAAAATCAGCAACTAGGTAACTGTGTTGTTGATCGTCAGAAGAAGGCAAGTCTTTAATTGCTTCTCTCAATTTATCCTCACTTCTAGCAATCAATATAACAGTTGCGCCCATTTCGGCGAGTTTGACGGCAGTAGCTTTTCCAATTCCTTGCGTGCTCCCACAAACAAGCGCTATTTTTTTACTTAATATGTTTTTAATAAACATTTTAATTGAACTTAGTGTTTATGTAACAATTATTACAATTCTTAGAAAAATAAATATTATATTCGCGAACTTACTAAAATAATTACTATGAAAAGATTATTACGTTTATTTACACTGTTTGTTTCATTGTTGGCGCTAACCAATACCCAATCATTGGCTCAAACTACCTTGGTTGACCCAAACGGGGCAGGAGGATTTGAATTGGGTGCGGATATGGCATCGAATGGTTGGACAGCTGTAAACGCTGCCACCGATGGATGGTTTGTCGGAAACGTTCCTGTTTCAGCAACCGGAACAAATTGTGGATATGTATCTGCTGGTGGAGGAACCACTTGGACTTATTCTCAGACAAACACGTTTACTCACATCTATCGTGATATCACAATTCCTGCTAATGAATCCAAAGTAACTTTAACTTTCAAATGGAAAGCAGGTGGTGAAGGAGCGACCTTTGATTGGGATAATATGAAAATTTTTCTTGCTCCGACAAGTGTTACGCCTACAACTGCGGCTGCAGTTACAGGAGCTACGCAATTATCTGGCCCAGGGTCAACAGGGGGAATGTATAAATTAAATTCTGCAGCTTGGAACAATGAAACTATTGTTTTTGCAGGAGTACCTGGAACAACTTACCGATTGATTTTTTCTTGGAAAAGTGATGGTTCAACTATTGCTAATCCTCCGTCAGCATTGGATGACATAAGTGTTGTATCAAGTGTAGCAGGAACTTTTATATCGATAGTCACTGGTGATTGGAATAATCCAACAACTTGGGATGCTAACGCCGTTCCTTCGGCAGCAGATAATGCAACAGTTTCAGCAACACACATAGTTACAGTAAATGCAACTGGTCAAGCAATTAATAATTTAATTGTAAACGGAACTTTAGCTTATGCTACTACTCCTACACAATTCAATGTGAATGGAAACCTTACAGTTAACAATGGAGGTTTGGTTAATGCATTCAACGGAACAACTGGAAAGACTTTATTTGTTACTGGAAACATAGTTAATGATGGAACATTAAATTTTTCTGTAGGCGGTGCAGGTAACAGTGCAACTGGAGCTGCTATCTTGACGTTAAATGGTTCGTTAGTTCAAACTGTAAGTGGATCAGGTTCATTTTTAAATAACAAAATCGGAAGTTTGGTTTGTTCTAACACGAGTACAGCAACACCAAATATTAATTGGCAATTTGATAATATAATTGTTCAACATACTTTAAACCTCTCAAATGCGCGATTCAATTTAGGAACATTAACAATGTCTCATGGTTCCTCCTTTAATACAACAACAGGATCTATGACATTGACTACCAGTGTGGGTTGTGGTTTTATGCCTGGGGCAAAATACAGAAGATGGTATACAAATAATGCAACTGGTACCACTATTTCTGCTGGTTTTGATCCAACAACAACAACATCCCGTTTTCCATTTGTTAACGCAGCAGGGACAAATCAACGATGGGTTCACATAAATAGATCTTCGTCAACTACAACGGGTAACACAGCGGGTTACCTTGCGGTTGTATACAACGATGCTACAACCATGACAACGGGGCTATCGGTCCTTGATGGAACTTATACTGTCACTGATCGATACGATGGAAATTGGACAATTTCCGCCGAAGGAGGTTATGTTTATGCATCAGGATTCCATAGATTAGCGATTTCTGCAAACGGAGCTTATCCACCGTTAAACGGAAACACCCGCATAATGTTAGCTAACGCTCCTATGCTAGGCAATCATCAAAATGGAACTGTAACTCCTACAGGTCAACGTATTGATTTGTCAACTGCTCAATTAACAGCAGGAACACTTTATTTAGGTATAGCAAGTGCTGACAACCAATATCCATGTGCAGGAGCTCCTAACATTCCTGAGGCGTTGGCTACAACGGCAGCATCGGTTTGTCCAAACGGAACTGTAACTATGAATGCTACAGGTTTAACAACCGGATTTATTGGAATTACAAATCAATGGCAAGTTTCATCTGTATCTGGTGGGCCTTATACAAATGTTGTAGGAGGTACAGGAGCAACAACTGCAACCCATACAACTGCGGCAATTGCAACACCAGGAACTTATTATTATGTTCTAGCACATACATGTACGAATTCAGGAGTTACTTCTTTCTCAAATGAGGTAGTTGTAACAGTAAACCCATTACCTAATGTAACTGCAACCGCTGCTAATAGTGGAAACTTCTGTGGTGTAGGTTCCCTTACAGCATCTGGAGCAACTACATATTCATGGGCACCTGCGGCATCATTATTATCAAATACTGGCGCTACAGTTACATCAATTGCAACAACCAATACAACTTTTACAGTTACAGGTACTGACGCAAATGGTTGTGTGAATACGGCGACTGCAGCGATTACTTACACTGCCCCACCAGCAATTACCGTTACAGCATCAACTCCAAGTTTTTGTGGAACAGGTGGTAATTCAACATTGACTGCTACATCAGCTGGTAACTATTCCTATGTTTGGGAAGCTTTAGACGGAGCTACTCTTTCAACAACAACAGGAAATACTACGACCGCAACTGTTTCTCAAACAAGCTCAGTGCGAGTAACTGGTACAGAAACTGCAACTGGTTGTGTTGAGATACAGAATTATAGTATTGGTGTTTATCCGTTACCTACAGCAACTGTAACAACAACCGCAGATGGTGTTTGTCCGGGAACTTCAGCAACTATTAACTCTGGATTGAGTGCTGGTAACTTTACAGTTACTTCAATTACCCACACGCCATTTAATGCGCCAGGGTCTGCTGGGGTATTAATGAATAATGGTGTTGCAACTACTCCATTGTCTGGAGGTTCTTTGGATGATGGTGGTTGGGGGAGTATTCCAATTGGATTCTCTTTTAACTTTTTCGGTAATTCATTTACCGATCTAGCAGCTGGAACAAATGGTCTATTAATGTTTGGTCCTGTCCCAGGATATGGTACGGGAGCAGGCCAGTTAGGTCAATTTACTTTTTCACAAAATGCTTCCACTTGTACCCCTGCGGGTCCCGCAACCGGGCAATATTTCCCAAATTGTAACAATCCAGGAAATATAATTGCCTTATTAGCGGCGGATATGCAAATGGCTAATTCTACAAATGGTTCAATAAAATATTGGAACGAAGGATATGCACCGAATAGAAAATTTATTATTCAATACCGCAGAGTGCATGGTTGGTCAAATAACCCTGAAGCAACAATTACTTGTGTTTTATATGAGACGCTTGGTATAGTCGATATATTTATTGATAATAAAACGTTTTCAAATGCTGCCATTGTAGGTCTGCAAGATGCAACTAAAACAATTGGTGCAGTAGCTCCAGGTCGAGCAGGGACATGGACCACTTCAACACCTGAGGCTTGGAGATTTGCCCCTCCATCAAACTATACAACAATTTGGACTGCGAATGGAACTGAAATTGCCAATGGCACTAACATTTTCTCTCAAACCGTAGCCCCAGCAGTAACTACAACCTATTCAATTTCTTACACTAATCAAACAACTGGTTGTACGAATGCAGCTGGTTCGGCGCAAGTGACAATGCAGGTATTGGGTACTATCGCTCCAAATAATGTTACTGCTCAAGCTTCATCAACAAATGCTTGTAGTGGAGTTACGTTTAACTTGACTACGAATTACACAGGTTTAACAGACGGTTTAACGTATCAATGGCAGTCTTCTCCTGATGGTGTAACTTGGACAGATATCACTGGTGCCACAACATTGACGTATACAACTAGTTTGACAGCTGCTACCTCTTACAGAATTGGTATTAGCTCTTGTGGTGGAACGATCGAATATTCTGCACCTGTAAGTGTAGGACTTTCTCCACCAACAGATTGTTATTGTGTTCCAATTTACACGACAGGAACATCAGATGGAGATTTAATTTCTAATGTAACAATTGTAGGTACAACACTATCTAACAATACAGGTTTTGTAGCGGGAGGTCCATCTTACACGTTCTTTACAGGTCAGCCAAATTATACAGCTACATTATTACCTTCAACTTCATACACGCTTCAGGTTTCTACTGGAGAATGGGGAAGCCAAGGATATGCAGCATGGATTGATTATAACGACGACGGTGTATTTGATGCTTCAGAATTAATTGGTACTACACCTACTACCATTGGATCTGGTGTTACTCCTGGACAAGTAAACGCATCATCTTCATTTACAATTGCATTAGCATGTACACCTCCAGCAGGAGTGCACAGATTGAGAATTAGAGGTGTGTTCTCTCAGAATGGCCCTACTATTCAACCTTGTGCGTCATATACATATGGTGAAACAGAAGACTATTTAATTACTATTGCACCGGCTCCTACATGTCCAGCACCGGGATTAATGACTGCAGGTATAACAACCACAACTACAGCGCCATTATCTTGGAATATGGGTTGTTCAGTTGCGACTAACTTCGATTTTGAATATGGTCCTGTAGGATTTGTTCAAGGGACAGGAACTACTTTATCAAATCAAACTGTTACTGTTACTGGCTCTACAGGTGACTTTACACTGACTGGATTAACACCGAATTCGCAGTATTCAGTTTACTACCGTGCGAATTGTGGTAATGGTGACGTGAGTCCTTGGTCGGTAGCAACTAATTTCAACACGCTTTGTGCACCAATTTCATTGAATAATCCAGGTAATGCGATTGCTTGTGATTCATACACATTGCCTGCATTGACAGAATTTACGGCGTCAAATAATACAGGATTAATACTGGGTTATTTCAACGCACCAAACGGTACAGGTGGTCAAATTACAGGTCCAATTACATCTACTCAGCAAGTGTATGCTCACGGAGCAGCAGGATCTTGTTTAACTGATTCTGTATTTACAGTGACGATTTACAACACACCACAATTATTTGTGCAAAATCCTACAATATGTGCAGGAGATTCTTCTGTATTGTGGTTAACAATTGGTAATGCTATTGATTTTGTATATACGTTGAATAATAACTTCATTGGAAGCGGAATAACTTACCATGTTACTCCAACTGCAACTACTACTTATGGAATCAGTGCTGTAGGTTTAGGAGGATGTATTTCGGCTGAGCAACAAGCAACGGTAACCGTAAACCAACCAACCACTTCAACATCCACAGCAACGTCGTGTGATTCTTATGCTTGGAATGGTCAGACATATACCCAGTCTGGAACCTATACTTACACAACTTCAAATGCTTTAGGTTGTGACTCAATTGCTACGTTGAACTTAACCATAAACAACTCAACAACAGGAAGTGAAACAATTACGGCTTGTGACAGTTTGGTATGGAATGGTCAAACATATACGCAATCAGGAACTTATACGTATTTAACTACAAATGCAGTAGGTTGTGATTCAACCGTAACGTTGAACTTAACGATAAACAATTCATCTTCAAGTACGACTAACGTTACGGCATGTGTTTCATACCAGTGGAATGGTCAAACCTATACTCAGTCTGGAGTTTACACATACACATCTCCAAATGCTGTTGGGTGTGATTCAATTGCTACATTGAACTTAACAATCAATAACGCCTTGTTTACAACAGAAAACGTTTCTGCATGTGTAACTTATGATTGGAATGGTCAAACGTATACGCAGTCAGGAACATATACATACTTAACAACAAGTATTAATGGTTGTGATTCAACTGTAACGTTAAACTTGGTAATCAATCAACCTGATGCGAGTACAACGACTCAAACGGCATGTGATTCATACGCTTGGAATGGTCAAACGTATACGCAATCTGGAACGTATGTATTCAATACAACTACTGTTGGTGGATGTGATTCAACGGCTACGTTAGTTTTAACCGTAAATAACACGTCATCAAGCAGTACGACTCAATCAGCTTGTGGAACGTATTCTTGGAATGGTCAAACATATACACAGTCTGGAACATATACATATGTAACTCCAAACGCGGCTGGATGTGATTCAACAGCAACATTGGTGCTTACTATCAACCCAGTACCTAACGCTACGGCAACAGATAATGGTGATGGTACAGGAACAGCTTCGACTGGTTCTTCATACCAATGGATTGATTGTGCGACGAATACCGCTATTGCAGGAGCAACGCAACAAACGTTCACAGTGACTGAAACAGGACAATATAGTGTTATTGTTACAAATGCAAGTGGTTGTTCAGATACATCAGCTTGTATTACAATAAGTGCTGCAAGTATTGATGAGTTAAGTAAATTAAACATTCAGGTAAGCCCTAACCCTTCAAACGGAATCTTCAATTTAACATTGAATACGTCAGTAGAAGGTGTTATTTTGGTTACCGATGCGATGGGACGTTTTGTTGGATCTCAAACGTTGAGCGGAACATCGTCAGTGATTGATTTATCCAATACAGTTACGGGTATCTATTATTTATCTGTCAGAGTAAACGGATTAGACAAAGTGATTCGTTTAGTTAAAAATTAAAATAGAATTAATTATAGAGAGCCGTCCCTTTGTGGCGGCTCTTTTTTTGAAAAAAAATCGTATGAGAGTTAGTTACTTATTAGGGTTATTATTTTTATTACCATTTGCAAGCAACAGTCAAAGTGTAACAATAGGCACGAGTACGAACGCAACAAATGGCTATTTCTATGGTCCATATTATAGGAGTACAGCAACATCAACTATAAATTATTCGAAATATGCATATTTATATACTGCTGATGAATTAACGAATATACCCGTAGGTTCAACTATCACTATGATCGAATGGCAGAAATCTTCGGGGACTATCTCAGCTCCGAATAATTTTCAAATTTACCTTGAAAACAATACAGCAACTTTATTAACGGCAGGTACTTCTTGGGGAACCTTGACTTCTACTGCCACCAATGTTTATAGTAATGCCAATCAAGGATTTACTGTTGTTGGGCCGGGTTGGGAAGGATTTACGTTGGCAACAGGTTTCGTTTACACAGGTGGATCACTTGAAATTTTAACTGATTTTTTTAGACAAGGAACGGCCAGTGGCGCAAATAATTTCTTTTATACACCGACACCTGGAAAAGCTATCGGCTGGGCAGCAAATGTTGCTGGGTCTGCAGCCACAACCTTAAACACTACAAATTACGGAAATAATAGACCAAATATTCGAATTACATTCACCCCACCACCAACCTGTACGGGTACTCCTGATGGTGGAACTACTATTGTTCAGAATGCAAGCGTTTGTCCAGCAGTTAACTTTGTCGTTCAGCTATCTAATGCATCACAAGGAGATGGTATAACTTATCAATGGCAATCATCTATAGATGGTGTTAGTTTTTCTAATGTTGTGGGCGCCACTAATCCAAGTTTAACAACTTCACAAAATGTTGATTCCTACTTTCAGTGTATAGTAACGTGTGGACCATCCGGACAATCAGGCACGTCGACTCCTATATTGGTAACAACTCAACCATTTGCTAATTGCTATTGTTCTAGCAATGCTACAACTAATTTTAATGAAGAAATAGTAAACGTTAAATTAGGATCTTTGAACAATAGTTCCACATGCAGCACGACTGGAGGCCCTGGTTCTATTCCCAGTCAATATTCCAATTATACGGCAACTGTTTCACCGCCGAATTTAGCGGCAACTGCTACGTATTTGCTTAGTGTGTCTGTTGGAACCTGCGGAACGAACAATAGTAATATGACAAAAGTATTTATAGATTATAATCAAAACGGATTATTTACAGATGCAGGTGAAACTGTTTACTCGACACCAACGGCATCAACGGGAGCAAATACATTTAATACAAATATTGTTATTCCGGCAAGTGCTTTAACAGGACAAACCAGGATGCGTGTAGTAACTGTCCAAACCACATCAGCTAACAATGTTAACCCATGTGGAACCTATTCATGGGGTGAAACGGAAGATTATATCGTAACTATTACTCCTGCACCAACATGTCCTCAGCCCACCAACATTTCTGTTTTAGATGCTACGAATAATACGGCTTTATTGCAATGGACGAATGGTGGAAGCGAAACACAGTGGCAGATTGAATATGGTCCTCAGGGATTTACCCCTGGAACCGGAACAACTACAATAGTTAATTCGAATCCTGGCGCAATATCGGGTTTAACTGCAAACATTTTCTATGATGCTTACATTCAAGCCATTTGCTCTCCAGGCGACTCTTCATTTTGGACAGGAACTGCATCATTTAACACCTATAACCAAGGCTTTTATGTGGATTGGGATAATTCATGTCCCACCGGAGGATTCATTGATATCAGTGCATCAGGAACCAGTATTACATTAAATGATGAAGACGAATTCCCACTTTCTTTACAATTTCCAATATTTTATCAAGGAACTCTTTATAACAATGCTACAATTGGCAATAACGGAGCATTAATTCTTGGTTCAACAACAGCACAAGTTCCTTCAGCTAATACAAGTATGTTAACAGCTCCAGTGGGCTTATACCCTTTTTGGGATGATTTGGCATCATCAGGTGCAGGAATTTGGTTTCAAACCATTGGGACTGCACCAAATAGAAAATTAATTGTTCAGTGGGAAAAAGATAGACTTGGTGCAGTAGGAAATAGTGTTAAGTTTGAATTGATTATCGACGAAGCAACTCAAGAGATCTTTTATTTATACGAAGATGTTATTACTGGGTCTTTAGCATACGACAACGGAGCTTCAGCCTCAATAGGTCTAGCGGGCTCGAACCAAGATGTAGAGATTTCATTAAATTCGACGTCGTATTTAACCAATAATTCATGCATCCATTTCATTTACACTGATTGCCCTAAACCTACAAACCTTATTTATACTTCAATTTTCTCGGATGGAGTGACTTTATCTTGGTCTCCCGGATTAAGTAATGAAACTTCTTGGACTGTAATTTATGGGCCATCTGGATTTGATCCAACACTCTCGGGGACGTCAATAGCTACAACGACAACTACACTAACTATACCCGGATTAACTCAACTTACAGAATACGATGTTTATGTATACGCAAATTGTTCTCCTTTGAATGAAAGTGTAGGATTATTTGGAACATTTGAAACGCCTCCTTACTGTTCAAACCCACTTTCCATGACAAATACGTCATCTGTAGACCAAATTCAATCTTCTTGGCAATGGACAGCATCTTCAGGTAATTATCCTGCAACAGCATTTAATTTGCAATATGGAGGAATTGGATTTGAATTATATGGTGGTACAGAGGTTCAGGTGGATAACAACCTAAACGATGTAATTAATGATGCTTCGCTCATGGCAGGCGGAGTTTATCAAATATATGTTCAAGCCGTTTGTGGAAACGATACATCCGAATATGTAGGACCTTTCACCGTAGTAATGCCATTGTCCAACGATTCAATTTGTGGCGCGGAGGTCTTACCGGTAGATGGCCAATCTTATGTTTTTAATAATATTGGTGCAACCGTTTCACCAAATGAATCAGCTTTGGCTCCTCCTGCGACAGGCGCAAATACTACGAATGGATGGATAAATTCAAATTTAAATTTAACGACTTGGTATACGTTTGTTGCCCCTCCATCAGGAAATATTAGAATTAATTGTTCGGCAATTAATTTTAATGGACAGGTTGCAGTCTACAATGCACAAATATGTTCTTCATTAAGTCTGTCAAGTTTAATTGGGGCTAATGACAATGAAATAGATGGAACTAGTTTGGCGCCTAATTTTACAATTTGCGGTCTAATTCCAAATCAGACCTATTATTTACTCCATGATGCCTTATCCTTTACGGGAGGAAATTATGCAATAAACCTAAGTGAAATCGACCTTCAAGCTGGAACTACGACTAGTCAACAAAATATTTGTGTTGGTGATACTGCCAATCTTTTTGAAGGAATTTCAAATTATGACCAAGGAGGTGTTTGGACACAGGAAATACCTACGTTGGGATTACAAGATAGTTTGTTTGTTACAACAGGTTTAGCAAGTATCGTTTTCAACTTTACTTACACTTTGATGGATGGATGTGCTTCAGATAATGCAAATGCTAGTGTGAAGGTCTTTAGCAAATCCAGCGCTGGTAATGATGGTACAATTACGGTATGTAGAAACGAGCCATTCCTTCTTTTATCTGGCTTGACAGGAAATGTTGATGTAGGAGGAACCTGGTACGACCCGCAAAATCAACCGTTAGCGAGTAATATTGATACTGCAGGAAATTTTCCTGGACAGTTTAATTATGATTATATAGTAAATAATGGCGTTTGTCCTAATGATACAGCCAATGTGTTGGTAATTGTCGACGCATCATGTAATTATATTGGAATTGACGAACACTCTGAATTAGAAATTTTGGTATATCCAAACCCAGCGCAAGATAAAATCTATATTAAAAATTCAAGTGAGAATGAACTGAGCATTACCTTATTTGATGTTAATCACAGGAAATTGGAAACAGCAAGAAGTAAAGTACAGGTTTACCAACTTTCGTTAGACGAATACACAAATGGAATGTATTTTATTCAGGTCGATATAGAAGGAAAAACTAAGTCCTTTAAAATAGTCAAAAATCAGTAATAACAATGAAAATAGTAAGCATTTATACGTTTATACTTCTTGCTTTCATAGGAGGAAAGACTTGGGGTCAATGTAATAATACATCAGCATTTGGAACTGCAACGGCACCTGCATCAGGCTCTGTAACAATTTCAACGTGCTCTTATCAAACTGAGTATTCCACCTTAAATTCTGTTCAAGCAGCTACGATTTATCAATGTGCTATTTCTGACGGTAGTTACATAACTATTCGTCAAGGCACTCCTGGCGGCCCTGTTATTGCATCAGGACAAAGTCCACTAACTTGGAACTCTACGGTGGCAGGAACTTATTATGCCCACTGGAATACCAATGCCGCTTGTGGAACTGCAACAGGATGTTTGACTACAACAATAACATATATAAGTCCAGCCACACCATGTGCAAATCCTGTACTTGCTGGAAATGCTGTTTCGTCACCTGCCAACGCGTGCCCTGCACAAAATATTAATCTTTCGTTAAATGGGGCAACGGTTGGAACGGGTTTGACTTACCAATGGCAGTCTTCATCAGATAATGTGAATTTTACAAATATTGTTGGCGCCACAAATGCGTCCTATTCTACATTACAAAGTGTGACAACGTACTATCGTTGTATTGTTACATGTAATGCAGGATCAACCGCTACATCAACATCGGTACAAGTGAATATGAATCCATTTTTCAACTGTTATTGCACGCCAACAAACTCTGGCACCTCGTGTTTGACAAATGTGAACATAAATACATTGAATAACACAACAGCTGGATGTTCAGGAGGAACTAATTACAGTCAACAAACTGCAACAACAACCCTTTCACTCGGTGTTTCTTATAACATTACAATAACATGTGATGCAGCCGCAATAACATCTGTTTGGTTTGACTGGAATCAAAATGGATCTTACGAAGTATCGGAATGGGTTCAACCGTACACGAATGCAACAACAGGATCTGTCCAAGTAACTGTTCCGGTAAATGCCATTCAAGGTAATACAGGTATGCGTGTGAGATCTAGAGCTACCGGTAATACAAATGGTGCTGGGGATGCATGTACAGCTTTTGGTTCTGGGGAAACAGAAGATTATGTAATCAATATTGGCCCATTACCAACGTGTCCGCAACCAACCAATTTTGGAGTCATTCAATCTGATTTAAACAGTGCTCAAATAGATTGGGTTCCGGGAGGTTCAGAAACAAGTTGGCAAGTGCAATATGGCACGCAGGGGTTTGCACTTGGAACAGGAACTATTGTCACTACGAGCAACAATCCATATACTATATCAGGCTTGACTCCTTATTCCTTTTATCAGGCTTATGTAAGAGCTATTTGTGGACCCGGAGACACATCTTTTTGGACACCAGTAATATCATGGAACACTTACAACCAGGGTCAATTTTTGGAGTGGGATAACCAATGTCCAACGACAGGATTCATTGATATTTCTGCAATAGGCACAAATCTTAACCTAACTGATGACTCCGAAGCTCCAGTTACATTACCATTTCCTATTTTGTATCAGGGGAATCTTTACACTATTATAACCGTTGGAAATAATGGCGGTATTGTTTTGGGTAATGGTGCCGCGCAAGTTGGTTACACGATGGTAGCTGGAAATGGTTTGTACCCATACGTACAAGATTTGAATACTGCACTTGCAGGCGGGGGAGTTTTTCATGGTGTTGTAGGTACGGCTCCAAACAGAAAGTTCATTGTGTCTTGGAATAATCTTCCGCACTTTGGAACAGGAGGAACAGATGGGTCAACCTTCCAATTAATAATTGAAGAGGCAACAATGGAAATCTATTATGTTTACCAAGATGTGGCTATGTCAAATGTGGCTTGGAATAATGGGGCGGATGCTGAAATTGGGGTTAGAGGCCCACAGAACATCAATATATCTTTGAACAATGCAAACTACCTATCAAATAATAGTTGTGTTCATTTTAATTATACAAACTGTCCAAAGCCAACAAACTTTACCATTTTCAATTTACTTCCAACGGAGGCAACATTAACTTGGACACCAAGTCTAGCCAATGAAAACTCTTGGACAGTTATTTATGGTCCAGAAGGGTTTGACCCAACAACTGGCGGAACCTCTCAAGTGGTAACCTCTCCAACGATATTATTAACTGGACTTACGCAATTGACTGGTTATGATGTTTATATTTATTCAGAATGTGGTTCTGGACTTGTAAGTAATGGTTTGTTTGGAACTATTTTTACTCCTCCATACTGTTCAAATCCAACCGCAATGAATAATTCAACTGAAATAGATAGCATTTTCACTTCATGGGTTTGGCAAGCAAGTTCTGCAAATTATCCTTCTACAAGTTTTAATTTACAAGTTGGCCCTCTTGGATTTGAACTTTATTCGGGAGGAACCATTTTATCTGTAGATAATAACTTAAACGATACGATTAATGATGTCTCATTTCTTTCTGGTGGAGTTTATAGTGTTTATGTACAAGCCGTATGTGCTTCCGACACTTCACAATTTGTTGGACCCTTTAATGTAACCATGCCTTTAACCAATGATTCTATTTGTGATGCGGAGACTATACCAGTTGATGGTGTGGCTTATGCATTTAACAATACAGGAGCAACAGTTGAAGCCTTGGATGTTGATGTTGCTCCTCCGGTTACCGGCGCTACTACCACCACTGGATGGGGGAATAATTTTATGAATAATACGACTTGGTTCAAGTTTGTAGCTCCACCTTCTGGAGATATACGAATAAATAGTACAGCAATCAATTTTAACGGGCAAATTGCTGTTTATAGTCCTAACAGCTGTTCGTCAATTATTGTCAATGACTTAGAAGGAGCAAATGATGATGCTATTGGAGGCACCAGTGTTGCCCCTAATTTCACTTTGTGTAATCTTATCCCTGGCCAAGAATATTACTTGCTGCATGATGGATTTGCTGCTCCTGGGAATTATTCCATTTCTATTTCTGAAATCAACTTGAATGCTGGATCAATTCAAGGAATAGTAAATGTATGTTATGGCGACACTGCGAATCTTTTCGATGGACTTACCCAATACCAACAAGGCGGAGTATGGACACAACAAATCCCAACGTTAGGGTTACAAGATAGTTTATTTATTACGATTGGTCTTGCGAGCTCAATCTACCCATTCACATATACATTAACAGATGGTTGTGCAACCGATAACGAAACAATTCAACTTGAAATTTACAGCCCATCAAGTGCAGGAGCAGACGGCGTACTAACTGTCTGTTTAAATGAACCATTTAACTTGCTTGCTGGATTAAATGGTAACGTCGATTTTGGAGGAAGTTGGTACAATAACCAGAATATACAACTCTCTTCTAGTTTAGATACTGCCGGAGTTGTAGGTGGTCAGCTTGACTATCAATATATTGTTTCTAATGGGGTTTGTCCATTTGATTCGTCTATTATTTCTGTATTCGTCGATGTTTCTTGCGATTACTTGGTTGGTCTAGAGGAATTAGCCTCAACGATTCAAGTATTTCCAAATCCGACAAATGGCAACTTTGAAGTGAGGATTTCTAAGCAATTGAATGCAGGATATATTTCAATTGAAGATATAAATGGTAAAATAATACGAAGAAATACAACCCTTAATTATGGAAGTAATCAAGTAGACATTTCTGATGTAATGAATGGGATATACATTCTTCGAATAAAAGTAGACTCAAGTGAGTTTATAACCAGAGTGGTTAAAAACTAAAGAGAAAGAGGGTCACAAGCCCTCTTTTTTGTTTTATTATGTTAGCTTTGTAATTCAATAATTCTTTCAAAATGAAACATTTCTACACTACTTTATTTCTTATTATTGCATCATTCACCTTAAATGCCCAATGCAATAATCTCAACGAATATGGGTTTGTATTAGCACCCACAACGGGTACAGCAACGATTTCAACCTGTTCTTTTCAAGGAGAATATTCTGTAATTGATGCAGTGGCAGCAGCGACCATTTACGAATGTGCAATTTCTGACGGTTCGTATATTACCATCAGACAAGGTTCTCCTGCAGGACCAGTGGTTGCCGCTGGAACGAGTCCATTGAATTGGACATCAACCGTTGCTGGACAATATTTTGCACATTGGAATATCGATGCAAATTGCGGAGTCGCCTCCAATTGTTTAACAACATCAATAAAATACATTAGCCCTGCTTTCCCTTGTTCAGGAGTTCCAGCGCCAGGAAATACAATTAGCTCCTCTGGAAATACGGTGTGCCCAAATGCCAACTTTAACTTGAGCTTGCAAAACCCGTTGTTGGGTTCAGGACTTACTTATCAATGGTACTCATCTACAGATGGGGTTAATTATTCACCTATTGCTGGGGCCAATGCAGCAATCTATTCAACTTCTATTTCTTCTGCGACTTATTTTTATTGCTCTGAAGATTGTTCCGGAAGTTCAACCAACTCTACACCAGTATATTTAACAATAGCCCCTTTTAATCAATGTTATTGCGTACCTCTTTATTTTTCTGGTACACAAGCAGGTGATTTAATTTCAAATGTGGAAATTGAAGGGACTACACTTGCAAATAACACCGGATTTGTTGCTGGAGGTCCTTCCTATACTTTTTTTACAGGACAGCCAAATTATACTGCAACTTTAACTCCTTCTAATTCTTATAATTTGAATATCTCAACCGGAGAATGGGGAAGTCAAGGTTATGCGGCGTGGATTGATTATAATGATGATGGTATATTTGACATAACCGAACGTATTGGTTTCACACAAGGAACCATCGGATCTGGATTTACAGATAATCAAATTAATGCTACATCCTCTTTTGTAATCAGTTTAGCTTGCACGCCCCCGGCCGGAAGTCATCGTTTGAGAATTAGAGGTGCCTATTTTGTAAATGGTGACTTAATAGATCCGTGCAGTGAATATGGATATGGAGAAACGGAAGAATATCAAATCACTATCGCAGCACCACCAGCTTGTCCATCAGCAGGACTCATGACAGGCTACACTTCAACGCAAACAACGGCATCTGTAAGTTGGGCCTTAAACTGTTCAAGTGCAAGTGTATTTAACATTGAATATGGTCCGCAAGGATTTACACCTGGAACAGGAACCTTATTAACAAATCAGTTGGTGACAATTGTGAATGATACCGCATCATTTTCATTTACTGGATTAACAGCCACAACAACTTATGATTTTTATTTCCAAGCAGTTTGTTCGGGTTCAACTAGCTCATGGTCAGCGACGAATACATTTACTACAGCATGCGGAAGCATTACTGCTTTAGGATGGTGTGAAGGATTTGACAATACATCATCGTCAGAACAATGTTGGTCGGTACTTAATGTTAATGGGGATTTTTCTTCTTGGGATACAAATACTGAATTTAACCAATTAAATGGCAACAATTGTGCTTCAATTTCTACAGACTTCAATGCTGGAGCCAATGACGATTGGTTAATCTCTCCACAATTAGTTTTGACAGGATCAGAGCTATTAAGTTTTAACTTTAAAGTGATTAGTGAAATTGAACCAAACGATTTAAAAGTTAAAATTTCAACAACAGGAAATGCTCCTGCAGATTTTACAACTACCTTGCTTTCATTGGATTCTATTGCAAACGTAGACTATGTAGACACAAGTATCAATTTAAGTGCATACGCGGGAAATGTTTACTTGGCATTTCATATCCCACCTGGAGGACTAGATGGCTGGGTACTTTATCTAGATCAAATTTGTATAGGAGAATGTTCAGGGTCTACGATCGCTGATGATAGCATACAAATTTGTGCGTCAAACAATTCCCTAGATTTAACTACAGTATTGAGTGTCGGCCAGAGTCTAGGCACATGGAATTTGCCAACAAACCAAAATGCAATTGTAGGAAACATGCTTCTTTTGGATAGTCTTAATCAAGGTTCCTATTCGATACAATACCTCGTCAATAATGTATGTCAGTCGGCATCAGCTATCGCTACTGTGGAAGTATTTTCCGAATCGAATGCAGGAATAGACAGTGTCGCTTTATTGTGTAAAGGACAACCTTTTGATCTTTTTGATGCACTTGGCGGATCTGTTAATCAAGGTGGCACATGGTATGATCCCAATAATCAAGTATTACCCTCTTCTAATATTCTTACTGGAAATTTTCCTGGACAGTTTAATTATGACTATATAGTATCGAACGGTGTTTGTGCAGCCGATACTTCTAATGCACTGATTGTGGTAGAAGATTGTGTGTGGTCTGGTATAGCTGAACAACAGGTGAAACAAATTTCATTGTATCCAAATCCTGCCACTGAATTAATAACGATTGAGTGGAGTGGTTCCGTGAATGTGCTAAAGGTTCTCGACGCAAGTGGTAGAATATTAACAAAGCATCAAGTTGAGCAAGGAGTCCAACAATATATTGTCCCCGTAAATTCATTTGAAAAGGGAGCTTATTGGGTAATTCTTGAAAATGAAAGTTTTCATTATGTGAAACCTTGGATTAAATAAATACAAACTTGGTTGAAAATTAGTAAAGGGCATTTTGAAAAAAGTGCCCTTTTTTTATCTTTACCAAATGATTTCCAAATTACCTAACGTTGGCACTACTATTTTCACTGTGATGTCAAAAATGGCAAATGATTTTGGTGCGATAAATTTATCGCAAGGATTTCCAAATTTTCCCATTGATTCTCAACTCGTTGATTTACTCAAACAAAAAGCTAATGAAAACAGCCACCAATATGTACCTATGTCTGGTTTGCCGGCCTTACTCGAGCAAATAGCGACAAAGATAAATGAGCGGTACATAAGGGTTGTAAATCCTGAAACAGAATTGCTCATTACTGCGGGAGCTACTCAAGCTATATTTACAACTATTCAGGCACTTATTCACCCGGGAGAGGAGGTGGTTTTGCTGGATCCTTGCTATGATTGTTATGAATCACCAATTACTTTAGCAGGAGGAAAACCGGTTCATGTAGCCTTAAATGAGCAATATGCACCTGATTGGGAAAAAATTAATGCAGCAGTTAACGAAAACACGAAACTATTGATTAGTAACAACCCCCACAATCCTAGTGGAAATATGTGGGGGACTAGTGATTGGGATATGCTTGAACAATTATTGAACAAATACCCAAATTTACTCCACCTTTCAGATGAGGTTTATGAATATATCGTTTTTGAGAATAATCACTTATCTGCACACAGGTCACCTTTATTAAGAGAACGATCAATTATTGTTTCTTCTTTTGGAAAAACATTTCATATTACCGGTTGGAAAATAGGTTATTTGGTTGCGCCAAGTTATCTCATGAACGAAATTAAAAAAGTGCACCAATTTTTAGTATTTTGTGTAAATAGTGTGGCTCAGCATACGTTAGCGGCATATCTTGCAATTACTAATTTACTTGATTTAACAAATTTCTATCAACAGAAAAGAGACTTGTTTAAAAAAGCAATGGAAAAAAGTCGCTTTACCTTATTGCCTTGTCATGGCACGTATTTTCAATTGGCATCCTATGAACAAATTTCGGAAGAAAGTGATATTGAATTTGCCAAAAGATTAGTTAAAGATTTTGGTGTTGCTTCAATTCCTGTATCTGTTTTTAATGCCAATATGTTCGATAGAAAACACCTTAGGTTTTGTTTCGCTAAAACGGATGAAACACTCATAGCTGCAACAGAGATTTTATGCAAGATTTAAAAATAGCCCTCCTGCAGTTTGATCAGGTATGGGAGAATAAACGCGCAAATTGGGACAAGATCGAAAAATTACTTCAAGAATTTGAATCCGGTGATTTATTAATTCTCCCTGAAATGTTTGACACTGGGTTTTCAATGAACACCGCGTTGGCAGAGGATTGGGGGAAAGAAAATTCATCGCTTTGTTTTCTGAATAAATTAGCGTCTCAATATCATTGTGCCATTTATACTTCATGTATGGTGAAAGAAAATGGATCATTTATTAATAGAGGTGTTTTTATCAAATCAAATGGCGCTTTTGAAGTTTATGACAAGCGCAAAGGTTTTGGTTTGGGTGGTGAGGACTTGTATTTTCGATCTGGGAGTTCCGAAACTATTGTCGATTTTAAGGGCTGGAAACTTAATTTGCAAATTTGTTATGACCTTCGCTTTCCTGAACTCATTCGAAACCGAATAATCCATGAACGACCGGCTTACGATGTCTTGATTTACGTCGCAAATTGGCCTGAAAAACGCGTAGAACATTGGAAAACGTTATTAAAAGCGCGTGCCATAGAAAACCAATGCTTTGTTCTAGGGGTGAATCGTATAGGAAGAGATGGTAATTCGTTAAATTATTCAGGTGATTCGATTGTATACGATGCGCTTGGAAACAACCTCGTTGGCACCGAACCAAAAGAGCGATTAATTTATACGATTCTCAATTACAATGAATTAAATAATATCCGAACAAGCCTCCCGTTTTTAAAGGATCTCTAGGAATTATGAGCAGTTTGTTGTAATTTTGAAACGAAAAATACATTATTTATGAAAAAATACGTATACATTTTATCAATTGTTGCTTCAATGAGCGCTAATGCGCAGAAAGCACCTAGGCAATATTCATTTCAAGACTTGATGAAAGTTCCTGCTTTAGGAATACAGCAACAACCATTGGAAAAAGAACTTGGGATAACGTTGTGGTCAGATGATTTTTCAGACACAAGTACCTGGGTAATAGATAACTCTGGTCAATCTGGAATTGAATTTGGATGGAATATTAATGCGGCCAATGACGGCTGGTGGGCGGCTAATGGAATAAACTCTACCTCTGATGGTAATTATGCAGAACTTGTTAACGGCGATCCAACGGCTTCTCCGGCTACTCAAGCATTAAATGTTGTATATACCCTAACGACTGCACAGCCAATAGATATTGCTGCATTAGGAGGTACGAATCAAGTCTCTTTGCAGTTTTTGCAATATGGCGCTCGTTTTAATGACCTACAGGAAGTGTTGATTTCAACTGACGGAGTGAATTTTACATCCGTTGGAAATAATTCAGATTTACCCGTTTTATCCTCTGCAGGTGGTTCTGCATATACCAATCCTTCTTTAAAGACCATAAACTTAGCCACCGTACTTCCAACAACTCCTGCTCCAATTTGGATACGATTTTCCTGGACAACTGCTTTTCCTGGTTCTGCCTCTAATGCAAACGTTTGGATTACCTACGGATGGTACATAGATGATGTAAAAATTGTGACTAATCCGGGAAATGATCTACAATTAATGAGTTCAACTTGGGGAACAGCGGGGTTAAATTATTATCAGATACCAACTACACAAGTTGCACCAATCGATTTTACGGCAAAAATATTTAACGGCGGAACAAACACACAGTATAATACGGTGCTTAATGTAAATGCAAATTCAGGTTTGTTTTCTTCAACCTCTGTGCCTACTAATATTGCCCCGTTAGACTCTGCTGAGGTGCAAACTTCTACCTCTTTCACCCCACCAGCAAGTGTGGCAAGTTATACTGTAGTTCGTTCAATTTCCTCGGATTCCACAGATGATGCCCCTTCTAATAATGCCATGTCGAATATTTCATTTGCGGTAAATAATTTCATTTATGCACGAGATAACGGAACTGTAGCTGGTAATACTAACAATGGAGCGGACGGCTTTGAAGCTGGGAATTTATATGATATATTTCAAGATCAAACTTTAAAAGCAATTAATGTTCGACTAGCTGGAGGAGGTTCAGGAACCACTGTTGGAACGGAGATATATGCTAAATTGTATTCAATTGACCCACAAACAGGAGACTTTGTTTTTGAATCAGAATCTGATCCTTTTATTGTTGCTTCTAATAATTTAAACACGAATCTTGTGATGCAACTTCAACCTTCTGTAAACCTTGTTCAAGGAAATACATACCTTGCCGTGGTGGGTTCGTTTACTGGTGGTTTACGCGTGTCAAATGCAGGAACTTCTGAACCTCAAACCTCCTTCTTTTTTGACGCCGCTTCTGCAACGTGGTTTTACCAAACATCAACGCCATACGTGCGTTTGAATTTTGATCCTTCTGTGGGAATTGATGAGGAAATAAATTCCAATATTTCTTGCATGATTGCACCGAATCCGTCACATACAAGTACAACGCTTACGCTCGAGGCGAAAAAAAGTGGTCAAGCGTTTATTACACTTTCTGATATGTCTGGAAAACAATTATTTGTAGTTTCTCCATTTGTTTCAGAAGGGATTAATAAATTGAATTTGATGACAGAAGAACTTCATGCCGGCGTTTATTTTGTAAATGTGGATTTCCAAGGCACAACCAAGACGATGAAACTTATTAAAAAGTAAGGAATAGTTCTTAATTTCAACCCCGCCCAAGCGGGGTTTTTTTATGCTTGATTTTGAATTAGGATTTCTTGGTTTATTTGTTACGTGCTTTTTAGCGGCTACCATCTTACCTATTACATCTGAATTATTTTTAGGCTCAATGCTGGCTTTTGGTTATGATCCAATTTCTTGTTTGGTGATTGCCACTTTAGGCAATACACTTGGAGGTTGGCTAAACTATATCATCGGGTTAATTGGAAACCCAAATTGGTTAATGAGAATAGGTGTGTCTCAAGGGCAAATTAATACCTGGGAAGGGAGAATTAAAAAGTATGGAAGCCAATTAGCTCTGTTGTCTTGGTTGCCAATTGTAGGTGATGTAATTGGGGTAGCATTAGGTTTTTTTCGCGTCAATTGGTTCGTGTCCTTTGTCTTTATTTTGCTGGGAAAATTTCTTCGTTACTTGATTTTAGTGATGTTTTTTTTATAGAATCCAAGAACTTCCTTTATAGGATCAATTCCATTTTTAAGTTGTGTAATTGTTGGTTTAAGAAGGACATCAGGAACAATTCCAGATGTTGTTGCATCAGCGGTTACTAACGGAGTGATTTTAACGGTTGACATGTTAAATGGAATTTTAGAATGTTTAAGTTTTAATTGAACTGCATCGCCAAATGTTCCTTTATGTCCACCCATACACATTTCTCCATATAAGACACCTCGTCCTGTCGTTTGTATCCATGAACTAAACATAACGGATGCAGACATTGATACACCATTGATAGCCACACTGACTTTTCCCCGATAGGCTTTGCGTGATACTCTACTGTTGTTATCGTAAAAAAGTTGACAGTTCGTGCCATTTGGGCTTTCAATATAATGCCACTCTTTCGCAATTAACGTATCGTTTGGATAACGTTTGAGATAACTTCTATATCGGTATTTTATCCACCAACCAATAGATGAGAACCTGTCCTCCTCCGAACGAATAAAGTCGTAGCGTTCCCGTTTATCTGTATTCGAAGTATCTAAATAACTAATTAAGTAATTCTTAATTGAAACGTATCCTCCAGAATTTCCGCGAAGATCAATAAAAACATGTGGAGATTTTCTCAGGTTAACCTCTTTAAAAAACTCATCCAATATCCTTCGCATGCCGTTATTCCCTTTAGCTGAAAAAGAACCCAATTGTAAACAGGCTGTTCCTGAAGAATCAAACCAATACCAAACAGCTTCTTTTGGATTCCATTCGTTATCAAACAAAACCGAACGTAGGGTGGTACTTTGAAGTTTTTTTTCAAGTGTATCTCCGGTAAAGTCAACCAATTTGAAAGTTAGAAATTCTCGATTTTTGAGGTGGTAAAAGTTATAGATTCGAGAAACAAGCTTTAACGCCATTTGATTGTGTGCTTCCGAAGCCATTCCTTCTTTAAATGCAAATTGTTTAGCCTTATCAAGTATAGTTGAGATAGGAATGTTATCAATTTCCAAACATTCAGTACCACGGGGAATAATGTCCTTGAAGCATTTTTGTAAATAGAATTTATCATTAATTTGTTCAAGGTAAAATGGGAAAACGCGTTTAACATGACTAAATTGGGTGAGTACTAGCGGACTTATGTTCGTGTGAGAATCATTTAAGTATTGTAAGAGAGTACTCACAATTTCTATGAATTCAATGGTTTTTAGAGGTGTTGAACAAGTTGAATTTACTTCAGCGAATAAGCTATCTACTTGTTTTTCTGTTTTATAATAAGTTAGCTGAGGATGTATGGTGGTTAATTGAGTACGGAGTTGCTTCAAATCTTCTTTCATGCAGTGCACACTGATCAAATCTTCGCTGTTGCGCAAAAACAAGGGAGGATGTTTACCACAAACCGTTTGTCCAAATGAAAATTCGGCAAGTAAAAATAAACAGAAGTGAATATGCCAAGACAAGACTTTCCTAGGAATCATTAACTTTGTATATGCTCAAAAGTAAGTTTTTCCTTTTAATTGCAATTAGTAGTTTTTTATTTTCTTGTAGTGAAGATGAAAAGGATATTCAATTTTGTGAATGTCTTAAGCTTAGTAAAACACTGAATGAAAAGAATCAACAGGTCATTAAAGAAACTAGAAAGAGTGACTCCTTGGTATTTGTTCTCAAAGAGCTCATCTCAGAAAAACGTCGAATATGTAAGCCCTATGAGCAAATGTCTGGCGAAGAAATGATTGCGCGAGAAAAAGTATGTGAATAGAACAATTTTTTATAAATTCGTTATTCAATCACCACTTACTAACTATGAAAACAGTCCTCATTGCCGGAGGCACAGGTCTAATAGGGAAGACTTTGTCTAGCCTATTAAATCAAAAAGGGTATCGTGTTTACAAACTTACCCGTAAAGCCAAAAAAAGAGGTCATATTTATTGGAATCCTGTATTACAGACTATTGAAGGTCGAAACCTTGATAAAATTGATGTTATAGTCAATCTAATTGGTGAAAATATTGGAGAGAAAAAATGGACTCCTGAAAGAAAAAAGGCATTGCTTGAATCAAGAGTAAATGCCACTCGATTTTTATTTAATATCCGGAAGAATTTTCCTAACCTTACTTATTATGTTGGGGCTTCAGGGATTAATTGCTACGACAATAATCAGGCATTGATGCCTCATGTTGAAACGGACCCTTATGGCACTGATTTTTTAGCTGAGTTGGTCAAATCTTGGGAGGAAAGCTCAATGTTATTTCAACAAGACTATCCAGGAGCTATTTTACGTATAGCTTCGGTATTGGATAAGCGAGGTGGAGTATTAACTAGAATGAAAACTCCCGTATGGTTTGGCCTTGGCTCTCCTTTAGGTACAGGGGAGCAATTAATGCCATGGATCCATATAGATGATTTATGTGAGTTGATTGTACATTGTATAGAAAATCAGCTAACAGGAACCTATAATGCAGTAGCTTCCTGTGATTCAAATAAAGAAGTAATGAAAACCTTAGCAAAGGAAATGCGAAGGCCATTCTTCATGCCTAAGATACCCGCAAAGATTTTTAAATGGCTCTATGGTGAAATGTCTATTTTAATACTCGGAAGTGTTAATGCTTCAAACGAGAAGATAAAATCAACAGGATTTCAGTTTAAATACCCTACAATTGCACAAGCTGTTAAGCAGTTGTTAAGTAAAAATTAAGGTGCTTAAACTAACAAGCTACTGGTTAAAAACTTTGCAAAAAATAAAGTGATTCGGAGCTAAAAGTGCCTATCTTCAACCAAAAACCAATCGGATGAGGAAGAAAGATAAAATTTATGTACTCGACACATCGGTCCTTTTGCACGACCACGACGCAATTACAAATTTTGAAGATAATTATGTTGGCATTCCCATTACAGTTTTAGAGGAACTGGATAAGTTTAAACTGGGTAACGATACAAAAAATTTCAGTGCGCGAGAAGTCATACGCTTTATAGACAGGCTTTCTGGTAGCGGCTCCTTACAAGAATGGATTCCGATTGGCAAAGGACTTGGAAAACTCAGGGTAATAATGGAAACAGACCCAAAGCAAGTCAATGCCGAACACATATATTCCATGGGAAAAAATGACCATAAAATCATCAATGCGGCATTATATCTAATGGAGCAAGAGCCTAAAAAGACGGTAGTATTAGTCACGAAGGATATCAACTTAAGAATTAAAGCTAAAGCACTTGGTGTTACTGCCGAAGATTATGAAACTGGTAAGGTAACGATCCATGATCAAGAGACAAGCACCTATGCCATTGATGGCGTGGACTCAGATATTATTCGTGAAATTTTCACCAAAGGGTACATTGATGAACAAGGTATTTTGGGAAACAAAAAAGTAGTAAATGGCTATTATATTTTAAAGAATGGAAAGTCCTCCTCATTGGCATACTATAATCAAGCTACAGATAAAATCGAGCGCATAGAAAAGGAATTTGTCTATGGAATAAAGCCTAAAAATGCAGAACAAGCGTTTGCACTTCACGCATTAATGAATCCGGAGGTAAAACTTGTTGCTCTTCAAGGGGTTGCGGGAACCGGCAAGACACTATTAGCATTGGCCTCTGCGCTAGAGCAACATAAACAATTCAATCAAACAATTTTGGCCCGTCCAATCGTACCGCTTTCGAATAAAGATATTGGATTTCTTCCAGGTGATGCAAATGATAAAATAGGCCCGTACATGGAACCTCTATGGGACAATTTGAAATTTATAAAATCTCAGTTTGGAGAAAATGAGAAAAAACACAAAGCCATTCTAGAAATGCAGGAGTCTGGAAAGATAATAATTACACCTTTAGCGTTCATTAGAGGTAGAAGTTTGTCAAACATTATGTTTATAGTGGATGAAGCTCAAAATCTAACCCCCCATGAAGTAAAAACGGTCATCACGCGTGCAGGCGAAAATACTAAAATTGTCTTTACAGGCGATGTTCATCAAATTGACACACCCTACCTAGATGAGAATTCTAACGGGTTGGCATACTTAATCGATCGCCTGAAAGGGCAGCGATTATTTACTCATGTGAAACTTGAGAAGGGCGAACGTTCTGAACTTGCTAATCTTGCAAACGATTTGCTCTAAGACTATCCATATAGTAAAAGGCCAATAGAGAAATAAATAAAGAGACCCGCCACATCGTTTAATGTTGTGATGAAAGGTCCCGTTGCCAGGGCAGGGTCAATTTTATATTTGTTAAGCATTAATGGAATGAGGGTGCCAAAAATAGCGGCAAATAAAATCACGGTAAAAAGAGAAATACTTACAACGAATCCCAATTGTGCATTCTCAAAAATATAAGCAATACCAAAAATTAAACTTGCCAATAAAAGGCCATTTAAAAGTCCAACGCCACCTTCTCTGATAAGCTTTGGCATGATTTTACCTAAATCTTTGTCTCCTCGCGCTAGAGATTGTACAACAATTGCGGAAGATTGTACCCCTACATTCCCTCCCATGGCAGTTATTAACGGAATAAAAAAAGCTAAGGCAGGAATTCTTGTAATACTGTCCTCAAAACCTGAAATTACTTTAGCACCGAGTATACCACCCATCATCCCGATAATCAACCAAGGTAAGCGTGCCGAAGAAATCCGCCAAATACTAGCGTCTGGCTGTACAGGATCGGAAATACCAGTTGCTAATTGAAAATCTCTATCCGCTTCTTCTTTGATGTAATCTACAACATCATCAAGTGTTATACGTCCTACTAATTTATTTTGATAATCAACAACGGGTACAGACACTAAATCGTACTTTTCCATGACTTTGGCTACTTCTTCTGCCGAGTCACTAGCTTTCACAGAAATTATATTTTTAGATTGGTATAAATTGGCAATTTTTGTCTTTGCGTGAGCAAAGAGTAACCTTTTCAGCGATAAAACACCCAACAGGTGATTGTTCTCATTTACAACAAATATATTGTATACTTTTTCAACGTCCTCGGCCTGCTTTCTTAACTCAACCAATGCACGCGTAACTGTCCATTCTATCTCTGCTTGAAAAAATTCTTTTTGCATTAAACCCCCCGCTGTATCCTCGTCGTAATTCAATAAATCTACTATATCCTCAGCCGCTTCATCATCCTCCATTTGGGAGATAACCTCTTGGATTTTATCATCCGATAATTCACCTAAAATATCTGCAGCATCGTCGGAATCCAAATTTTCCAGCTGATCAGCGATTTCCTTTGTCGATAATGAAGACAAAAATCGGTCTCTCACATCTTCATCAAGCTCCATTAATATATCTGCTTGAACCTCTTCCTCGACTAAAAAGTAAATGAATTTTGCCTCGTCGTTATTAAGTTTGTCGATTATCTCTGCAATGTCGGCGTAGTGCAATTCCAATACATGCTCTTGAATCCAAGAAACATCTTGCTCTGCTACCTTTTGGCGCAGTATATCCAAGAAGTCATGAGTTAGCTCAAAACGCATGGTAGATTTTTATTAAAACAAACGTAATTTTCTGGATTAAGTTCCAATAAAACACACAATGTTAATCTTTACACAATCCTTGGATTAAATGAAATGTGTCATGCGCTTGTATGATCTTTGTTTTTAACACTATTTTTTTTGCATTCTTTTTAACCAATTTATCCAATTCATCACAATCTCTCACTAATTTCAACATAGCCGCGTTTATCTCAGAATTTTGAAAATTAACGGGAATAACAGACTCTTTCAATAGAATTGCTTTTGCCAACATTTCACCACTTCTCGCCTGCAGTGGTAAAAAATCGTCCTTTTCAGCAGGATGAAAAGTTTGAGACATCACTTTATGAAATTCTTTAATTTCTGGCCAAGTATCATCTGCAATCTCTTTAAGTAGTGGATCATTAAGAGCAGTTAAATAGTTCGTTGAAACCATTTGCCAGTCAATCAATTTCCATATACTGTTTAAGTAGTCACCGCGTTTGTTTTGATATTTTAAGTAATAGGCATGTTCCCAAACATCTACTCCTAAAATTGGAATTCCACGATCTTTTGCAACATCCATGATAGGATTGTCTTGGTTAGAAGTGTTGGTAACTTTAAGTTTTTTATCTGGTGTAACAATCAACCATGCCCAACCAGAACCAAAATGTTTAGCTGCCGAAGCACCCAATTTTGATTTTAAGGTATCAAGTGATTTAAATTCTAGCTCAATAGCACTTTTCAATTCGGCAGAAATTGCTCCTTGTTTATTCTCTGGCGCTAAAATTTGCCAAAATAATGAGTGATTATAATGCCCACCTGCATTATTTCTTACAGCATCAGAACGCAATCCAGCATTTAGAAGCAGTTGATTTAAAGAAAAACTCTCCAACTTAGTACCACTGATGGCTTTGTTTAAATTATTGATATAAGCCTGGTGGTGTTTAGTTAAATGAATTTCCATGGTCTGAGCATCTATATGTGGCTCATACGCATTGTATTCAAAACGTAAAGACGGCAACGAGTATTGTTGTGCAATCGATAGGGTAACGAAAGAAATCAAGAAGCTAGAAAGGGCAATAATTTTCATGACAAAGAATTTTAACAAAGTTACGTAATCTCGGAGCATGAAAAAATGAGTAAACTGACCTTTTTTGTTAAAGATCTTGAAGATCGACCATTCGCATGGATATAAGAGCTTTAAGCACTCTTTCACCGATTTCCGGAACATCAATATGAATGAGATAAATTCCTGATGCAATTGGAATATTTGCATGGTTAGTGAGATTCCAATCCTGAGAAGTAACCTCGGAATCTTTATTGAATGTTTTTACCAATTTACCACTTACAGTGTAAATCTTGATGGTACATTTTGTCGGTAAGTTCGTAATCTTCACGCGTGTATCCAATCTGTTGCGCTCATAGTCAGAGAATGCGTAATATGGATTTGGCACTACATTAATCATCTTCAAGGCTTCCTTCAACTGATTTTCCGATGCAGTTACAGTAGCAATTTCATCCATTG
>Ga0315900_10002239_pt1 | contig 30114 bp, 21 predicted proteins | sample LakEriMetagenome_FD_203521 | JGI IMG/M metagenome (GOLD analysis project Ga0315900, IMG submission 203521) | Freshwater fungal communities from buoy surface, Lake Erie, Ohio, United States - Buoy 12 MA114 | ecosystem: Environmental > Aquatic > Freshwater > Lake > Lake biofilm | place: USA: Lake...
CGGACCAGCGCCAATGCCGTCGCTGTCGTAACCTGGCGGAAGTGGAGCCGCGCCCCAGTCAGTTCGGCCAGCGCGATGTCGCGCGCGATGGCCAGGGCTTCAGCCTCAGCCGGGGCAGAGGGCAGGCCCAGCCGGGTGGCCATTTCGCCGGCCGTCGCAACCGCGCTGCCGGTCAATCCGGCGTCTTCGGCATGGCTGACCACGACCAGCCCAAGCATGGCGCAATAGGACAGCAACCGGTGCATCGTGCCGCTGTCGGCAATCCAGCGCCGCCCGGTGGCGACGGCTCGCGCCCCGGCGTCACGCATCATCGCCAGTTCAGCCAGATCAGTTCCGCCGAGATCCTTGGTCGCTGCGGCAAGGGGGTGGACCCACAGGTCGGGCTTGCCTGACTGGGCGGCAAAACGCACTGCGCTGGGCTTGTCGAGCACCACGCCCTGATCGGGCATCAGCGCGGCACGGGTGATGCCGCCGAAGTGGAAGGCCGGTTTGTCAATCGCAAAGACGCCCAGGTCGACCAGCCCGGGTGCGATCAGTCTACCCTTAGCATCGATCACCGTGTCGCCGTCCTGCGGCGCGATGTCGCCCAGCGTCGCGATCCGGCCTTCGGCACAGCGCAGCGCGCCGATTTGCGGCTCACCGAAGGGCAGGACGAGCCGGCCGTTGATCAGCGTGAGGGGCGCCGGAGTGCTCATGACCAGCCCTCCACGGCGCGGGTTCGCCGGGTCAGGACGTCAAGGCAAGCCATGCGCATCGCCACGCCCATTTCCACCTGAGTGGTGATGGCCGATCGCCCGGCGAGGTCGGCGACAGTGCTGTCGATCTCGACACCGCGGTTCATCGGCCCCGGGTGCATGACCAGGGCATCGGGCTTGGCCTTGGCAAGCCGCTCCAGCGTCAGTCCGTAGAGGTGACGGTATTCGCGCGGGCTTGGGATGAACTGGCCGCTCATCCGCTCCTGTTGCAGTCGCAGCATCATCACCACGTCGGCGCCATCAAGTGCCGCATCGAAGTCGTGAAAAGAAGCAACCTTCATCGCCTCTATCCCGGCTGGCATCAGCGCCGGCGGGGCGCAGACGCGGACGTCGGCGCCCAAAGTAGTGAGGCAATGGATATTCGATCGCGCCACACGGCTGTGCAGGATGTCGCCACAAATGGTGATCGTCAGCTTGCCAAAATCGCCCTTTGCGCGCCGGATGGTCAGGGCATCGAGCAGGCCCTGGGTCGGATGCTCATGCTGGCCGTCACCGGCGTTGAGCACCGGGCAATCCACCTTGTCGGCGATCAACTGGACCGCGCCCGAAGCAGCATGGCGGATGACGATCGCATCGGGGTGCATGGCATTCAGCGTCAGCGCTGTATCGATCAGCGTTTCGCCCTTCTTCACGCTCGATTGCGCGGCGTGCATGTTGACCACATCGGCCCCCAGCCGCTTGCCGGCGATCTCAAAAGACAGCAGCGTGCGGGTTGAATTTTCGAAGAAGGCGTTGACCACAGTCAGGCCGGACAGGAGCTCGGCGCGCTTCTTGGGCTGGCGGTTCAGCGTGACCCATTGTTCCGCCTCATCCAGCAGAAAATGGATCTCCCACGGTGCCAGGCCCGCCAGGCCCGTCAGGTTGCGGTGCGGAAAGGCAGCGGATCCGGCTGGATAGCGGCCCGCGGCGGTTGGTTCTGGCGATGTCATTGAAGCCAGCTTCCTAGACCTGGTTTTGCGCGGGGGCAAGGCTCCAGAGTGCAGGTCGGTGCCGACTGTGCTTGCATGCCCTGAGTCTGCCCCCGGTCGTCTGCCATGGCCCCTTGATCGACGGTGGACTCGCTTTGAGCCAGGTCGCTTCCTATGTGCACAACTGGTTTAACTGGGGATTGCACATCGCATGGTCTTCGCGCGCAAGGTCTGGGCACTGCTGGTCGGCATCAAGGATGGCCTGGTGCTGCTGTTCATGCTGTTGTTCTTCATGGCGCTTTACGCGGCGCTCACGGCGCGTCCCTCGCCCGGGCAGGTCCGCGATGGCGCGTTGTTGTTGAAGCTCGATGGCGTCGTGGTGGAAGAGCCAGCCCAGGTCGATCCCTTCGCACTGTTGATGTCCAGCGAGACCCCAATCACCGAACATCGCGCCCGCGATGTCGTGCGCACACTCGAAGCTGCGGCCAAGGACGATCGGATCAAGGCGGTCGCGCTTGACCTGTCGCGCTTCATGGGCGGTGGGCAGGTTACGCTGCAGGAGGTCGGTGCTGCGCTCGATGCGGTGCGCAAGGCCAAGAAGCCGGTGGTGGCGTTTGCCCATGCCTATGCCGATGATGGCCTGCTGCTGGCCGCTCATGCCAGTGAGGTCTGGGTTGATCCGCTGGGCGGGGCCTTTGTCATGGGACCGGGCGGGCAGCGGCTCTACTACGGTGATGCGCTGGCCCGCTTCAAGGTGACCCCGCACGTCTTTAAGGTTGGCACTTACAAGGATTTCGTCGAGCCCTTCATCCAGAATCAGGCCTCCCCTGCTTCGAAGGAGGCCCGCGCGGCGGTTTATGCCGCGCTGTGGGAAGACTGGCAGGCCCATGTGAAGACGGCCCGGCCCAAGGCCGATCTGGCGCGGGTAACCAGCGATCCGGTTGGCTGGCTGCGCGCCAGCAATGGCGATTCCGCCCAGGCCGCGCTGAGCGCCGGACTGGTCGACAAGCTGGGTACCCAGGCTGAGTTCCACGATCGGATGCGTGCGCTGGTGGGCGAGGACCCCTATGACGATGCCCCCGGTAGCTTTGTGCACACCAAGCCCGCCGCACTGCTGGCTGCTCATCCGGTGGAGCAAGCGGGTGAGGCAATCGCCGTGGTCACGGTGGCCGGCGAGTTGGTCGACGGCAAGGCTGGCCCGGGCACCGCTGGCGGCACCCGCATTGCCAAGCTGATCGATCAGGCCAATGCCGATGGCGCTAAGGCGCTTGTGCTCCGGGTCGATTCGCCCGGCGGATCGGTCATGGCATCGGAAGAGATCCGGACCGCGTTGCACCGCTTCAAGGCGGCCGGCAAGGACGCGGATGGCAATGATCGCCCGGCGCGCCCAGTCGTCGTTTCGATGGTCAATCTTGCGGCGAGCGGCGGCTATTGGGTGTCGACCCCGGCAGACCGCATTTTTGCCGAACCCGGCACGATTACTGGCTCGATCGGGATCTTTGCCATGATCCCGACTTTCGAGCGCGCGCTGGCCGATTATGGCGTGACTTCCGATGGGGTGCGGACAACGCCGCTGTCGGGCCAGCCGGATCTGCTGACCGGGCTCACGCCCGAGCTCAAGGACATGATCCAAGCCAACATCGAAAACAACTACCGCCGCTTCCTGGGGCTGGTCGGCACGGCCCGCAAGCAGACCCCGGAGCAGGTCGATGCCAATGCCCAGGGCCGCGTCTGGGATGGCGGCACGGCGCGCCAGAAGGGGCTGGTTGATGCCTTTGGCGGGCTCGATGCCGCGCTGGCCGATGCCGCGCAGCGGGCGAAGCTCGGTGATGACTGGCACGCTGCCTGGTACGGCGAGGAAGTCGATCCCTATGCCTCGCTGATCGAGCAGCTGCGCGGCGACGAGGATTCGACCGGTGACGTGGCCGGGCTGGATCTGACCGGGCTGGTGGCGGCCCGCCAGCAAGCCCAGTTTGACCGCCTGCTGGCCGATGCCGGTCGGCTGTTTGAGGCCCGCGGTGCCCAGGCGCTGTGCCTTGAATGCCCGGTGCCGAGCGGTGCGGTTCAGGCACCGCACTCGCAATCGGGGTGGCTGGCGCAGCTCGTGGGGCTATTCGCTCGCTAGCGCGCTTGCCCTTTGGGGCAAGGGCCACTAAGGGCCACCGCTTGATTCAGGCGATCCTGAATCGGCTTCGTCGGCATGCGGGCGTGGCGGAATTGGTAGACGCGCTGGATTTAGGTTCCAGTATCGCAAGATGTGGGGGTTCGAGTCCCTTCGCCCGCACCAGTTCGCCCGGCCCTGATGCCGCCAGCCGATGAGCCGATAGCCGGTTTGATTGAGAAGGCTTCTATTGTCATGCAGATTGTCGAGACCAGCAACGAAGGTTTGAAGCGCGCCTATACGGTCAAGATCCCGGCGAAGGACATCGCCGCGCGGATCGATGGCGAAGTGGCCAAGATTGCCCCGCAGGTGCGCATGCCCGGCTTCCGCCCTGGCAAGGTACCGGCCAACCTGGTCAAAAAGATGCATGGCCCGGCGCTGCATCAGGAAGCGCTGAACACCACCGTGCGTGAAGCGATGGACAAGCTGTTGGCGGATCACAAGCTGCGTCCCGCGATGCAGCCGCAGGTTTCGCTGGGCGACGGCTATGAGGAAGGCAAGGACGCCGAGCTTTCGGTTGCGGTCGAAGTGCTGCCGACCATTGCCACGCCTTCGCTTGATGGCATCAAGCTGGAAAAGTTGGTGGTCGCGGTCAACGAAGCCGAAGTTGACGAGCAGGTTGCGAAGATTGCTTCCGGTTCGAAGAGCTTTACCGATGCCAAGAAGGGGAAGAAGGCCGAAACCGGCGATCAGCTGATCATCGATTTCGTCGGCAAGCTTGATGGCGTCGAATTTGAAGGTGGCAAGGCTGAAGACGCTGCGCTGGAAATCGGGTCGGGCCGTTTCATCCCGGGCTTCGAAGAGCAGCTCGTCGGCGCCAAGGCCGGTGACGAAAAGACCATCACGGTGACCTTCCCGGCCGATTATCCGGCGGACAACCTCAAGGGCAAGGACGCCCAGTTCGACATCACCGTCAAGGCGGTGAAGGTGCCCGGCGAAACCAAGATTGACGATGATTTCGCCAAGAACCTTGGCCTGGAAAGCCTTGAGCAGCTTAAGGGCCTCCTGCGCGGCCAGATTGAACAGGAACTGGCCGGGCTGACCCGCACCCAGATGAAGCGCGCCCTGCTCGATCAGCTCGCTGCCGGTCATGACTTCGACGTGCCGCCAAGCATGGTTGAGGCTGAATTCAGCCAGATCTGGGCCCAGCTGCAGCAGGAAGCCCAGAACGAGGCCGATCCGGCTGCCGCGCTCGCCGAAATCGAGGCTGAAAAGGGTGATTACGAAGCAATCGCCGTGCGCCGCGTGCGCCTTGGCCTGCTGCTGTCGGAAATCGGCCAGGCCAACGGCGTCGAAGTGTCGGGCCAGGAGATGCAGATGCTGGTGGCCCAGGCCGCCCAGCAGTATCGCCCGGAAGACCGCCAGCGGTTTGCCGAATTCATCAGCCAGGATCCGCTGGCCGCAGCCCAGCTGCGTGCCCCGCTGTTCGAGGACAAGGTGGTCGACTTCCTGTTCGACAAGGCTGAACTGACCGAGCGGACCGTAACCCGCGAAGAGCTGCAGGCCGCGATCGAGGCGGAGGAAACTGCTGAAGCTCCGGCCAAGCCCGCCAAGAAAGCACCGGCGAAGAAGGCTGCTGACAAGGCTGAAGCCAAGCCCGCCAAGGCTGAAAAGCCGGCCAAGAAGGAAGCTGCTCCCAAGGCCGAAAAGGCCGAGAAGAAGCCGGCTGCCAAGAAGGCGGCCAGCAAGTAAGCTGACGGCAAAATCCGGACCTAGCGGGGCGGCGCCTTACTGGCGTCGCCCCGTTTGCTTTTCAGCACCAGGCTATTGCGGGGTAAAGGCGCGCCGGACGTAAATCGGCATCTGCTCGGCAATGGTGTCGAACGGTGCGGCATTCATGCCGATCCGGCACATCCGCCCCATCCATTGCGGAGCCCCTGAAGCCAGCGCCACAAAGACATCGGCCGGAACAGGTGGCAAGCGGCCTGCCGCGATGTGCGGTTCAGCCCAGGCGAGACCACGGCTGCTGACGATATCGTGCACGACCTGCGATTGGTCGGCAAAGTCTTCAATCCATTTCGAGCCGGACACGTCGAACATGAACGCGGCACCACCAGGGTCATCGCGCTGAAAGGCAAAGGCGGCCCGGACGGCGGCCTCGACTCCGTCCAGCGGGTCATCAGGTTCGGTCATCGCTGCCATCACCCGGCCCCAGAAGTCGCGTCGGACCAGCGTGTAGACGGCGAAGCCCAAGTCTTCCTTGGTTGGGAACTGATGGAACAGCGCACCGTTCGAAACGCCGGCCAACCGGCAGATTTCCCCGACAGAGGTGCCGTCAAAGCCCTTGGCCAGGAACAACTCGCGCGCTGCCGCGATGATCCGGTGACGGGTTTCAGAGGAGCGGCTCTGTTTCACAACGGTAGTCTTTGCAACAGTTTGCAACCCAGTGCAACGCTCTGGAGTATTACTCGCCCCATCGTTTGAAGCGGGGATTTGGGACGGTTGCGGTACGCGCCCTTTCATAAGCAGTGCCTGCTTTCAGAACCGCATGGTCCTGCCACTTGGCGGCCATGAAGGAAAGGCCGACCGGCAGGCCCTCGACCGCACCCATCGGCACGGTCAGGTGGGGATAGCCGGCGATTGCGGCCAGGCTTCCCGCACCGATGTTCAGGAAGCGGTCACCACTGACCAGGTCCGTGGTCCAGGCCGGTCCAGCGGTTGGAGCGATCAACAGGCTGACCTTGTGGTCCGCCAGCAACTTGTCGATGCCCAGCTCGCCCGCCAGTTTCAGCGAATTGGCCCGGGCCTTGGCCAGAGCCGCGGCATCGGTGAGTTTGTCGGCGGCGATAAAGGTATCCTGCCCGAACCAGCGCAGTTCCGTGGCAGCATTGGCCTGGTTGAAGGCAATGACCTCGGCCAGGCTGCGCGGCAGGCCTGTGCCTGGCAAGGTTGAGAGATAGGCGTTCAGATCGCGGCGCAGTTCGTGATACAGTACTGCGCCTTCGTCGCGGTACATCGCATCATCGGGCTGGAAATCGATGTCGACCAGTTCGGCTCCGCCCGCGCGAAGATCGGCAAGGGCAGCTTCGAAGACGCGTTTTACGCCGGCATGGTTGCCCACGTCACGCCGCAGCACGCCGATCCTTAGCCCCTTGAGCGAGGCGGTAGCGAGACCGGCGGTGTAGTCAGTCTTGCGCGCATCGGCCTCTGCCGTTGCCGGATCGGCTGAATCGCTGCCGGCAATCGCATTGAGCAGCAGGGCAGCATCCGCGACGTTGCGCGTCATCGGTCCGGCGGTATCCTGGCTGGCGCTGATCGGGATCACGTGAGTCCGGCTGACCAGACCCACGGTCGGCTTCAGGCCAACGATGCCGTTGACCGCTGCCGGGCAGGTGATCGAGCCATCAGTTTCGGTGCCGATCGCTGCCCAGGCCATGCCCGCAGCGACTGCGGCCCCGCTACCCGAAGACGAGCCGCAGGTGTTGCGATCGATCGCATGGGGATTTCTGGTCAGTCCGCCCACGGCGCTCCACCCCGACGTGCTCGGCGAATTGCGAATGTTGGCCCATTCGGACAGGTTGGTCTTGCCCAATACCACGCCGCCAGCCTGACGCAGACGCGCAACCAGCGGCGCGTCACGGCCGGTCAGGTTGTCCTTCAGTGCCAGCGAACCGGCAGTCGTCGGCCATTCCCGGGTTTCGACATTGTCCTTGATCAGCACGGTGCGGCCATCAAGCGGGCCGGTTCCGGCGAGGCGTGCGGCTTGGGCTGGCGCATCCTTGGCGTAGACGATCACGGCGTTGAGTTGCGGCCCGGCGTCATCAAGCCGGGCAATGGCGCGGAGCTGTTCCGCCGCTTCGGCCTTGCGCTGCGCGGGGGAAGCGGAATTGCCGCTCTGCGCATTGGCTGGCAGGGCTGGCAGTGCCAGGGCCGCCATAGCCATGCCGATGATCAGACGTACGCGAATAGGCCGCATGAGATGAGGTGCTCCGGAGAATGGGTCCCGGGCCATGCTGGATCGTATGGGCGCGGGATGCAAGTTGCTAACGGCCACAGGTTGAATTGACCCAGTTCTGCTATCGGGAATCCGCCGTGCAGCGCTCTATTGTGCTTGTCCGCACTTGATCGATTGCCGTTCTGTTGGCCCTGCTGGTCGCCGTGATCCTCTGGCCGGCGTCGGCCACTGCCCAGGGCGCCGTCGTCTGCCCGAACGGCCCCGGGCCGGGCGAACGGCAGGTGGGGATCACCGGCGGCGGCTAAGGCGTGGCTTGGGTGCCGGTCTGCGTCAGTGATGGTTCGGGCGGTTATGCTCCTGCGGCGCCCGCGATGCGGGCGATTGACCACTACTATGCTGCCGCCTGGCACCAGCAATCCAACGACGCCTGGATCGACAGCAAGCAGCTGGGCAGCAAGCCCTGGACCGGGGGCACCTGCCGCATCGTCTAGGTGATCGACTCGCGGGTTGGCGGGCTGGAGCGGGTGCCGATCCTCTAGGGCCGCGGGGGGGCGTGGCGGTCGCGCTCAAAAGCAAGGGTTAACACCCTTGAACATCGCGGCGCCTGCGCCGACATAGGCGGTCCAATCAGATGAGGACCTCCATGCTCGACCTGTTCAACCAGCCCGGCGCTCAGGGCAAATTCTCGATCGATCCTGTCACCGGCGCGCTGATCCCGGTGGTGGTCGAGCAATCGAGCCGCGGCGAACGCAGCTTCGATATCTACTCGCGTTTGCTGCGCGAACGGATCATTTTCGTCACTGGCGAAGTTGAGGACCATATGGCCTCGGTAATCGTCGCCCAGTTGCTGTTCCTCGAGAGCGAGAATCCGTCGAAGGATATCTCGATGTACATCAACTCGCCCGGCGGGGTGGTGACGGCCGGTATGGCGATCCACGATACCATGCAGTACATCCGCCCACGCGTTTCGACCGTCTGTATCGGCCAGGCCTGCTCGATGGGCAGCTTCCTGCTGGCGGCGGGCGAGCCCGGCATGCGCGTGGCGTTGCCCAATGCCCGGATCATGATCCACCAGCCCTCGGGCGGGGCGCGCGGCATGGCCTCAGATATCGAGATCCAGGCCCGCGAGATCCTGCGCCTCAAGCAGCAGATGCATGAAATGTATTCGAAGTTCACCAGCAAGACGGTGGACGAGGTGGCCGAGGCGATGGACCGCGATACCTGGATGTCGGCCGAGGAAGCCCGCGACTTCGGGTTGGTCGACAAGGTCTTCGAAAGCCGTCCCGCCGCCGAGGGCGAGGCGACCGGATCGGGCGGGGCGCCGGAATAGCGCCGAAAGCTGTTGCTAACCTTGCCGCTTCAGCCCGGCGCAAGCACCCCCGGGCTATGAGGCAGGATTGAATATTGTTGCAGCCGGGTTACACTCCCGGCGAATCCCCCGTTCCGGCGGGGCCAGTGGACGAAAGCATGACCAAACTGACCGGATCCGACGCGAAGAGCACCCTCTACTGCAGCTTCTGCGGCAAGAGCCAGCACGAGGTGAGGAAGCTCATCGCCGGGCCGACCGTGTTCATCTGCGATGAATGCGTTGAACTGTGCAACGACATCATCCGCGAGGAAACCAAGGCCGGGATCGCGGGGAAGAAGGATGGCGGGGTTCCGACGCCCAAGGACATCTTCGAGACGCTGAACGATTATGTGATCGGCCAGGACCGCGCCAAGCGCGTGCTCTCGGTCGCGGTGCACAACCACTACAAGCGCCTCAAGCACAGCGGCAAGGGCGGCGAAGTTGAACTCTCCAAGTCCAACATCCTGCTGGTCGGCCCGACCGGTTCGGGCAAGACCCTGCTCGCCCAGACCCTGGCCAAGACCTTCGACGTGCCCTTCACCATGGCTGATGCCACCACGTTGACCGAAGCCGGCTATGTGGGCGAGGACGTGGAGAACATCATCCTCAAGCTGCTGCAGGCCAGCGACTACAACGTCGAGAAGGCCCAGCACGGGATCGTCTACATCGACGAGATCGACAAGATCAGCCGCAAGGCGGAAAACCCCAGCATCACCCGCGATGTGTCGGGCGAAGGCGTGCAGCAAGCCCTGCTCAAGCTGATGGAAGGCACGACCGCATCGGTGCCGCCGCAGGGCGGGCGCAAGCATCCGCAGCAGGAATTCCTGCAGGTCGATACCACCAACATCCTGTTCATCTGCGGTGGCGCTTTCGCCGGCCTGGAAAAGATCATCGCCGACCGCCTGCAAAAGCGCTCGATCGGGTTCGGCGCGCATGTGGCCGATCCGGACAAGCGCCGGGTGGGTGAACTGTTGCAGAAGGCCGAGCCGGAAGACCTGCTCAAGTTCGGCTTGATCCCGGAATTCGTCGGCCGCTTGCCGGTGATCGCGACATTGGAAGACCTCGATGTCGAGGCCTTGGTCAAGATCCTGCGCGAGCCGAAGAACGCGCTGATCAAGCAGTATTCCAAGCTGTTCGAGCTGGAAGATGTGACCCTGACCTTCACCGACGAAGCGCTTGAAGCGATCGCCAAGAAGGCAATCGAGCGTAAGACCGGCGCCCGCGGCCTCCGTTCGATCGTCGAAGGGCTGCTGCTGGATACGATGTTCGACGTGCCGAGCGAGAACGAGATCGCCGAAGTGGTCGTTGACAAGGACGTCGTCGATGGCCGCAAGGAGCCGGTGCGCGTGCTCAAGGGCAAGGAACAGGCGGCCTAGGCTGAGCGCTCGCTCACCTCAGTACTGGTCTTAAGGCGGCCGCTTTTAGCGGTCGCTGCGGCCCCGCATACGTTTTCCCGACCCGCCACCGCTTGCCCCTAAGGGCTGCGGTCACTACCCCCTGTGGAGAGTTGGCCTGAGGGCCCGCCCTGGGGAGGCAGTGCGACCATGAAACGCGGATCGGATAGCTTGCTGCTGTTTGGCGCGACCGGCGATCTGGCGCAGCGAATGCTGCTGCCCTCGCTTTGCGCACTCCACGCGGACAAGCTGGTGGCCGAGGACCTCAAGATTATCGGCACGGCCCGGCAGGGCCTTGACGATGCCGCCTATCGTAACTTTGCGCGGGCTGCGCTGGAAAAGTTCATGCCGGTCGAACGCCGCGGCGGGATGGGCACTTTCCTCAACCGGCTGCATTACCAGCCGCTCGATGCCACGGACCAGGCGGGCTACCGCACGCTCGCCAAGAAGGTCGGGCCGGTCGACGAAGGCCTGGCGATTTTCCTCTCCACCGCACCCGCCTTGTTTGAGCCTACCATTGCCGGGCTGGCCGCATCAGGCCTCGCCAGCGACAAGGCACGGATCGGCCTTGAAAAGCCGCTTGGCACCGATCTGGAGAGTAGCCGGCACATTAACGATGCGGTTGCCAGCGCCTTTCGCGAGGAGCAGATTTTCCGGATCGACCATTACCTTGGCAAGGAAACGGTCCAGAATCTGCTGGCGCTGCGCTTTGCCAATATCCTGTTTGAGCCGCTGTGGAATGCGGCCCACATCGATCATGTCCAGATCACCGTGGCCGAGACGGTCGGGCTGGAAGGCCGGGTGGGCTTCTATGACGGAGCCGGGGCGCTGCGCGACATGGTGCAGAACCACATGCTCCAGCTGCTCGCCCTGGTGGCGATGGAGCCGCCGAGCAGCTTTGACGCCACGGCGGTGCGCGACGAAAAGGTCAAGGTGCTGCGCTCGCTGCGGATGGTCGGCGCCGATGAAACCGTGACCGGCCAGTACCGCGCCGGCGCGATCGATGGCCAGGCCGTGCCGGGTTATGACGAGGAACTGGGCAAGGACAGCGACACGGAGACCTTTGTCGCGATCAAGGCGCACCTCGACAACTGGCGCTGGAAGGGCGTGCCCTTCTACCTGCGCACCGGCAAGCGGCTGCCGACCAGGCGGACCGAGATCGTGGTCCAGTTCCGCCGGGTGCCTCATTCGATCTTTGCCGGGAAGGGCGCAAAGAGCGAGCCCAACCGGTTGGTGATCGGGATCCAGCCGGAAGAAAACATCACTCTGTCGTTGATGGCCAAGGTGCCCGGGCTGGACCGCGAAGGCCTGCGCCTGCGCGAAGTGCCGCTCGACATCCGGATGCAGGATGCCTTTGCCGGTCCGACCAAGCGGATCGCTTATGAGCGGCTGCTGCTCGATCTGATTGAGGGTGATCAGACGCTGTTTGTCCGCCGTGACGAGGTGGAGGCCCAGTGGGACTGGATCGATGCGATCCGCACCACCTGGGCGGACAGCGGCGTGACTCCCAAATCTTACACCGCCGGGACCTGGGGGCCCTCGGCCGCAATCGCGCTGACCGAGCGCGACGGAGTGCACTGGCATGAGTAATCTTCACCCTGCAATCGAACGCGTTACCGCACGGATCATCGAAAAGTCGGCGCCGACCCGCCGCCGTTACCTCGATTTGATGGACCGCGAGGCGGAGCGTTTTCCGAACCGCAATGCGCTGTCCTGCTCCAACCTGGCCCACGGCTTTGCCGCCGCGCTGGAAGACAAGTCTGCGATCAAGAGTGGGCGCGGGGCCAACCTCGCCATCGTGACCGCTTACAACGACATGCTCTCGGCGCATCAGCCCTATGGCCGCTATCCCGAAGCGATGAAGCTGTATGCCCGCGAGGTTGGGGCAACCATGCAGGTGGCCGGCGGCGTTCCGGCTATGTGCGACGGCGTGACCCAGGGGCAGGACGGCATGGAGCTGTCGCTGTTCAGCCGCGACGTGATCGCGCTGAGCACCGCTGTTGCCATGAGCCATGCGATGTTCGATGGCATGGCCATCCTGGGCATTTGCGACAAGATCGTGCCTGGTCAGTTCATCGGCGCCCTGCGGTTTGGCTACCTGCCCGCCATATTCGTGCCCGGCGGACCAATGCCCTCGGGCCTGGCCAACAAAGAAAAGCAGAAGGTCCGCCAGCTCTATGCAGAAGGCAAGGCGACGCGCGCCGACCTGCTGGAAAGCGAGAGCGCCAGCTATCACTCGCCCGGTACCTGCACGTTTTACGGCACCGCCAACTCCAACCAGATGATGATGGAGCTGATGGGGCTCCATGTGCCGGCATCGGCTTTTGTGCCGCCCAATACCCCGCTGCGTTCGGCGCTGACCCGCAAGGCGGTGCACCGCCTTGCCGAGATTGGCCGCGAAGGGCAGGACTATCGCCCGATGGCGCGGGTGGTTGATGAGAAAGCGATCATCAACGCCGCAGTCGGCCTGCTGGCCACGGGCGGTTCGACCAATCATGCGATCCACCTGCCGGCGATGGCCCGCGCCGCCGGGATTCAGCTCGATTGGCAGGATCTTGACGAACTCTCTGCCGCAGTGCCGCTGATCGCCCGGGTCTATCCCAACGGCGCGGCTGACGTGAACCATTTCCACGCCGCCGGGGGGATGGGGTTTGTCACCCGAGAACTGCTTGGTGCCGGCCTGATTCATGGCGACGTGCTGACCGTCGCCGAGGGCGGGATGGCTGCCTATGCCAGCGAGCCCGCGATGGATGGTGAACAGCTGGTCTGGACCCCGGCGCCAGAGACCAGCGGTGATCCCACGATCCTTGCCCCGGTATCCGCACCGTTCAATCCCGACGGTGGCATGCGGTTAGTCACCGGCAATCTGGGCCGGGGGACGTTCAAGACCTCCGCCGTCGATCCATCACGCTATACGATCGAGGCACCCTGCCGTGTCTTCGAAAGCCAGGAAGGCGTCCAGGCGGCGTTCAAGGCCGGTGAGCTTGACCGCGATGTCGTGGTGGTCGTCCGTTTTCAGGGGCCGCGGGCCAATGGCATGCCCGAACTGCACAAGCTGACGCCGCCACTGGGCGTGCTGCAGGACAAGGGCTTCAAGGTCGCGCTGGTGACTGATGGCCGGATGAGCGGCGCTTCGGGCAAGGTTCCGGCGGCGATCCATGTCACGCCCGAGGCATTGGGCGGTGGCCCGTTGGCACTGGTCCGGGATGGCGATGTGATCCGCCTGTGCGGCAACACTGGCAATCTGGAAGTGCTGGCCGATCTTTCGACGCGCGAGCCCGCATTGGCTCCGCCCGACGCCATGGGCATGGGCCGCGAACTGTTCGCGATGTTCCGCCGCTTTGCCGACGGGGCTGAACAGGGCGGTTCGGCCATGCTGGCGGAGGGCGGGCTGTGACCCAGCTCGTCACGGTCGATATCGGCGGGACCCACGCGCGCTTTGCCCTGGCTACGGTTAGGGCTGATGGCAGCATCGAACTCGGCGAACCGGCGACACTTCACACCCGCGATCACGCCAGCTTCCAGACCGCATGGGAGGATTTTGCCCGGATGCAGGGCGGCAGCCTGCCCGATGCCGTCGCCATTGCCGTGGCCGGGCCAGTCGGCGGGGAAGTGATCCGCTTCACCAACAACCCCTGGATTATCCGTCCGGCGCTGATTCCAGAGAAACTGGGCGCCAGCCGCTACACGGTGGTCAATGATTTCGGGGCCGTTGGCCATGCCGTGGCGCGGGCTGGGGATGATCATTTCATTCACCTGACCGGACCGGATGTAGCCCTGCCCGCGTCCGGAACACTCTCGATTGTCGGTCCCGGCACCGGCCTCGGCGTCGCCCATGTCTGGCGCGATGGCGAGGGCGGCTACCGGGTCCAGCCGACCGAGGGCGGGCATATCGACTTTGCCCCGCTCGACACGATCGAGGACGCGATTCTTGCTCGCCTGCGCCAGCGCTATCGCCGCGTTTCGGTCGAGCGGGTGGTGTCGGGGCCGGGTCTGGTCGACATTTACGAGGCCTTGGCCGCCATGGAAGGCCGCGCAATTCAGCCGACTGACGACAAGTCGTTGTGGCAGCTCGGCCTGTCAGGCGACGACAGCCTTGCCGCCGCCGCGGTTGACCGGTTTTGTCTCTCGCTTGGCGCAGTTGCGGGGGACATCGCCCTTGCCCAGGGTGCCAGCGGTGTGGTCATCGCCGGCGGGCTTGGTCTGCGCATTCGCGATACCCTGCTCCGCTCTGGCTTTGCCGAGCGGTTCCGCGCCAAAGGGCGCTTCAGCGAGCTGATGGCTGCCCTGCCGGTCAAGCTTATCACCCATTCCCAGCCCGGCCTTTACGGCGCTGCGGCAGCCTTTGCTTCGGAACATCTATCATGACACCAATCGAAAGAATCATGCGTCTCGCTCCGGTTATTCCGGTGCTGGTGATCGAGGACGTTGCCCACGCCGTGCCGGTGGCAGAAGCGCTCGTCCGTGGCGGCTTGCCGGTGCTGGAAGTGACCTTGCGCACGGCTGCGGCGCTGGACGTGATCCGGGCGATGAAGACGGTGCCGGGCGCGATGGTTGGGGCCGGGACCGTCCTCAACGAATACGCGCTCGACGATGCTCTGTCGGCCGGGAGCGAGTTCATCGTTTCGCCGGGCCTGACCAAGCCGCTGGCCCGCGCCGCCGAAGCGGCAAAGGTGCCGTTCCTGCCAGGCGTATCGACGCCAACGGATATCATGCGCGGCCTTGATCTGGGTCTTGACCGGTTCAAGTTCTTCCCGGCTGAGGCGAACGGCGGGATCCCGGCCTTGAAGGCCATAGCCGCGCCGTTCGGTTCGGTTCGGTTCTGCCCGACGGGTGGGATCACCGCTGCAACCGCGGCGGAATGGCTGGCGCTCGACTCCGTCCTGTGCTGCGGCGGATCATGGCTGGTCGGCAAGGGCGCGCCAGACGTCGCCACGATCGAGGCAGCCGCCCGTGCCGCTGCTGCTTTGGCGCGATGACCAGGCTGGCTGCGCTCGACCAGCGGCTGCAAGAGCTGCATGCCCGCACGGCCGAGACGCCGCTGTTCAATCCGGTTTTCCAACTTGGGCTTGAGCTTTCGCGCGAGCTGGAAAGCGGGATGCTTTCGCTGAGCGAACTGGAAGCGCTTGTTGCCGAGCTGGAATGCCAGGGTCTGCAATCTCGTGCCGAACGGCTGGCGCGACTGGCCGGGCCGGTCGATCCGGCGCTAAACGACACCAGTATTGCTCGCCTGGCAGATCAGGAACCGGACTTTGCCGCTTTCGCGGCGCGGTGGGCCAAGCCGTTGGCGCATATCGTTTTCACGGCGCACCCTACTTTCCTGCTGGCGCGGGCCCAGGGTGAGGCCGTGGCGCAATCCGCCTCGGCTGGCGCGATTGGTGCAGCGACCACCTGCGTGGCACCTCCGACCCGTGAACCCATCACGCTTGATAGCGAGCATGCCCAGGCCATGGCTGCGCTGGCCCATGCCCAGACCGCGCGCGACCGCATCACCGGCCTGTTGTTCGCGGCGGCGCGCAAGCGCTGGCCGGATCAATGGCGCAAGCTTGCCCCGGTGCCGCTGCGGCTGGCCAGCTGGGTCGGCTATGACATGGACGGCCGCACCGACATCACCTGGGCAACCTCGCTGCGTTACCGCCTCTCGGAAAAGGCTAAGCGGCTGGCGGGTTATGGCACGGCCTTGGGAGCCGTCGCGCCCGATCTGGCGGGACAACTGGTCCGCGCATCGGCCTTTGCGGCAGAGCAGGCCGCAGCCTTTGCGGCGGACCTGTCCGATCCGGCCGCACTGTCTTTGACCGCTAACGCCTTTACCGCCGATCACCCGGACAAGCTGATCAGTCTGGCACCGACGATCGCGGCACTGGAAGAGCGTGCCGCAAGCGCAGATGACGATACCGCCGAAGCCCTGCTGAGGGTGGCTTCGGCGATGCGCGCCGATGGGCTGGGCATGGGCTGGATCCACTTCAGGGTGAACGCCAGCCAGCTCCAGAACGCGATCCGCCGCCGGATCGATCCCGCTGGCAAGCTCGACCTGGCGAGCCAGGCGGCACTGGTGCGGCTGCGCGAGCTGCTCGGTTCAGTTAAGCCGCTGCGCGCCAATATGGCGGCGCTGGCGATCGAAAACAGCACGGCGGTGCGCCAGTTCCTGCTGATCGCGCAGTTCCTGCGCCACGTTGATGCCGATACGCCGATCCGGATGCTGGTCGCCGAGTGTGAACAGCCGACTACCGTGCTGGCCGCGCTCTATTTCGCCGAGCTGTTCGGGGTGGCGGACAAGGTCGACGTTTCGCCGCTGTTCGAGACCGAGAGCGCGTTGGAACATGGCGGGCGGTTCCTTGATGCCGTGCTGTCTGAGCCGCACTACCAGGGCTATGCGCGCCGGCGCGGGCGGGTTTCGATCCAGACCGGTTTTTCCGATGCCGGACGCTTTGTCGGGCAAATCCCGGCGGCGCTGGCGATCGAGCGGCTGCAGGGCCGCCTGTCGGAAGCCATGGCTGCCAACGGCCTCACTGATGTGGCGGCGCTGATCTTCAACACGCACGGCGAATCGATGGGCCGCGGTGCCCATCCGATCAGCTTTGCCGACCGGCTGGAATGGCCGCTGTCCCCCTGGGCGCGGCGGCGGTTCGTGCGGGCGGGAATCGTGCTGGAGCCGGAAGTCAGCTTCCAGGGCGGCGACGGCTACCTGTTCTTCGGCACGCCGGAGCTGGCCTATGCCACGCTGACCCGCTTTGCCGAGCTGGCCCCGGCCAAGACCGATCCCGATGCGCCGCCCGATCCATTCTATCGCCGCACCGACCTCAGCCTCGATTTCTACCGGGCGATCCGGCGGGTCCAGCAAAGCAACCTCGCCAGCGCTACCTATGCCCGGGCGGTAAGCGCTTTTGGACTTGGTCTGCTTAACGAGACCGGCAGCCGCAAGAGCCGCCGCCAGTCGGACCTGGCGGCCGACCGGACGATGAGCCTGCGCCAGATTCGCGCCATCCCGCACAACGCCGTGCTCCAGCAGCTGGGTTATCCGGTCAACGTGATCGCGGGGTTCGGCACGGCGGCCGATGGCAATTACGAAGCCATTGCCGCGCTGCTGCGGGACAGCCAGCGCGGCCGGCAACTCGTGCGGCTGGTGCGGGCGGCCAACTCACTGGCCTCGATCAAAACCGTGGCGGCCTATGGAGAGCTGTTCAATTCGGCCTATTGGGCCAGCCGACCCTATCGCGGTGACGAGGAAGGCATTGCCGATGCCTGTCTCGCACTGGCCGAATATCTGACCAAGGATGATCGCACCGGGGTCTATCGTCGCTTTGCCTCGCGCCTCAGGGTCGATGCGCTCAAGCTCCACAAGCTGCTGGCACTGATCCCGGACGAGGTCCCGCTCGTGGGCCGCGAGCAGGTCCGGCGCGAGCTGGGTGTCCTCCAGGCGCTGCGGCTGGCGCTGTTCCAGCACATGTTCATCCGCGCTGTCTCGGTCCCGGCCTTCAGCCGCGCCAATGACATCAGCCGCGATGACGTGCTCGAGATGGTTTTCACGCTGCGGATTGATGAGGCTCTGGCTCAGCTGCGCCGCGCCTTCCCGGCCTCCGCGCCGAGTGTGGATGACTTTGCGGTGAGCGAACCGAGCGACTATCCGGATGAGGGCGCAGTCGGCTATGGCGCCATCCACCGTGACAATATCGAGCCGATCGCCGCCGCTCATGCCCTGGTCCTGCGCATTACTACGGTCATTGCCAACCAGTTTGGCGCCCATGGCTAGGCCAGCGGCATGACGCCGACCGAGCTGTCCATCGCCTTCTTCCTCCAGGTGGCGGTGATTCTGGTCACCTGCCGCCTGGTCGGCACGGTGGCGCAGCGCTGGCTGGGCCAGCCGCGCGTGGTGGGGGAGATGATCGCCGGGGTGATCCTGGGCCCCAGCCTGCTCGGGGCGCTGGCGCCGGAGGTGCAGAAATTCCTGTTCCCGCCGGAATCGAAGCCTATCCTGTTCGTGATCGCCCAATTCGGGGTGGGGCTTTACATGTTCCTGGTCGGGCTTGGCTTCGACCGGGACGGTTTCCGCAACGGTGCGCGCGGGGCGGCCTCTGTTTCACTCGCCGGGATGGCGGCGCCCTTTGCCGTGGCGGTGGCGATTGCCCCCTGGTTGCTCAGCTATGGCGGGTTGTTCACGCCCAAGGTAACCCAGTTCGAGGCGACGCTGTTTATGGGCGCGGCGATTGCGATCACCGCCTTCCCGATGCTGGCGCGGATCATCCACGAGCGTGGCCTGTCCGGATCGCCGCTGGGCACGCTCTCGCTCTCCGCCGGGGCGATTGACGATGCCGGGGCCTGGGTGCTGATCGCGCTGGTGCTGGCTAGCTTTGGCGATGGGCCGCAGGTGGCCGTGCTGGCGATTGGCGGCGGGTTCACCTTTGCCCTGTTCATGGTCATGGCTGCACCGCGCCTGCTGCTTGTGCTTGATCGCCGGATTGCGATGACGGGGATGGATGAGACGCTGCTGGCGATCGTGCTGGTGCTCTACCTGCTCTGCGCCTGGTTCATGGACCTGGCCGGCATCCATGCCGTCTTCGGTGGGTTCCTGCTGGGCACGGCCATGCCGCGGGGCAAGCTGACCGCGGCGATCCGTGAGAAGCTGGAGCCAGTCACCGTCGTGCTGCTGCTGCCGTTCTTTTTCACCTATTCGGGCCTTCATACCGAACTGACCTTGCTGGGCGATCCAGCCTTGTTGGCGGTCGCGGCGCTGATCCTGGTCCTGTCGATCGCAGCCAAGGGCGGGGCCTGTTATCTTGCGGCACGGCTCTCCGGGCAGGACCATGCCTCGGCATCCGGCATCGGGGCGCTGATGAACGCACGCGGGCTGATGGAGCTGATCGTGATCAATATCGGGTTGCAGCGCGGGATCATCACTCCGGCCCTGTTTTCAATGCTGGTGGTGATGGCGATTGTCACCACGCTGATGGCTTCACCCTTGTTCGAGGCCGTCTATGGCCGCCGTGCCCGGGCTGAGGGTAGGTTTTAGCCATGGTGGCTGCCGCCGCGCCCCAGTGGATCGTGCTGCATGGCCGGGCGAGCAGCCTGGTGCTTGAGGCCTGCCCCGATGAAGCCCCGCTTTGGCGCTATTGGGGGCCACGGCTGCCCGATGCGGCTCTGCCTGCCGCGCCGCTGCGCGATGGCCGCCCGGAGCCGACCTTCACCGTCCAGTTTGATCAACCGCTCAGCCTTGCCCCGGGCCTTGGCCAGGGTTGGTTTGGTGAGCCGGCGCTTCAGGCCCATCGTGCTGGGCAGGGCTGGACCTTCCAGGCCACCGCCTGTGGTGTAGTGGAAGAGCCTGGCCGCGCGAAAGTGACGCTCACCGACGCGGTTGCCGGAATTGCGCTGACAGTGACCCTCGCGCTTGATCCAACCAGCGACGTCCTGACCGTGTCGACCATCCTCACCAATACTGGCGAAGGTGTGCTCGACGTGCAGTGGCTCGCTGCAGCGGTCCTGCCGCTCCCTGCACACGCGCGTTGCGTCCGTTCGTTTGCGGGTCGGCACAATATTGAATTCGTGGCCGTCGAGGATCCGCTCACCCGCAGCCAGTGGCGCCGCGAGAACCGGCGGGGCCTCACCTCGCACGATTGTTTCCCCGGGGCGGTGGCGTTCGCGGATGGCTGTGCTTTCGGCGCGCAGCTTGCCTGGTCGGGCAACCATCTGCAGCTGATCGACTGGTGCGACGATGGCCGCTGGCAGTGGCAGCTGGGCGAAGGGCTGATGCCCGGTGAAGTGCGGCTGGCGCCCGGTGAAAGCCTGCAGTCGCCCGAAGTGCTGGCCACCTGCGCCGCCGATGCTGATGGCGTGGCACAGAATTTCCATGCCGCGGTGCGGACGCGGATGGATTGGCCCGGCGGCGCGATGCGGCCGCGCCCGGTCCACCTAAATACCTGGGAAGGCCTCTACTTCGATCACGATGAGGCCGCACTGAAGGAGCTTGCCGAGGCTGCGGCGCAGGCCGGGATCGAGCGCTTCGTGCTGGACGATGGGTGGTTCCATCGCCGCAACGATGACACCAGCAGCCTGGGTGACTGGTGGCCTGACGATACCAAGTATCCGCAAGGGTTGGGGCCACTGGCAGCCCATGTCACCGGTCTTGGCATGGAGTTCGGCCTCTGGGTCGAACCGGAAATGGTCAACCCGGACAGCGAGCTTTACCGCGCCCATCCGGACTGGGCGCTGCAAGTAAGCGGGCGGCCGCTGATTACCGCGCGCAACCAGCTGGTGCTGGATATGGGCCGCCGCGAAGTGCGCGATTGCCTTTACGAGCGGCTGGCCGGACTGTTGAGCGAATTGCCCATCACCTATCTCAAGTGGGACCATAACCGGGATCTGACCGCGGCGGGCGAGCGTCCTTCGTTCCGGCCACAGGTGCTTGGCACTTATGACCTGCTGGCACGGCTGCGGGCCGCGTTTCCGGCAGTTGAAATCGAAGCCTGTGCTGGCGGCGGCGGGCGGATCGACGCCGGTCTCGCCCGGTTCACGCACCGATTCTGGACCAGCGACAATATCGACGCGGTCAGCCGCGTGGCCATTCAGCGCGGGTTCCTGCAGTTCTTGCCGCCCGAACTGATGGGCAGTCATGTGGGTGCGGCGCCGGCCCATGCGACGGGCCGGATCCAGAAGATGTCATTCCGCAATCATGTTGCCCTGCCTGGGCATTTCGGGGTGGAGCTGGACCTGCGCAAGCTCAACGCCCGCGACCTCGCCCGGCTGGCCGAGGGCATCGCCCGGTACAAGGCGCTGCGCGACCGGTTCCATGCGGGGCAGGTCTGGCAGGGCGAGGCGGGCGACGGCCTGCTGTGGCAAGCCCACGGCAGCGCCGAAGCGCTGGTGTTGCTGGTTACCCGGCTGGCACCGCAAACGCACCGCCATGCCCCGGTGCTGCGCCTGCCGATGCTTGATCCGGCGCGGCGCTATCGCGTTGGTGCGGTGATACATCACGGTGCCTGGCTGGTGCAGCACGGGCTTGAACTGCCGCCGCTCCCCGCCGAAAGCGGATTGGTGCTGGAAGTGACCGCGCTATGACCTTCGATCCCACCGAACATCCGCATCGGCGCTACAACCCGCTGCGTGATGAATGGCTGCTGGTCTCACCGCACCGTGCGCGGCGGCCGTGGCAGGGCCAGGTTGACGAACCCGATCTGGCCGAACGCCCGGCGCATGATCCGGACTGCTACCTCTGTCCCGGCAATGCGCGCGTAACCGGAGAGCAGAACCCGAACTACACCGGCACTTTCGTGTTCCGGAACGACTTTGCCGCGCTGCTGCCTGACAGTCCCAGCCCCGAGGCGGGCGATCCGCTGTTCCGCATCGCTGAGGCGCGGGGGGAAAGCCGGGTGATTTGTTTCTCGCCCGACCATGCGTTGACCCTGCCCGAACTGCCGCTTCCTGCAATCCGCGGTGTGATCGACTGTTGGGCGGAGCAGGTTGCCGAGCTTTCTGCACGCTATGCCCATGTTCAGGTGTTCGAAAACAAGGGGGCGATGATGGGCTGTTCCAACCCGCATCCCCATGGGCAGATTTGGGCGACCAGCTATGTGCCGCAGGAACCTATGACTGAGGCGCGGACCCAGCGCGACTGGGCCGGCGAAGCACCGATGCTGCTTGAGCTGGCCGAGCGCGAGGCGGATGGCCCGCGCGTGGTGGTGCAGACCGAGCATTGGTTGGCGATCGTGCCCTACTGGGCGGCCTGGCCATTCGAAGTGCTGTTGCTCCCGCGCTTCGTGGTGCGCCGTCTGCCGGAACTGAGTGATGCACAGCGCGACGATCTGGCAGCGGCGCTCAAGGCGCTGACCGTGCGCTACGACAATCTGTTCCAGACCAGCTTCCCCTATTCGATGGGCTGGCACGGCGCACCGGGGCAGGGCGTCGAACATCCGCGCTGGCAGCTCCACGCCCATTTCTATCCGCCGCTGCTCCGGTCCGCCTCGATCCGCAAGTTCATGGTCGGGTATGAACTGCTGGCCGAGGCCCAGCGCGACCTGACGCCGGAGCAGGCTGCCGAGCGCCTTCGCGCCGCGGGTGAGGTCCATTACCGGCAGGTACCATGATCGACGCGCTACAAGCCCTGTTCCACAAGCATTTCGGCGCGGCACCTGAAGTGATCGCCCGCGCCCCCGGCCGGGTCAACCTGATCGGCGAGCACACCGATTACAACGACGGCTTTGTCCTGCCCTGCGCCATTTCGCGGCAGACCATAGTTGCAGCACGGCGGCGAGATGACCGGCAGGTGCGCATTATCGCGAGTGATCTCGGCGGAGCCTCCACCACGTTCTCGCTAGCGGAAGCGATCATGCCGGACAGCGTGGCGCCGTGGAGCAATTATGTGCGTGGGGTGGCCGATGGACTACTGGAATCTGGCCTTGATCTGCCCGGCGCTGATCTGGCGATCATGGGAAACATGCCGCAGGGGGCCGGTCTCTCATCCTCTGCGGCACTGGAAAATGCCGCCGGTCTGGCCTTGGCCGCATTGGCCGGGCAGCCTGACTTCGATCGCACCCGCCTGGCCCTGATCGGCCAGCGCGCCGAGCACCGCTTTGCCGGGTGCAATTGCGGGATAATGGATCAGCTTGTCTCCGCCCGGGCAGAGGCCGGCGCGGCGCTGCTGATCGATTGCCGCAGCCTCGATTGCACCCCGGTGCCACTGCCGCCGGGGCTGGCAGTGATGATCGTCCATTCGGGGATTGAGCGCGGGCTGGTCGATGGCGAATACAACCTGCGCCGCCAGCAGTGCGAGGCAGCCGCCCGCCACTTTGGCGTGTCGGCCCTGCGCGATCTGACCGAACTGCCGCCTCGAGGGGATCTGGACCCGGTGGCCTATGCCCGTGCTCGCCACGTGGTTGGCGAAAATGCTCGGACCCTTGCGGCGGCGGAAGCGCTGCGCAGCGGTGACCTGGCCAGGCTTGGCGAGTTGATGGCCGAGAGCCATGCGGCAATGCGCGATGACTTCGCGATTACCTTGCCTCCGATCGACCGGCTGGTGGCGCTGCTTCAGCAGACGATCGGCCAAGAGGGCGGTGCGCGGATGACTGGCGGCGGCTTTGGTGGGGCAGTGGTCGCGCTGCTGCCGGAGACACGGATCGCGGCAGTCGAAGCGGCGGTACTGGCGGGATACCGGATCCCGGCGGGTCATGCGCCCCTGATCATGGTCGAACGACCGGCGGCCGGCGCCAGCCTGCTCGAAGTAGCATGAATACGAATACCTAACCTCTCCCCAAGCCCGCCGGGCCTGCTAGCATTGCCGGATAGAAACTGGGGAGAGGACTGACATGGCTGTGACGACTGGCACTGCGCCTGGTGAGGGCCAAGCCGACTATATCGACGCGCCGCAGCTTCAGCTGTTCGTGATGGGGCTGTTTTTCATTTTTGGTGGGATCACCAGTCTGAATGACGTGATCATTCCGAAGCTGAAGGAGCTGTTCACGCTCAATTACACCCAGGCGATGCTGGTGCAGTTCTGCTTCTTCACGGCCTATGCGGTGGTCGGTATTCCCGGTGCGCGGCTGGTCAAGAAGATCGGCTACATGCGCGGGGCCGTGGCGGGACTGGTCACCATGATGGCGGGCTGCCTGCTGTTCATCCCGGCGAGCCAGACCGCGACCTATGCGCTGTTCCTGTTCGCGCTGTTCGTGCTGGCGAGCGGGGTGGTGATTGTCCAGGTGGTGTCGAACCCGCTGATCTCGCTCCTGGGCAAGCCCGCGACAGTGCACAGCCGACTGACCTTTGCCCAGGCCTTCAATTCGGTCGGGACTACGGTATTTCCGTACTTCGGCTCGATCCTGATCCTGGGCAGCCTGGCGACGGTAACGGCTGATCAGCTGTCGGGCGTCGAGCTTGATGCCTATCGCACCGCCGAGAGCCAGGCGATCGTGCACGGCTACCTCGGCATTGCCGCGGCGCTGGCTGTGGTGGCGGGCGTGGTCTGGCTGTTCCGCAATGCCTTGAAGGGTGAGAACCATGAGGCAAGTTCAGGCCTTGCCGGGCTGGACCTCCTCAAGCGGACCCGCTTCGGGTTCGGGGCACTGTGCATCTTCCTCTATGTCGGGGCCGAAGTCGCAATCGGCTCGCTGATCGTCAATTACCTGATGCAAAGCCATGTCATGGGCCTTGAAGAGCAGGCCGCTGGCAAGCTCATCGCTTACTACTGGGGCGGGGCGATGGTTGGTCGGTTCATTGGCTCGGCCGTGCTGCGGGTGATCAGCCCTGGCAAGGTGCTGGCCTGCGTCGCAGTCGGGGCGATCACGCTCATTGCCATCTCGACCCAGACCACCGGCGCACTCTCAGGCTATAGCCTGCTGGCAATCGGACTGATGAACGCGATCATGTTCCCGACAATCTTTACGCTGGCCTGCGAGAAGCTGGGCGCGCGCGCCGCCGATGGCTCGGGTCTCATCAATGTCGCAATCTTTGGGGGGGCGGTGATCCCGCTGCTCACCGGCATGATCGCCGATGCTACCGGCAGCCTGGGCACGGCCTTCATCCTCCCTGCCGTGTGCTATGCCGTCATTGCCGCCTTCGGCTGGTACGCCAGGAAACCGGCCTGAACCGCTTGCCCGGACCTTAGGCCTCAAGCGGCTCTGTCGCCAGGCCAAGGTCCGGGATTGAAACCGAGCGGCGGCCGCTGAAATCGGTGCGGACCACAATCAGGCCAGTCTTCTCGTAATGGTCGAGCAGCCGGCGGATCCGGCCGGGTGAACTCGTACCGTAGACGACCGCCAGCTCGTCATCGTCGGGGCAGGGCCGGCCATGCTGGGCAGCCAGGGCGATAGCCAGGAACGGCGCCAGCAAATCGTCGGGCAAGACCCGGGCCACCTGCAGGATCGCCTGGGCTGTGGGGCTGTCGGGTTCGGTCATACCGGCCACGGCAATCGCGAAGCGGCGCTGGAAGCCAGCCATATCGACTTGCCCGGCAGTGAGCCGCTGCATCCGGCACCGGACGGTGAAATCCTGATAAAGCTTGGCGATTGGCTGGTAGGTGCAACCTTCCTCGGCCGCCATTTCGCGCAGGATCGCGTCAATCGCGGCATCGACCTCGGCCGCTGACTTGCCCGGCGGCGCGGTCTGGTCCGCGACTGGTAATGGTGCTTCCGGGGCAATCCGCTCGATCAGTTCGTCAATTGCGGGATGAGCGACTACCGGCTCAGGCGCGCGCACTGGCGTTTCATCAAGGTGCAGTCCGGCGTGGAGCAGCGCGTGGAGATCGTCCGGTGAGGCAGCTGGCGGCGGGGCCAGCTTCTGGACGAGCGACTTCGGACCCGTCCGCACCGAACCGATTTGCACCGAAATCGGTCGCCGGCTAATCGCTGGCCCCAGTCCCAGAAACTGGCCGCGGCCGAGGTCGCGGATCTGTTCGGCCTGCCGCCGCTCCATGCCAAGGAGGTCGGCCGCACGGGTCATGTCGATATCGAGGAAGGTGCGCCCCATCAGGAAGTTGGAGGCTTCGGCTGCGACGTTCTTGGCCAGCTTGGCGAGCCGCTGGGTGGCAACCACACCGGCGAGGCCGCGCTTGCGACCGCGGCACATCAGGTTGGTCATCGCGGCAAGGCTTAGCCGCCGTGCCTCGTCGCTCACTTCGCCGGCGATGGCCGGAGCGAAGACCTGCGCCTCGTCCACCACGACCAGCGCCGGGTACCAGTGTTCGCGCGGCGCATCGAACAGCGCGGAGATGAACAATGCCGCACAGCGCATCTGGGCTTCGACCTCCAGCCCGTCGAGCGCGAGTACGGCAGAGGCGCGGTGTTCGCGAATGCGTGCTGCCAGCCGGGTCAGTTCCTGAGTCGAATAGGCTGCGCCATCGACTACGATGTGCGGGAACAGGTCGGCCAGCGAGACGAAGTCGCCTTCCGGATCGATCACGATCTGCTGTACGATCCCGGCGCTTTCCTCCAGCACCCGGCGGAGCAGGTGCGATTTGCCCGAGCCACTGTTGCCCTGGACGAGCAGCCGCGTTGCCAGCAGCTCCTCGATGTCGAGGCTAATGGCCTGGCCGTGCTGGTCGGTGCCGATCTGGATGGGTGCGCTCACGTGGCGGACCTAGAGGGGGGCGCAGATTCGGACAAAAGCGCTGGGTAGGTTTTCCAGAGCTTTGGCAGTCCGGGCTCGCGCTGTGCGGCACCATTTGTCCGCCGCATGGAATTGCTGCCCTCGCCAAGGCCTGCCATAATCCGGAAATGGTTGGAGAACGGGCCAATCTCGGTTTGACGCGCCGCACCCGAATGGCGATTTCGGGGCTGGTGGCGCTGGTGCTGTTAGTCCTCTTTGCCTTGCTGATCCGGGCCTTTGCACCGCAGTTCACGGCCCAGGCCGTCCAGACGATCAGCCAAACCCTATCCGTTACGATCACCGCGCCGCCGCCCGAACCCAGCCCGTCGCCGGAACCTGAAGGCGGATCAGGCGAAGTCGGCAGGCGGGCCATTCCGCGCGAAGCGGCCGCGCCCAAGCCCAAGGTGCCGATTGCCAAGGTCCCGGCGCCACAAGCCTCCTCAAGCGGCAGCGCCGATACCAGCGGCGCACGCGACAACGGCACCGGGACTGGTGCGGGCGGCAGTGGCACGGGTACGGGCAGCGGCGCCGGGGGCGGTGGCCAAGGTGGCGGCGCGGTCAGCAAGCCGCTCCACATTGCCGGCCGGATTGACCGGGCGGCGGACTTTCCCATTCCTGCTGGCGGGCGCGAGGTGCGGATCGGCAAGGCGGTGATCCTGGCCCTGACAGTCAGCCCCGAAGGCCGAGCCACGGCCTGCCGCATCTACAAGTCGAGCGGGTTGCCGGAAACGGACGAGGTAACCTGCCGTCTTGCGCGGGAGCGGCTGCGGTTCCGCCCGGCGACCAATGCCGCGGGCGAGCCGGTCATCGGAACCTTCTACTGGCAGCAGAAATTCTTCTTCTGACCTGCTTGATTGCGGCCACCGGGGGCGGCAAGGGAGGCTCAAAGGGAGAGCTATCGATGGCCACTGTCCACCCCGTCCCCGCCGAATGGGCCGCCCGCGCGATGATCACCGCGGAAGGTTATGCCGAGAAGTACCGCAAGTCGCTCGAAGCACCCGAAGTGTTCTGGCGCGAGGAATCGGCGCGGATTGACTGGATCAAGCCATGGTCGAAGCTCAGCAACTGCTCGTATGACGAGGCCGATTTCGGGATCGAGTGGTTCTCCGACGGCACGCTCAATGTCTCGGCCAACTGCCTCGATCGTCACCTGGCGACCCGCGGCGATGTCACCGCGATCATCTGGGAAGGTGACGATGCCAGCCAGCAGCGCAAGCTGACCTATCGCGAGCTGCACGAGGAAGTCTGCCGCATGGCCAATGCGCTGAAGGCCTTGGGCGCCAAGCGCGGTGACCGGGTTACGATCTACATGCCAATGATCCCGGAAGCGGCGGTGGCCATGCTGGCCTGTTCGCGGATCGGCGCGATCCATTCAGTGGTGTTCGGCGGCTTCAGCCCCGAGGCGCTGGCCGGGCGCATCCAGGACTGTGACAGCAACGTCGTGATCACCGCCGATGCCGGGATGCGCGGCGGCAAGCTTGTCCCGCTCAAGGCCAATGTCGATGAGGCGCTGACGCAATGCCCGTCGATTGAGGCTGTGCTGGTCGTTCAGCACGTCGGCAATGCGGTCACCATGGCGGCGGGCCGTGATCACTGGTGGCACGAGCAGCGCGACGCGGTTTCCGCCGACTGCCCCTATCAGGAAATGGGCGCGGAAGACCCGCTGTTCATCCTCTACACCTCGGGCTCAACCGGCAAGCCCAAGGGCGTGCTCCACACCACCGGCGGCTATCTCACCTGGGCGGCGATGACCCACCAGTACGTGTTCGATTATCGCCCCGGAGAGATCTACTGGTGCGCCGCAGATGTGGGCTGGGTCACCGGGCACAGCTATGTAGTTTACGGTCCGCTCGCCAACGGCGCGACCACGGTAATGTTCGAGGGCGTGCCGAACTACCCGACCCACAGCCGCTTCTGGGAAATCGTCGACCGCCATAAGGTCGAGATCTTCTATGGTGCGCCCACGGCGCTGCGTGCGCTGATGCGCGAGGGCGACGACTGGGTGAAGGCAACCAGCCGCCAGACGCTGCGCCTGCTCGGCTCGGTGGGTGAGCCGATCAACCCCGAGGCCTGGGAATGGTACTGGCGGGTAGTGGGCGAAGGGCGCTGCCCGATTGTCGACACCTATTGGCAGACCGAAACCGGCGCCTGCATGATGACCCCGCTGCCGGGCGCCCATGCGCTGAAGCCAGGCGCAGCCAGCTTCCCGATGTTCGGAGTGGTGCCGCAGATCGTCGATAGCGAGGGATCGGTGCTGGAGGGTGCGACCGAGGGCAACCTCTGTGTCACACAGTCCTGGCCGGGGCAGATGCGCACCGTCTGGGGTGATCACGAACGGTTCTTCCAGACCTATTTCACCACTTATCGCGGCAAGTATTTCACTGGCGATGGCTGCAAGCGCGACGCGGACGGCTATTACTGGATCACGGGCCGCGTCGATGATGTGATCAACGTCTCCGGCCACCGCATGGGCACGGCCGAGGTCGAATCTGCGCTGGTCGCGCATGCCGAGGTGGCCGAAGCGGCCGTGGTCGGCATGCCGCACGAGATCAAGGGACAGGGCATCTACGCCTATGTGACGCTCAATGCGGGCGAGGAGCCGACCGACGGGATGCGCAAGGAACTTGTTGCATGGGTCCGGCACGAAATCGGCCCGATCGCCACGCCTGATGTGATCCACTTCGCGCCTGCGCTACCAAAGACCCGTTCGGGCAAGATCATGCGCCGGATCCTGCGCAAGATTGCCGAAGGCGATGTCTCGAACCTGGGCGATACCTCGACCCTGGCCGATCCCAGCGTGGTTGACAGCCTGCTGACCAGCGGGCGCTAGCCCAGCAGCTTGCGACCCTTGGCCTCGATCTTGCTGCGGATCATCGGTTCGAAGAAGGCCAATGCCGCCGGGATATCGACGGAAAAGGCCACTTCGCTGTCTGCCACTTCGATCTGGCCGGTCAGCTCCTGGCCCATGGCCGCGACGGTCAGTCGCATGACGTCCTCGCCTGGCCAGTCCGTCTTGACCGAGGCATAACCGGGGATGAAATCGGCAATCTCGCCCGATTTCTCGCGCACCCGGCGGCGGGCCTCGTCCTTGCCGAGGTGATGGGGCACGGCAATCCTCACTGGCCGGGCTCGCCTTCCGGCCCGGCGCCATACTTGTAATCAAGGTAGCGCGTCTTGATCGCCAGATTGTCGATCGCGCCGCTGGCCAGCTGGCGGGTCACGCTCTCGATTTCGGTGCTGATCTTGCCCAGACTGTCGGTCAGGTGCTGGTCCGGGCTGCGGCCGCCCTGATCCTGTCCGCGCAAGTGGCGCGGAATTGACGTGTAGGTGGAAACCAGATCAGGCAGGTGCTCACCCACCAGTTTGCGTACCTCGACTGCGGCAGGAGCGCGCTCGTCCAGGCCGTCCAGCTGCGTACCCAGCGCATCAAGTTGCAGGCCGATCGTGTCGACCAGTTGCACGGCTGGCGCGGGCAAGGCTGGGCGCTGCTGCTCCAGCCACAGTTCGGTCCGGCCGACCAGCGACTTCACATCGCTGCCGCGCAGTGTGTCGCGCGTGGGAACCTTGATCTTGGGCACGAAGGTGAAG
>Ga0315900_10002242_pt1 | contig 30031 bp, 25 predicted proteins | sample LakEriMetagenome_FD_203521 | JGI IMG/M metagenome (GOLD analysis project Ga0315900, IMG submission 203521) | Freshwater fungal communities from buoy surface, Lake Erie, Ohio, United States - Buoy 12 MA114 | ecosystem: Environmental > Aquatic > Freshwater > Lake > Lake biofilm | place: USA: Lake...
CTCGAAGTCATCGGTTATCCTTCCATCGCCGAGCTCGCCCGCTCCGCCGGACTCGCCGATGAAATCCGCAGCCTGGAACATCGCACGATGGCTCCGTTGTTCGCCAAAAACGCGCCCATCGACGAGGCGCTCGCCGGGCATCTGCGCGGCTTCAATCTCGTCGTGAGCTTTCTCTACGATCCCGACGGCCTGTTCCGCGCCAGCATGGAGCGTGTCGGCGTGAAAACACTCATCGAGTGCTCACCACGCGTGCAAAACGAGGGCCCACACGCTTCGAGACAGCTTGCCAGGGGCCTCGAAAAGCTCGCCATGTTCCTTGAGCAGGAGCATCTGGCCCGTGCGCACTTTGAACGACGGCAGAATGGCTCCAAACGCATCGCCATCCACGCCGGCAGCGGTTCGGTAAAGAAAAACTGGCCTCTGGAGCACTGGCTTCGGCTCGCGGACGAATGGCCGGCTGACGAGATTGTTTTCATCACCGGCGAGGCTGAGGAGGCCCGCGGTGTGAAGATCACGACGCATGAAAACTGGCACGCGTTGCCGCTCACCGAGCTTGCCGGCCGTTTGAGCGCCTGTTCCGGCTTTTTGGGTCATGACAGCGGCATTTCGCATCTCGCCGCCGCGTGCGGTGTGCCGTCTCTGCTGCTGTTTGGCCCGACGAATCCAGCCGTGTGGGCGCCGCCGCAGCCATGGGTGAACGTTTTGCTGGAGGAAAGCGGTGATCTTGCCGCGCTGTCGTTCGAACGCGTGAAAATGGCAGCCACGCAAGTTGTTGCGAATTTGTAACGTGCTAGTCTGCATCTTTCCAAATCATGTCCGACACCCAAACACCCGCTCGTATCAAAGCCTTCCTCATTCTTGGCGCTCCAGGCAGCGGCAAAGGCACTCAAGGGAAGGTGCTCGGCTCCATCCCGCGCTTTCATCATCTCGCCTGCGGCGATGTGTTTCGTTCCCTCGACACACGCACGCCGCTCGGGCAGAAATTCGTCCAATACTCCAGCCGTGGAGAGCTGGTGCCGGATGACGTGACCGTGCAGCTCTGGCATGCAAACCTGAAGCAGCGTATCGACGCTCATCTATTCAAGCCTGAGATCGACTTCCTCGTGCTCGACGGCATCCCGCGCAACGTGGAGCAGGCCAGGTTCATGGAGCCGCACATTGATGTGCTGAAGGTCTTCCATCTTTCCTGCCCCGACCGCACCGAACTGGCCCGTCGTCTGCGCAAACGCGCCTTGAAGGACAACCGCTTCGATGACGCGAATGAAACCGTCATCCAAAACCGCTTCGCCACCTACGAGGCGGAGACGAAGCCGATCCTCGAACACTATGCGGGCGACCGCATTCTCGACATCGACGCCAGCCAGCCGCCCGCGAAGGTGCTCTACGACATCATTGGCGGCGTCATGCAGCTCGATGCCTGGAAAGAGCTGGAGAAGATGAAGGTCTAGCCCGCACGATGCGCGTTCTTTTCATCGGCACAGGCGACATCGGCCTTCCTTCGCTGGAGTGGCTGCTCAGCACGCCGAAACACGAAGTCGTCGGCGTCGTCACGCAGCCGGACAAGCCCGTGGGCCGCAAACAGGTGCTCACACCGCCGCAGATCAAGGTGCGTGCGCAGGCCGCTGGCATTCCGGTGATCCAGCCTCCGAAAATTCGTCACGCCGTCGAGGAACTGAAGGCTTTCAATGCCAATGTCGCGATTGTCGTCGCCTACGGCCAGATTTTGTCCCGCGCCGTGCTCGACGTGCCGAAATTCGGCTGCCTGAACATTCACGCATCGCTCTTGCCGCGTCATCGCGGTGCCGCGCCGATCCAGGCCGCGATACGTGATGGCGATGCCGAGACCGGCGTCACCATCATGTTCATGGATGAGGGGCTGGACACCGGTGACATTCTTTTGATGAAACGGCTGCGCATCGCCGCTGAAGACACTGGCGGCAGTTTGCATGACAAACTCGCGCTCCAAGCCCCCGCCGCGCTCGAAGAAGCGCTCGATCTTCTCGCCACAGGGCATCCGCCGCGTGAGAAACAAGACGACGCGAAGGCCACGCACGTCCGCAAACTCACCCGCCAGGACGGTCGCATCGACTGGACATGCCCCGCCATCGAGCTCGACCGCCTCATCCGCGCCTTCACTCCGTGGCCCGGCACATTCTGCATGCTGAAGGACACGCAGATGAAGATTCACCGCGCCCAGGCCATTCCCGAGGCGAATGCCTGCCCATCCCCCGGCACCATCGTCAGCACCAACGCCAACGGCATCGTCGTCAGTTGTGGTGATGGTCTGCTGAACCTGCTCGAAGTCCAAATCGAAGGAGGCAGACGCTTGTCTGCCGCCGACTTCCTGCGCGGGCACCCGCTTGAAGCGGGCGATGTGCTGTTTTAGTCCGGATTACTCCTGCAAAAACAGGAACACGCCCTTTTTGTTGCCGACGATCACGTCGGTCTTGCCGTCCTTGTTCACGTCACCGGCGGACACTTGTGTGCCGACGCCGCTGTCGTCGTCGATTTGATGTGGGATCAAATCAGCGCCGCCTTTGCCGTCACGTTTGATCTGGAACCAATAAAGAACCGCCGGAGCACCGGGTTCGGCGTCCTTGTTCGGGCCGTGAGCCCAGTAGCGCTTGCCGGTGATGAGGTCGAGCACGCCGTCACCATCGACATCCGCCATCGTTGTGGCGTGGGTTTGGGTGAACTTCACGCCATGCGGGCTGTCCTCCGGCTTCTCGCCGAGAATCTGATGTGTTGCGAAGCTGCCGTCCGGCTTTTGCTCATAGTAAGCGAAGCCGTAGCCGTGTGCGTCCCAACTGGTGAGCACATCGTTCTTACCGTCGCCGTTCACATCATAGACCTGCATTTGGGAGCCACCGCGAGCGCCTTCAGGAGCAAATGGTACCGGATGAAACACCCACTCTTCCGAAGGCGTGGACGGTTGCTCACGCCAGCCGTCCTTGTCGAGGATGTCGGGGCGCTTGTCGCCGTTGATGTCGCCGAAACCGTAGCCGTGCGTGTAGCGGAAGTAGCGCTTCACATCCGGCTTGGCGATGGCGTGATATGTCGCCTTCGCTCTCGGATTGGCCCAATCGAGCGACGCATAACCGAGGCGTCCGCCCGTGTGGCAGATCAGTTCCGGCTTGCCGTCGCCATCCATGTCGCCGAGCTGCGGTGACTCGTTGTCGGTCACGTCGAAGACGATGTGGCGTTTCCAGGCTTCCTTCGTGCGCTTGCCAGGATTCTCATACCACGCGGTGATGTCGCCCGGCCAGGAGAAGACCAGGATGTCCATCTTGCCATCGCTGTTAAAATCGTAGGTGTTGGTGAGGAAGTAATCCGAATAGCCGAGCGGATCGACCGCCTTGCCTTTGAACTCAGGCGCGGACTCGATGAACTTCGCGTGGTTCGGCACATAGTCCTCGTCGGTCAACGGCTTGTTGCGCTCTGGCTTCGGCGCGTTGTAAGCGCTACGCTCCTTGAATTCCGGCCCCCACCACACAAACGGTCCCGCGCAGATGTCGTTGTTTCCATCCTGGTCGAAGTCGGCAAAGTGCGCGCCTTCGCACCAGAATTCGTTGGAGAGCGTGAGCTTCTTGAATTTCACATCAGCAGCGCACAACGGCAGCGCGAGAAGCAAGGTTGGGATGAGCAGTTTGGTCATGGTGGTTGGCAGGGAACAGGACGAAAAGGAGTGATCTTGCAGCGACGACCTCACCCCAAAAACTTTCCAGGATTCAAGATGCCATTCGGATCGAGCGCCTGCTTCAAACGAAGGTGCGTTTCATGCGCGGTGGGCGGGATGGCATCGCGCCACCAGCGCTTTTTGGCGACACCGATGCCGTGCTCGCCGGTGATGGCACCGTTCCAGGCGATGATTTGATGGAACAAACGATCAAGTGCAGCCTCGGCGCGTTCGCGGATCGCCGGATCGTCCATGGTCGGCACCATGATGTTCACGTGGATATTGCCATCGCCGGCATGGCCGAAACTGGCGACGGGGAAGCCAAACTCGGCCTGCAACTGCTCGGCGAAATCGACCAGCTCGACGAGTTTGCCGCGAGGAACGACGATGTCCTCGTTCAATTTGATCAAGCCGGTGTTGCGCAGGCTGTAGCTGAACTCACGACGCAGCTTCCAGAACGCCTCGCAAGCTTCGTCGCCCACCGCCTCGTTCAAACAGATGCAGCCGAGATCACGCACGAGCTTCACGAGTTGCTGAAGCTCGCCTTTGACCGAATCGGCATGGCCGTCGATCTCGACGAGCAGATGCGCATCGCCCTGAGGCGTGACGGATTCGCCAAGATACTCGCGGGCAGCACGCAGCGTGAACTTGTCGGCGATTTCGAGCGCAGAAGGCAGGAATCCGCTGCCGAGGATGCGCTGCACCGCGTTGGCAACTTCGGCGAAGGAATTGAAGCCCGCCGAAAGCATCGCGCGCATCGGCGGATGCGGAATCAAACGCAGCGTGGCTTCGGTGACGACACCGAGCATGCCTTCGCTGCCGACCATGAGGCCAACGAGATCAAAACCCGTCTTGTTTTTGTGACAACGCCCGCCCGCCTTCACGATGGAACCATCGGCAAGCACGGCTTCCAAGCCGAGCACGTAATGACGAGTGACGCCGTATTTCAGACAGCGTGGGCCACCGGCGTTGGTGGCGATGTTGCCACCGAGACTGCATTCCTTGAGCGATGCCGGGTCCGGCGGGTAAAACCAGCCGAGTTTTCGCACGGCGGCCTGCAAGTCGCCGGTGATCACGCCGGGTTCGACCACGGCGACGCCATCCTCGATGGCGATCTCCTTGATCTTGTTCATGCGGGCCACGGAAAGAGCGATCCCGCCTTTCGCAGGCACCGCGCCGCCAACATAGCCGACGCGGGCACCTTGCGGCGTGACGGGGATTTTGTGTTCGTTCGCAAAGCGCAGCGTTTTGGACACATCGTCCACGTTTTGCGCATGCACGACGACCTCGGGCGGGTTCGACGCGAACCACTTGTCCGTGCTATGCATGGCGATGTCCGCCGCGGTGGTCGAAACGCGGTCGGGACCGAGAAGAGAGAGAAGTTGATCGGCGAGGGAAGCCATTCATGGAGACTTGGCCATCCGCCGCGTCCGTGCAACGCGTAGAATGCGAAACACCATGCCAAGCGAGCTCATCCAAGTCGTCCACCGACACGGGATCTACCTCCCGGAGGCGGATCTGTGGCTCGATCCGCACTTTGGCGTGAAGCGCGCCTTCATCTCGCATGCGCATGCGGACCACGTGGCGCGGCATGAGATGACGTTTTGCTCCGAGGTGACCCGCGACCTCATGAAGACGCGCTACGGCTTCAAAAACGAGGGCGAGGTGCGGGCGCTGCCGCTGCGCGAGATCATCGAATGGGAGGGCTGGGAACTGCGGCTTCTGCCCGCGGGTCACATCATCGGCTCCGCCATGCTGCACCTCACGCGCAAGGCGGACGGCGCCACGCTGCTCTACACCGGCGACTACAAACTGCGCCAGGGCCTCAGCTCCGAACGCTGCGAGCTGCTGCACGCGGACACGCTCATCATGGAGTGCACGTTTGGGCTGCCGCAGTTTGCCTTTCCGCCGGTGCCACAAATCGTCGCGCAGGTGCTGAAGTGGGTCCAAGAGGCGCTCGAAGATGGGGGCATCCCGGTGCTGCTCGGCTACTCACTCGGCAAGGCGCAGGAAATCCTCTGCGCCCTCGCCGAGGCCGGTCATCCGGTCATGCTGCACAAATCCGTGTGGGACATGACCCGCGCCGTCGCGCCGCTGCTTGGCAAACTGCCGCAGTTCCGGCTTTTCGATGCCGCGGAGGCCCACGGCCATGCGCTCATCTTCCCGCCGAGCAACGGCAAGTCGCTCGCGCTGAAAAAACTGAAGGTCTGCCGCACCGCGATGCTCAGCGGCTGGGCGCTCACACCCGGCGCGAAGTTTCGTTATCAAGTCGATGAGGTCTTTCCGCTTAGCGATCATGCCGATCATCCGGAGTTGCTTGAAACAGTGGAGCTCGTGAAGCCGCGTCGCGTGTGGCTCGTGCATGGTTACACGCGGGAGTTTGCGGCGGAATTGCGGACGCGAGGCGTGGAGGCGTGGACGTTGGAGGGAAGTGATCAGCTCGAGCTGTCGATCGAGGGTTCCAAGTTTCAGGTTTCAGGTTCCAAGTTGGAGGATGAGTCGTGGGGAGATGGCAGTTTTGTCGAGTGGGCGCGGGTTTGTGCGGCGACGGCGGAGGTTTCATCGCGATTGAAGAAGGTGGAATTGCTCGCGGGTTTTTTGCGTGGGCTTGATGAGGGCGAATTGAAGCTCGCGGCGCTGTTTTCGAGTGGCAGCACGGGCGAGGGAGCGTTGAACACGGGCTGGGCCTTGATCAAACGAGCCTTGATGGAGCTCAGTGGGCTGAATGAGGCCGAGTATCGCGCCATCTCGCGTTCGCAGGCGGATGCGGGGCGCACGGCGTTTCTCGTTTTGCAGCGTGCGACGCTCACGCCAGAGACATGTGATCTGGAGCAGGTGGCGGCGCTTTTCGATCAATTGAGGCACGCGAGCAGCCAGGTGGCACGCGTGAATTTGCTCAAAGCCCGGCTGCAAGGCCTCAGCGCCTCCGCAGGCTCATGGCTGGTGCGTTTGCTCACCGGCGAACTGCGCATGGGATCGAAGGAAGGCCTCATCGAGGAGGCGGTGGCCGCTGCGTTCGGTGCGAAGGCCGATGACGTGCGCGAGGCGGCGATGCTTTGTGGTGATTTGAGTGCCGCCGCCTTGCTCGCCAAGGCCGGCAAGCTCCACGAAGCTGCGCCGAGGCTGTTTGTGCCCATCAAAGTCATGCTCGCCTCGCCGGAAGAAACCGCGCAGGCCATTTGGGATCGTTTGCAGGCGGATCGTAGCCCGAATCTCCAGATTCGGGAGTCTTCGGTGAACGAATCTGGAGATTCGTTCTACGTGTGGCTGGAAGACAAATTCGATGGCATTCGCGCCCAGGTGCATCGCAGCGCGGATCGCGTGGAAATCTTCACTCGCGACCTCAAGCCCATCTCCAGTCAGTTTCCGGAGGTTGTCGCCTCGATGCGGCTTTTGAGCGACGAGGTCATTTTCGATGGCGAGATCATCGCGCATGCCGAGGGCAAAAAGCTGACCTTCTTCGATCTGCAAAAACGGCTCGGCCGACGCGATCAGGCCGATTTGTTCCTGCCGAGCGAGGTGAGCGTGAAATACGTCGTCTTCGATGTGTTGTGGAAAAATGGCGTTTCGCTGCTCGAGCAGCCGCTGGAGGTCCGCAGGGCTGAATTGGGTTCCATTTCGATGCCAGCGGGCCTGGAAATGATCACCGTCATCCAGGCCGAAAACGCCGAAGAGATCGAAGCCGCCTTCCTCGCCGCTCGCCGACGTGGAAACGAAGGTCTCATCGCCAAAGATGCCGCCAGCACCTACTCACCCGGACGTCGCGGCAAGTCGTGGCTGAAGCTCAAGAAGGCTTTTGCCACGCTCGATGTTGTCGTCGTGAAGGCGGAGCAAGGTCACGGCAAGCGCAGCCATGTGCTGAGCGACTACACCTTCGCCGTTCGTGATGAGGCCGATGGCAACACGCTCAAAGTCATCGGCAAGGCCTACAGCGGCCTCACCGATGCCGAGATCGAGGAACTCACCGAGCACTTCACGCAAACCACGCTCAGCCAGAAAGGCCGCGTGCGCACCGTGCAGCCGCAGATCGTGCTCGAGATCGCCTTCGACAGCATCCAGCCGAGCGACCGCCACAACAGCGGCCTCGCCATGCGCTTCCCCCGCATCAAAGCCATCCGCCGGGACAAATCGCCCTCTGAAATCGACACGCTGGCTTATGCGATGAGGCTCGCGGGCCTCACCTAACGCTTCATCTTCGCGAAGAAGACGCGGGCGCTTTCCATGACGCCGTAGGCGGTCTCCTGAGGCGTGAGCTCGGCGGTTTGAATGCGCAGGTCGGCGAGGGATTTGTAGAGCGGTTTGCGCTCGGTGAGCAGGCGTTCAAGCTTCGCTTTCGGATCTTCCTCTCCAGCGAGCAGCGGGCGGTTGGTGTTCATCGCGGTGCGGCGGGCGAGGCGCTCGGGATCGGCATCGAGCCAGACGATGTAGCCGAGGTGGCGCAGGATGGGCAGATTGCGTGGCTGGGTGACGATGCCGCCGCCGGTGGCGATGACGCAGCCGCGTTTTCCGAGCAGCGAACGCAGCGCGGCGGATTCGTGCAGGCGGAATCCCGCCTCGCCTTCCGCGGCGAAGATTTCGGGGATCGTCTTGCCGGCGGACTCGACGATCATCGCGTCGGTATCGACGAACTGGAAGCCGATCATCTGCGCGACGATGCGGCCGACGGTGGTTTTGCCGGAACCCATCAGTCCGATGAGCACGATGTTCGGCTGACGGGGACAAACGACCTCGCCTCCGGTCTGCACGAGGCGAAGAATTGACGAGGCGAGCTCAGGATCATCACGCAGGGCGTCGAAGTAGCTCGCGTAGCGCAGTTTCCACCCGCTGGCGTGCAGCTTGGTGTTGGAGACGCGCTTGTGGCTCCAGCCGCGTTTGCGATTCGGGTCTGGTTCGCGTTCCGGCGGCAGTTTGACGCCGAAAGTCATGCACAGGTGCTCCAGGCACTGGCGCTGCGTCATCTGAGCGTCATCGACGACGTTGAAGATGCCGCCGAGACGATGTGTGATGAGATGAACAAGCGCCGAGGCCGCGTCATCGGCGTGAATCTGGTTCAGCATCCGTCCCTGGCCGTTGTTGCCTTCGATGGCTGCCTTGCCTTCGAGCAGGTTCTTCAAAACGAAGGAGCGTCCCGGCCCGTAGATGCCCGCGAGACGGGCGACAGCCCCCTTCGCGTCGAGCGCGATGTTCTCCGCCTCACGCAGCAGGCGGCCGGTGTCGCGGTCGGGATCGGCAAAGCTCGTTTCATCGACGGTTTCGCCGTTGATCTGCGGATAGACGCTGGTGCTGCTGGTGTAGAGCGCGAAAGCCTGCGGAAAAGCCTCCACGAGGTGACGCATCCCGTTCACGTAAACGCTTTGATACATCTCCGCACCGCCACGGCTGGAGCTGGCGCAGTGAATGAACGCGTCGATGCTCGACGCCTCCAATCTGGCGGCGAGAGCGGCGACAGAATCGCGATTCGAGATGTCGCAGGACTCCACCCGCCACGGCTTGGCCGCTGCGAGACGTGCGGAGGATTCAGGCGAGTGCGTGAGACCGATGACCTCATGCCCGGCGGCATGAAGCTGGTCCGCGGCCCGTTCTCCGACGAACCCACAACCTGCGAGGAGCACCTTCATTGAGGTCGATTTTTTTGGTAGTAGGCGAGCACGCCGTTCACGACGCCGCGCACATAATCCTCGATGGTGCTCGTTTGCAGCCGTCCGGCGATGAGCGTGCGGCCGATGAAGTGGCCGTTGAGCAGGCGGCGGTAGGTTTCCTCGTTGTTCATGACGAATGGCTCGAGGTAAACAACCGGGCACTGAAAGATGCGGTTGGCGAGTAGGTTGCGCGCATAGACGTAGGCGTTGGTGCCGACGTGGCGGGCGTTGGGCGTGGTGTAAAGATAGGCGGGGAGACCTGTGGAGAGGCGCATGCCGTTCGCGATTGCTTCAGCGAGCGGCAGCTCCTCGGAGTGGATGCGGGAGAAAAGCCGGTGGAACAACTCGAAGCGCACGTCCTGCTGCTCCAGCTCCAGGGGCGAGTAGCAGCCGTTGATGAGGACATGCATGTGGTTCGCGGGCGAGAACTGCGGCTTGGTGGCGTCGCCCCAGGCCTCGGCGTTGTAGTGGAGGCAGAGGACGACATCAGGCTTGATGGTCTCATTGACCTTTTTGGCGCGGGCATGGATCTCGCTGACGCGGTAGAAGAGTTTTTCGCTCTGCCACTGGACGGTGAGTATCTTCGCGTCGCCGGTGAGGTGGTTGTAGTTCTCCTCGGGCTTCGGGAAACCGGCCTCGGCGAGGATTTGACGGGCGGCATCCAGCAGATCGGCGGGACGGCGGTCCGTGACCGGATTGTTGTTCTCACGCACGAGGGAGACGTAGGCGCCGAGGGATTTGAGGCGCTCGGCGAGCACCTGGGCGGTGATGAGCGTGAGGTCGCCCTCCTGAATGCCCTCGCCGGGAGCGAAGCTGAGGTGGCGCTCTTCCATGACCGCGAATGATCCGCCGATGTGACCGGGGTCGATGGCGATGTGGACATCACTCAACGGCGGGCGGCCTTTGAGCGGGGGCATTTCGGAGGCGCGCCGCCAAGTGCGCGTGCCGGGCAGGGGGGATTCGGAACGGTTGGCGAAGCCGACGCGGACCTCGGGTTTCGTCGGATCCCCCGTCATGATCACGACGCCGTCATTTTCCAGCTTCCACGGTGGCGAAAAAACGGAGCTGTCGGAGTAAACGTCACGGACGACGGCTTCAAATTCGGCGCGTGTGAGCGTCTGGTGAAAGGATTGCAGCTTGGACCAGTCCGGCTTGCTGCCGAGCGGACTGAGGCGGTCGAGACGCTGCGGGGCAGGCGGTGCTGGAGCCACCGGCGGGGCCGCTGGCTGTGCAGCAGGAGCGGGCGGAACGGTGGTTGGAGCGCCGACACCGGGCGTGAGTTGGGAAGGAGTGAGCGCGGGCGCGGCCGTGGGGGTGGAAGGAACGGGAGGAGTGGCAGGAACCGGCACGATCGTCTGGGCCATGCCCGGCGCGATCATGCAGCACACGAGCAAGGCCGCCGGAGAAGCGCCGCGCAGCATTCGTTTCATCATAAACCGCATCCTAGACTTGATCCCCGGCTTCATCATCTACTAAGTGGCGGCACATGAATGACAACACGGCAGATGGCGCGGACGGACTCTTCCGCCTCCTTTTTTTGGGCGATGTGGTGGGCGAGCCGGGACGCAAGGCGGTCTCGCTCTTGTTGCCGGTGCTGAAGGACGAGTTGAAGATCGACTTTATTGTCGTGAACGGTGAAAACTCCGCCGGAGGGCGTGGCATCACGCCGAAGATTGCGATCGGCCTCATGCGAGCCGGAGCCGCCGTGGTGACGAGCGGCGATCACATCTGGGACCAGCGGGAGATCGTGCCGTTTCTTGGCGAGGAGCCGCGCATGCTGCGGCCTTTGAATTATCCTGCGGGCACGCCGGGTGCCGGTTTTGTCGTGCTGGAGTCAAAAAAGTGCAAGGTGGCCGTGGTGAACCTTCAGGGCCGCACCTTCATGGGCCAGCAGCTCGACAATCCCTTCCCCGTCATCGCCGAATGCGTGGAAAAACTGCGCCAGGAGACGCCGGTGATCTTTGTGGACTTCCACGCCGAGGCCACGAGCGAGAAAGTGGCCATGGGCTGGCATCTCGACGGCAAAGTTTCCGCCGTGGTCGGCACGCACACGCATGTGCCCACCGCCGATGAACGTGTGCTGCCGAAGGGCACCGCGTTTCAAAGCGACGCCGGCATGTGCGGCCCGATGGACAGCGTGATCGGCAGCCAGATCGAGCCCGTGCTGGAGCGGTTTCACACGATGATGCCCACGCGTTTCGGCGTCGGCACCGGAGCGGTGCGTGTGAACGGCGCTCTCATCACGATCGACCCCGCCACGGGCAAGGCGCTGAAGATCGAGCGGATCGCGCGGACGTGGCATGAGTAGAGAGCAGCTTAAGCGACGCCTTCGCGCTCGCGCTGCTTGAGGATGAAATCGATCTCGCACGCCAGGTTTTTTTTGGCACAGGAGATTTCAGATCCACCACGTGCCAGAAGGGCGTGATCTTATTCAGAGGCGTGCCGTTTTGATGCTGCTCCCAGGCGTGTTCGGCGGCGATGCGCAGGAAGATGCCTGCGGTGAGCGGGCAGGTGAAGTCAGCGTGATGAGCGGCGGCCAGGTCCTCGCGCATCCGTGGCATGGTGCGGAATTCTCCTGGTGGGATATCAGCGACATAGGCGGCCACCACGGCGGGCGTGGGGATCAGCATCTTTTCACCTTCGCCATGGCCGGCATAAGGCTTTCCCAGCCGCAAGACATTGGGCTGCGGGGGATGGGCGAATTTTTCGGTCCATGACTTGGGCATCGCGTGCGTGGTTACCTGAGTTTGGCCAGTGCTTCCTCGGCGAGCTTGCGGGCTTTGAGCTGTTTGTAGCGAGGGCTTGCGGCTTCGGTGAAATCGGCTTTGGCCTCGGTGGTGTTGCCGAGGGCCAGGTGGGCGCGGCCGCGATTGTAGCGGATGTAGGAATCCTCTGGCGTGAGGGGCAGCGCGGCATTGTAGGCATCGAGGGCCTCATCTGCACGACCCATTAGCAGCAGGGCGTCGCCTTGGCGGTTTAGGGCCTTGGCGGTGAAGGGGATCTTTTGGGCGTGATCCGGCGGAAGGCAGTCGCGTAGTGCTTTGAGGAGGAGCTCGCAAGTGGCGGCGCTGGATTCCACGGCGGGAGATGATTGTGTGGCGTCTTTGAGATCGTCCTTCACGCGATCCAGCAGCACTTCGATGGGCTCTGTTGCATAATCTCCCGGGCCTTTGGCTTGCGCGAGCTGCTGCAGGCCTTCGACGCACTCGGCCGCCTTGCCGGCATGCGCCAATTTCATGAGGGAGGCCAGGGTAGGCAAAACTGGGGCGGGTGGTGGTGCCGGAGGCGCAGTGCGTGGTGTGGACTCAGGCACCGGCAGCGCAGCGGGTGGCATGACCGCAGGAATGGTCGCGGCCACGGCAGCGGGCTGACCGGCGAGGTAGATGTCATCTCCCACGAGGCGGGAGTACTCTGCAGGGATCTGTCCGCCATTGGATCTCTCCAGCACTCCGGCACGGGTGCGTTTGAAGACCTGCTCCACGGTGAGGCCGGGTGTGCGCAGGTGCTTGAGCAGTTCTTCGGTGTAGAGGCCGTTGGTACCATCGCCATCCAGCGCTGTTTGCCCGGCATCGGTGGCGAAGGCGATGAGAGATCCTGCTGGAGGCTTCATCTCGCTGAGGCCGCCTGGGCTTGCCGCATCGCGGGCGCGGCCGGTGCGTGCCACGGCGGTGGTGCGGCAGGCGTCGAGGATGACGAGATTGCAGCGTGCGCCCGAGCTTTTCATGTCCGCCACGGCCTGCTCCACATTGAAGAGCTTGGTTTCTGCCAGGAGGCGCAGCGTTACATCATCGGCCCCTTCGGGCGAGTAGCCGGACTTCACTGGCAGCAGGTAGTTGGAGCCTGCCACGGAGATGCCATGGCCCGCGTAGTAAAACAGGCCCACCCCTGCGCCGGTCAGTGTTGCGCGGAATTCCACCACCGCCTTCAGCAGTTGATCGCGCGTGACGTCGTGCTTTTCGATCACTGCGAATCCGAGATCGCGCAGGGTTTTGGCCACCTCCTTGGCGTCGTTGGCCGTGTTGCGTAGAGGACCCACAGCGGCTTCGTATTTCGCGTTGCCGATGACGAGCGCGGTGCGCTCGGCGGGCTTCGACGCAGCCAAGGCTTGCTGGAAAAGCACCGTGAGCAGAAGGCAAAAGCAGCCGATGTGGGAAATGCGGGCGGGCATGCGCACAGTCTGCAAACGACCGCGCCACGGTCAACTGCATGCGCGGCCTGAGCAATTGGTTGACCTGTTTTGCGGTGCTCGCATCATCCACCGATGATGCGAGCCTTTCCTGTCCTGATGCTGCTCCTCGCGGGCTGTGATTCGATGTCGAAGTTGAAGCAGACCGCCAAGCCGCCGGAGCTTATACCAGGAGATCCCAGCGCGCCGTCGCAGGTCACGTCGGATGAAGCTATGAAGATTGCGCAGGCGTACACGAGTCACGCTTGGAGGCCGTTTGCACGCAACATCCTGCATGGGAAGGACACCGCGGGCATTCTGGTCAACACGCCGGACGTGACGCATGAGCCTGACAAAGACCGTAAGGGCTGGTGGGTGCCGGGAGAGGTGAATACAGGCGTGCCCTACAAGTGGGGCGGCTATGATGACCCGGCCTCGTTTGATCTCGCTGTCGCCAACGGCAGCGCAGCGGGCGATGTGTCGTCTCCGGAAAAACGCCGTGCTGACAATGCGGCAGTTAGCCGCGAGGCCGCGGGAGTGGACTGCTCGGGCTTCGTCTCGCGCTGTCTCAAGCTGCCCACTGCTCATGACACCAGCCAGCTGCCTGCCGTGTGCAGCGAGCTGCCAAGCGCGCAGGATCTTCAGCCGGGGGATCTGCTGAACATCCCGCACCGCCATGTGGTGCTCTGTGCGGGGTGGTATGATCCACAGCACACCTGGATCTACTACTATGAAACTGGCGGCGGGCCCGACTACTGGAAGCCCGGGCTTAAGCGGGCACCGCTGGATGCGCTGCTGGCGCTAGGCTACAAGCCGATGCGATACAAGGGCATGGCATACGAGCAGGTGCCCAGCGGCAAGCAGCCGAAGGAAGTGCTGACACGTGCCGTCAAAGCCGGTGCCCACGTGGTGACCAACCCGACGGTGGGAGAACCCTAAAGTTGGCGATCTTTCCAGTTCGCATGCCTGTACGATTGACGCCACCGCTGGTCGCGTGACAGCATGCGCGCTTTATCCGCATGGACTCCAGCCTCCGCCCCTCCCGCACACGCTATGGCGTGGTCGTTTTCGCCGTGATCCTCGGCATCATTCATTACATCGACCGGGTGTGCATTTCGAAGGCGCGGCCGTTCATCCAGGAGGATCTGAAGCTGGATGACACGCAGATGGGCTATGTGTTCTCGGCTTTCACGCTGGCGTATGCGTTGTTCGAGATCCCCGGCGGCTGGCTGGGGGACAAATGGGGGCCGCGTCGTGTGCTGCTGCGCATCGTGATGTTCTGGAGCTTCTTCACGGCGGCGACAGGCTACGCGTGGAACCAGATGTCGATGATGGTGTGCCGTTTTTTGTTCGGTGCGGGCGAGGCGGGCGGATTCCCGAACATCGCGAAGATGTTCAGCGTGTGGCTGCCCCAGCGCGAGCATGGCATGGCGCAGGGGATCACCTGGCTCTTTGCGCGCTGGGGCGGGGCCTTCACGCCGCTGCTGGTCGTCTGGGTGCTCAGCATGGTGAGCTGGCGCATGACGTTTGTGATCTTCGCCTTCCTCGGCGTGATCTGGGCGGTCTTCTTCGCGCTGTGGTTCCGTGATAATCCGAAGGACAACCCCAAGGTGAACGCCGCTGAGCTGGCGCTGCTGGAGGACGCGCAGAAAAACCTGGGCGGCGGCCATGCGAAGATCCCGTGGGCGCGTCTTTTCGCCACACGATCCGTGCTGCTGCTGTGGGTGTATTACTTCTGCATCAGCTACGTCTGGTACTTTTACATCACCTGGATGCCGAAGTTCATGGAGTCGAAGGAAGGGCTGGGCATGGACATGACTGCGACCTCGACTTCGATCCTGAACGGCCTGCCGCTCTTCCTCGGCGGCATCGGCTGCTTTCTGGGCGGCCTGGTGGCGAAAAAGCTGGCGGCGGCGAACGGCCGCATCAGTGCGGCACGGCGCACGGTCGGCGTGCTGGGCATGCTGGCAGCCGGATTGCTGATCGTGGCCGCTGCGCAGACGAAAAATGCGACGTATGCGATGCTCGCTCTCGGCGTGTCCGGTTTCTTCAACGATCTCTCGATGCCCGGGGCCTGGGGCGCGTGCATGGACATCGGCGGGAAGCTCGCGGGCTCCGTCTCCGGCAGCATGAACATGGTCGGCAATCTCGGCGGCGCGCTCGGTGGCGTGGCGGTGCCGTGGCTGATGAAGTCGATGGGCCTCGGCTGGGATGGCGTGCTTTACGTCGCGGCATCGACTTATCTGATCTCCGCGCTTTGCTGGGCCTTCATCGACTCGGACCAGCGGCTGCATGAGTGATCAGGTGATGCGGGCAAAAGTGCCCGTATCACTTCACTTCTTCTCCGTGTCGGCTTTGCCGTTCTTGAGCTTTTGCAGCGCGTCTTCGATGCGCTTGCGCGCCTTTGCATCGGGCGTTTTCAGGGTGTTGGCGCGTTCGAGGTATTCGAGCGCCTTTGCCTTGTCACCGAGCGCCTGGTGGGTAAGGCCGATGTGTTCGAGAATCTCGGCGTCCTCGGGCTGCACAGGTTCGAGCAAGGACTCGGCACGCTGTAGATCTTTGAGCGCGGCGGCATAATCACCCTTTTTGTAGCGGAACCAGCCGAGGCTGTCGATGTAGGCCGGCTGGTCGGGAAAGAGTTCGTTGGCTTTGAGGATGAACTCGCCGGCCTTGTCGAGGCGCTGGCCCTGCTCCAGCCACATGTAACCGAGGAAATTGAGCGTGTTGGCCGCCGCCTTTGATTCCTCGCGTGGCGTGAGCGTGATCGACTTCTCGAGCATGCGGGAGGCGTCTTCGTAGCGTGCCATGCGCTCGAGCGTGATGCCGTATTGGTAGTAAAACAGATGATCGAGAAGCTCCGTCTGCGTGGAGGCCGCATGCTGCTCGGCCTCGGCGAAGTGTTTCACGGACTGGGCCCACTCCTCGCGAGCGCGGTGGGCGATGGCGAGCTGGTAATGCACCAGGGGATGATCCGGGAAAAGTCGCGCACTGCGCTGGCCCACACGCACCATGTCCTCGAATTTCTGCGTCTGGTAGAGCTGCCAGCCGAGCTTCACATAATCACCGATCTCCCCGCCGCCGTTCTGAATCGCGGCCTCAAGGTGCGGGATGGCCTTTTCGGGCTGTTTCAGCTTGTCGTACTCGCTGGCGAGCAGACGCCGCTGCTCGGAGTCGTCGGGTGCTTGTTTGACGATTTCTTCCAGCGTGGCGAGCGCCTTGTCCTTCTGCTCGGCGGCGCCGTAGAGGCGGTAGAGCAGCTTGCGCGCCTCGAGGCTGTTGTATTCGGCCGAAAGCTTCTCGCAGAGCTGTCTGGAGCGCTCAGGATCGTTTGTCAGCAGGTAGTGTCGCGCGACTTCGAGCGTGATCCGTTCGCCGTCGGCCTTGGTGACGTTTTTGAGCGCGTTTTCAAAGAAGGGTGCCACGCGCTGGCGGTATTCCTGGTTGAATTCGGCCTGGCCGAGCGGCCAGACGCGCTCCGCGACACGCCCGGCATCGAGCCAGAATTGCGGATCGCCGCTCGTCTGGTTGGCGGCCTGTTCCATGATGGCGACGGCCTTGTCGCGCTCGTTTTGCGTGAGATGGAACAGCACCGCCGCCTCATAAACCTCCGCATGTGACGGGAACCTCTGCAAAGCCTCGCTGATCGCCTTGGCCGGCCGCGTGTCCTTCTCAAACAAGTCCTCGGGCGGGTAGGTGCCGGCGAAGCGGGCCAGGTTCAGCAGCGGCGCGGGCGAGCGAGGATTCGCGCGCACTGCGTCCTCGAGGATTTTCATGGCGGACTCACGTCCTTGAAACTGCATCGCGATCCCGGCCGTGTGGGCGGCGAGTTCCGCGTTCGTGGGGTCGGCCTTGAACACCGCCAGATAGTGCTCCAGCGCCTGACGCAGCTTCCCGGAAGCCTCAAATTGAAGCGCGGCGCTATAATGCGCGAGCACTTCAGCCGTGACCTCTCCGTCGCGAAGGAGTCGCAGGTCGGAAGTTTCCGCCGCCGTGGCTCCGGGAGAGAGATCAGCCTTCGCCGCCGCCTGTGCCACGTTTCCTGGGAGGAAGAACGCGAGCAAGAGATTGGCGAACACCGGACCGCGCCAGTGCATGACACTTCGTCCGGCGTCTCGATGCCATCGATTCACCCTGCGGAGACAAGCCATGCCTGTGAGGCTATGCGTTACGCCTTGTAGCGCAAACGCTTCTTGTGGCGGTTCGCGCGCATGCGCTTCTTGCGCTTGTGCTTGTTGATCTTCGTTTTTCTCCGCTTTTTGAGCGATCCCATGGTTCTGTTCTCCTGTTGTGTTGGCTTGGTCTTAGTGGACGACTTTGTTCAAGGGGTATTCCACGATCCCCTCGGCTCCCAGCGACTTCAGCCGCGGGATGATGGTGCGCACGGTGGTCTCGTCAATGACCGTTTCCACGGCCACCCATTCCGGGCTGGCGAGCTGTGACACCGTCGGCGAGCGCTGTGAGGGCAGCGTGGCGACGACTTCCTCGAGCTTGGTGGCGGGCACGTTCATCTTGAGGCCCACCTTGTCCCGGGCCTCAAGCGCGCCTTTGAGCAGCAGCACGAGCGTCTCCATCTTCTGCCGCTTCCATTTATCACGGGCGGCCGGTTTGCTGGAGACAAACTGCGGGTAGCTTTCCATCAGAGTGTCCACGATGCGCAGCTTGTTCGCGCGCAGCGACGAGCCGGTCTCGGTAATGTCCACGATGGCATCGACGAGCTCGGGCACCTTCACTTCCGTGGCCCCCCAGCTGAACTCGACCTCGGCCTTCACGCCGTGCTTGTCGAGGTAGCGCTGCGTCAATCCCACGGCCTCCGTGGCGATGCGCTTGCCTTCCAAATCCTTCACGCTGCGCACAGGCGAGTCCTCGGGAACCACCAGCACCCAGCGTGTGGGCTTGGAGGTGGCCTTGCTGTAGCGCATGTCGGTGATGACCTCGACATCCGCGCCGTTTTCCACGATCCAGTCGCGTCCGGTGATGCCGCAGTCGAGGAACCCATGATCGACATAGCGACCAATCTCCTGGGCGCGCAGAAGGCGGATCTCCAGCTCATCGTCATCGACCGCCGGACGGTAGGAACGGGACGAGACCACGATGTTGAACCCGGCGCGCTTGAACAGTTCAAGCGTCGGCTCCTGCAGGCTGCCTTTGGGCAGTCCAAGGCGGAGGATGTTCTTCGGTTCGGGCATGGGTCGGGGGAAAAGGGCGCGCATCCTAGCGGCATTTTTCAGGCTGGCGAGGGGAATTTCGGGGCAAGTCGCATGAGCCTCTCAGGGGATGTGTCTGCTGCATTGACGGAGAAGCGACTTCAATCCGTGTCATAAGCACAAAAACCACGGTTGACGCCTCCACATTGGGGAATACTCTCCCAGTCGTCCGGACGCATCAACAAATCATGATTCGTCCATATAACCCACACGACCACCACCATGTCCCGTAGTTTCATCTTCTCGTCCGAGTCCGTCGGCGAAGGCCATCCTGACAAAGTTTGCGACACCATTTCCGACGCCATCCTCGACGCCTGCCTGGCCGTGGACAAGACCAGCCGTGTGGCCTGCGAAACCTTCGCGAAGAGCAACATCGTCGTTGTCGGCGGTGAGATCACCATCCCGAAGCTCCAGAACAAGAAGCTCGGCACCACAAAGCCCATCGACGAGGTCATCAACATCGGCAAAGTGATCCGTGAGGCCGTGCGCGGCATCGGTTACACCAACGACGACGACGTTTTCCACGCCGACAAGCTCTTCATCAACAACTACCTCACCATCCAGAGCCCCGACATCGCGCAGGGCGTGGACGCCGCCGCTGCCGAAGGCAAGAAGCACGCCGAGCAGGGCGCCGGCGACCAAGGCATCATGTTTGGTTACGCCTGCGATGAAACGCCGGAGCTCATGCCCGCGCCGATCATGTTCGCGCACCGCCTCGGCCGTGAGCTGACCCGCATCCGCAAGGCCGGCAAGCTCGCCAAGTGGCTGCGTCCGGATGCGAAGAGCCAGGTCTCTGTCGAATACGTCGATGGCAAGCCCACCCGCATCGTGAACGTCGTCATCTCCACCCAGCACGCCGAAAGCGCCACGCACGCCGAGATCGAGAAGTTCTGCATCGAGCAGGTCATCAAGAAGGTGCTGCCGAAGAACATGCTCACGAAGGACACCGAGTATCTCATCAACCCGACCGGCAAGTTCGTCGTCGGCGGCCCGCAGGGCGACAGCGGCCTCACCGGCCGCAAGATCATCGTGGACACCTACGGCGGCATGGGCCGTCACGGGGGTGGTGCCTTCTCCGGCAAGGACCCGTCCAAAGTGGACCGCAGCGCCGCCTACATGGGCCGCTGGGTCGCCAAGAACGTCGTCGCCGCCGGCCTCGCCGCCCGCTGCGAAGTGCAGTTCGCCTACGCCATCGGTCATCCGAAGCCGGTCAGCGTGCACATTGACACCTTCGGCACCGGCGCGATCAGCGACGACAAGATCCTCGACGCCGTCCTCAAAGTGTTCTCCTTCAAGCCAGCTGACATCGTCAAGCAGCTCAACCTGCTCCGCCCGATCTACGGCAAGAGCACCAACTACGGCCACTTCGGCAAATCCGATGCCGACCTCACTTGGGAAGCCACCACCAAGGCCGAGGCCCTCAAGAAGGCTGCGAAGTAATTCGTCTTCAAAAAGCTCACGAAAGCCGCGCAGCGACCCTGCGCGGCTTTTTTGTGTCAAAGGCACGGCTTCTCATGGTGCTGGACGCTTTTACCGGCTAAGGGGTGTTTGGTGCCAGATTTTTGAATCCGCCCTAACGCCCCAAACGCATAAGAACCCGTGATACGCTCTGGAACAACGTCGCCAAATTTTTGGAGCCGGGCATCCGCCCAGATTTTTCTCATGCTCCGGCAGTGGTTCGACTCTGACTTTCGTCCGCCAGGCTGGGATCCTGCCACTGACCTGAAGGAAGGCGTCGATTGGAAGCGCTGCATCCCGTTCATCGTGCTGCATCTCGGCTGCTTCGCCGTGCTGTGGGTGGGTTTCAGTTGGACGGCGCTCGCCGCGGCGCTGCTGCTGTACGCGGTGCGCATGTTTGCGATCACCGCGTTCTACCACCGCTACTTTTCGCATCGCAGCTACCGCACCTCGCGTGCGATGCAGTTTCTCTTCGCCGTGATGGGAAACACTTCCTGCCAGCGCGGCCCGTTGTGGTGGGCGTCCGTTCATCGGCATCATCACCAGCACTCCGATGACGAACCGGATGTGCATTCGCCGGTGAAACGAGGCTTCATGTGGTCGCACATCGGCTGGCTTACGAGCGCGAAGAATTTTCCGACGGACTACAGCCGCGTGCGCGATCTCCAGCAGTATCCGGAGCTTGTTTTCCTCAACCGGCATGACCAGATCGTGCCGATCCTTTACGGCGTTGCCCTTTGGATCACCGGAGCGCTGCTTGAGCGTTACGCACCCGGCCTCGGGACGAATGGAGCCCAAATGTTCGTGTGGGGGTTCTTCCTCAGCACCGTGCTGCTGTTGCACGCCACCTTCTTCATCAATTCGCTCGCACACGTGTTTGGCAGCCGTCGCTTCAAGACCTCCGACGACAGCCGCAACAGCCTGTTTCTTGCGCTTCTCACGCTCGGCGAAGGCTGGCATAACAACCACCATCGCTACGCGGCCTCGGCGCGGCAGGGCTTTTACTGGTGGGAGATCGATGTGTCCTACTACCTGCTGAAGATGATGTCCTGGGCCGGGCTGATATGGGACCTAAAGGCGGTGCCTGCCAGTGTGTATCGCGAGGCACGTGAGCTCGAAACCTCCAAATCGACCGCCGCATGAACCGCCCGCGTCTCGCCATCATCGGCACTGGCGTCGCCGGGCTCGGCTGCGCTCACTTTCTGCATCGTGAGTTCGATCTGACGCTCTTCGAGCAAAACGACTACGCCGGCGGGCACACGAACACGGTGAACGTCGTCGAACGCGGTCGCGAACTGCCGGTGGACACCGGTTTCATGGTCTTCAATCACGTGACCTACCCGCTGCTCACGCGCTTGTTCAAGGAACTCGACGTGGAGACGAAGCCGACGTCGATGTCCTTCAGCGTCTCGCACCTCGAAAGCGGCATCGAATACAACGGCACCTCGCTCGGTCATCTCTTCGGCCAGCGGCGCAACTTGCTGCGACCGCGCTTCTGGAAGTTCCTGTCTCGCATCAATCGCTTCAACGCCGAGGCTATCGCTGCGCTCGAAGATCCGGCGTATGCGCGCATGACGCTGGGCGAGTACGTCGTCGCCCGCGACTACGGCGAGGATTTCCTCAATCTCTACATCGTGCCGATGTCCTCCGCCGTGTGGTCCACGCCGCCCGAGCTCATGCTGTCCTTTCCGGCGCTCACACTGCTGCGCTTCTGGCACAATCATGGCTTTCTCGGCCTGCACACGCAGCATCCGTGGTGGACCGTGACGAACGGCGCGAAGTCGTATGTGAAAAAACTCACCGCGCCCTTCAAAGAGCGCATCCGCCTCGGTTCGCCGATCGTGCGTGTCGAACGGAGCGACGCAGGTGTGAAGGTGATCACGCGTCAGGGCACGTCGGACACCTTCGACAAGGTCATCTTCGCCAGCCATGCCGACCAGACGCTGCGCATGATCGCCGATCCGACTGATCTCGAAAGCGAACTGCTCGGCTGCTTCCACTACCAGCCCAACACGGCTACGCTGCACACCGACGAACGCTTTATGCCGAAAACGAAGCGCTGCTGGGCCTCTTGGAATTATCGCATCAAGCCGACAAATAACGGCGGTGTGGAGCCGAGCACGCATTACTGGATGAACAGCCTCCAGGGCGTCTCCGACAACACGAACTACTTCGTTTCGATCAACGCGGCCGATGAGATCGCCGAGGATAAGGTGATCAAACGCATCGCCTACGAGCATCCACTTTTCGACATGGCCGCCATCGACGCACAAAAGCGCCTGCCGGAGCTGAACCGCCTTTCGCGCGATCAGACGACCTACTTTTGCGGCAGCTACTTCCGCTACGGCTTCCACGAGGACGCCTTCGGCTCCGCAGTGGCCTTGTGCCGCGATTTGCTTGGAAAGGAGCCCTGGTGATGCCCGCTTCATCGCACATCTACGAATGCACGGTGATGCACCAGCGCCTGCGCCCCAAGCGCCACGGCTTCTCCTACCGCGTGTTCTATTTGTGGCTCGATCTCGATGAAATCGACGCGCTGGATGCCGATCTGGCCTTGTTCAGCCGCAACCGCTTCAATCTCTTCTCGTTCCATGACCGCGACCATCTCGGCGGCGGGCGTGAAAACGTCAAAACCGGCCTGCTGGCGGAGTTGGCGGCACGCGGCATCGACACCAGCCGCATCGCTTCGATCAAGATACTCGCCTTTCCGCGCGTGCTTGGCTACGTCTTCAATCCGGTCACGTTTTTCTATGCGTTCGCGGCCGATGGCACGCCGCTGTGCGCGCTGGCGCAGGTCACAAACACCTTCCACGAGCAAAAATTCTACCTGATGCCCGAGCCGGGCGCTGACGGCTTCACGCTCGTCACGCCGAAGTTGTTCTACGTCTCGCCCTTTTCGGCCTTGGACCTCAAGTTTGATTTCCACCTGCGTGTGCCGGCCGAAAAGCTGCACATCACCGTCGATGACGCCGACAACGAGGGCAAAACGCTCGTCAGCGCGCTCACTGGAACACGGCGTGAGCTCACCAACACCGCGCTGCTGGCCTGCGCGGTGAAATACCCGCTGCTGACGCTGAAAGTCATGTTCCTCATCCATTGGCATGCATTGCTGCTTTGGCTCAAGCGCGTGCCTTGGTTCGCCAAAAGCGCGAACCGCGAACTCCAGCAGGCAGTTCTGCGTCCGCATCATTCCATCCTTCCCGCCAAATCATGAACACCACCCTGACCCTCGACCCAAGTTCCGCCATTTCGCAGGCCGGCACTGCCAAAACCGGTTTCTATGAATGGCTCGTGCTGCAGAGCTTCAAGCCCTTCGTGCATGGCGGCATGCGCATGATCTGGCCGGACGGGCGCACGCGCGTGTTTGGCGCTCCTGGTGCTGACATCACAGCGGAGATGCGCATTCGCAGCATGGATTTCTTCAAGCGCTGCGCTCTCTTCGGCAATGTCGGTTTTGGCGAGGCTTACGTTGATGGCGACTGGGACACCGACAGCATCGCGGACGTGATTTCGTGGTTCATTCTGAATCTGTCGAAGACCCAGGGCTCGCGCACCTCGTCGGGCAAGGTGGCATTTGTGAACTTCCTCAACGTCGTGAACCGCCTCCAGCACCTGCTGCGACCGAACAGCGTCACGACCAGCCGTCGGAACATCGCGGAGCACTACGATCTCGGGAACGATTTCTACTCGCTCTGGCTCGACGAGACGATGACCTACTCCGCCGCACGCTTTGAATATGCCGGGCAACCGCTCGCGGAGGCGCAGGCGTCGAAATACGAGGCGCTGTGCCAGAAGCTCCAGCTCAAGCCGGGCGATCACGTGCTCGAAATCGGCTGCGGCTGGGGCGGATTCTCCTGCCACGCGGCGAAACACCACGGCGTGCGTGTCACCGCCGTCACCATCTCGCAGGAGCAGCACAAATTCGCCACCGAGCGCGTCGCGCGCGAAGGTTTGTCGGATCAAATCGAGATCCGGCTGCAGGATTACCGCCACATCACCGGGAAGTTCGACAAGATCGCCTCCATCGAGATGCTGGAGGCTGTTGGCGACAAATTCCTGGAGACCTACTTCGCGAAATGCGCCGAGGTGTTGAAGCCGGAGGGCCTGCTGGCCTTCCAGATGATCACCGTGGCCGACTGCCAGCACAAAGACCTGCGCAAAGGCGTGGACTGGATTCAAAAACACATCTTCCCCGGCTCGCTGCTGCTCAGCGTCGGTCGCGTGAACCAGGCCATCAACCGCACGAGCGATCTCTTCATGCACGGCCTCGAAGATCTCGGCGCCTCGTATGCCAAAACGCTGCGGCTGTGGTTTGAGCGCTTCCACGCAAAGCTCGCGGAAGTGAAGTCGCAAGGCTTTGACGACCGCTTCATCCGCAAGTGGAACTACTACCTGCAATACTGCGAGGCGGCCTTCGCCACGCGGAACATCAGCGTCGTGCAGGCGGTGTACACCCGACCGAATAACGCCACGCTTCATCAAGCCTTCTAAACGCCATGATCTGGTTCCTGCGCTGCTTTTTCATCGTCGTACTGGTCTCCATGCTCGCGGTCACGAGCTGGGCCTCGGTGAATTGCGCCTTGTGGGAGATTCCGGGCAGCGTGGGTGGCCATCCGTGGTTCATCGCCACGTTGTTCGACACCTACTGGGCGTTTTTGACCTTTTACTGCTGGGTCGCGTACAAGGAGCGCACGTGGCTGGCACGCGTCGGCTGGCTGCTGGGCATCCTGCTGCTCGGAAACATCGCCATGGCCGCCTACATGCTCATCCAGCTCTTCCGCGTGCCTGCTGATGGGCGCATAGAGGACATCCTTCTCCGCAAAGCATGATCGAAGCCGTCCAGCATGAATCCCTCTGGCGACGCTGGGTGCTGAACCCCGTGCTCACGCAGCTCACCCAGGGCATCACGCCTGCCAAGATCGCGCAGGCGATCGCCTTCGGCGTGACGATCGGTGTGTTCCCGCTGCTCGGCACGCCGACCTTGCTCTCGCTGGCGATTGGTGTGCCGCTGAAGCTGAACCAACCGGTGCTGCAGGTGTTTCGCGAGTTGAGTTATCCGCTGCAACTCGCCACCGTGCTGCTCTTCATGCGCGCAGGAGAAACGCTGTTCGGCGCTGAGCATGTGCCTTTGTCGATCACGATGCTCATGGAGCGGTTTTTCGCCGCGCCGGGCCAATTTCTCGCCGAATTCGGCATGCTCGGCCTCTACGCCGTGGTGGTCTGGCTGCTCATCTCGCCCGTTTTGTTCGGCGCGATCTTTTTCATCAGCCGGCCGCTCATCGAGCGGCTTGCGCAACATCTTCCAAGAGCCCGCCATGCCACCTGACTTCTGGTTTTTGACCGGCATCGGCACGCTCGTCGCCTTCGTGCTGTTTGGCCTCACCTGGCTGCTCAGCCTGCGGCTTAACAACTTCAGCTTCGTCGATGTGACGTGGTCCTACGCGCTCGCGGTGATCGCGCCGGTGTATGCGTGGCTCGGAGGTGGCTTCACGTCGCGAAAGCTGCTCGCGCTGACGATGGCGTTGCTCTGGAGCTTGCGTTTGGGCACCTACCTCTTCTTCCGCGTAAAAAAGCATCATCCGCACGAGGACGTGCGCTACGAGGTGCTGCGGGAAAAGTGGAAGGGCAGCCTGGCGCGTAGTTTCTTCTTTTTCTTCCAGGCGCAGGCCGTGCTGATCGTGCTGCTGTCCGTGCCAGTGCTGCTGGCCTGCGTGAATCCAGCGGCGGAGATCGGGATCATCGAATGGTTTGGCTTTGGCGTATGGCTCATCGGTTTGAGCGGCGAGGCGCTCAGCGATGCGCAGATGAAGCGTTTCAAAGCCGATCCGGCCAGCAAGGGCAAAGTCTGCCAGGTCGGCCTGTGGCGCTATTCGCGGCATCCGAACTACTTCTTCGAGTCGGTCGTGTGGTGGGGCTTTTGGCTCTTCGCCTGCGGTTCGCCGTGGGGCTGGGTGACGATCTACGCACCCGCGATGATTTTGTATTTCCTGCTCCGCGTCACGGGCATCCCTCTCACGGAGGAATGCGCGGTGCAGTCGAAGGGCGACGCCTACCGCGAGTACCAACGCACCACTAGCGCTTTTGTGCCTTGGTTCCCGAAAAGCTGAATCCATCGCCCGCCCGCCATCGAATCAACGGAACAAACATGAGCACGATCAACGCCATCCTCGCCAAGAACATCCTCCCTGATGTCATGATCCGGCTCGGCATCCGCCAGCGCCTCGCCGAGACGCTGCGGGAGAACAAACAGCCCACCGTCGAGGCCCAGCGTGCGGCTTTGCTGCGCTACGTGCAGGAGTTGAAGAAGATGCCCGTGGCCATCGCCACCGACGAGGCCAATCAGCAGCATTACGAGGTGCCGACGCGCTTCTACCAGCTCGTGCTCGGCAAGCACCTGAAGTACAGCAGCGGCTACTGGCCGGATGAATCGACCACATTTGATGAATCCGAGGCGACGATGCTGAAACTGACCTGCGAGCGTGCCGAATTGCAGGACGGGCAGCGCATTCTCGAGCTCGGTTGCGGCTGGGGCTCGCTGTCGTTGTGGATGGCGGAGCATTACCCGAACGCGCAGATCACCAGCGTCTCGAATTCGCGGACGCAGAAGCAGTTCATCGACGCCGAGGCGGCAAAGCGCGGCCTGAAGAACCTCACGATCATCACGGCAAACATGATCCACTTTGAAGGCGTGGGCGAGAGCGTCTTCGACCGCTGCGTGTCGGTGGAGATGTTAGAGCACATGAAGAACTACCAGGAGCTGCTGCGCCGCATCTCCAGCTGGCTAAAGCCGGGCGGGAAGCTCTTCGTGCACATCTTCACGCACCGCGAATACGCCTACCACTACGAGGTGCGCAGCGATGACGACTGGATGGCGAAGTATTTCTTCACCGGCGGCCAGATGCCCAGCGACGACCTGCTGCTCTACTTTCAGGACGATTTGAAGATCGAAGACCACTGGTGCGTGAGTGGTCAGCATTACTCGCGCACGAGCGAGGCCTGGCTGGCGAACATGGACGCCCACAAAGCCGAAATCCTGCCGCTCTTCGCCGAAACCTACGGCAAAGAGAACGTCACGCGCTGGTGGGTGTGGTGGCGTCTGTTCTTCCTCGCCTGCGCCGAGCTGTGGGGCTACCGCGGCGGCGAGGAGTGGATCGTTTCGCACTATCGATTCGTGAAGCCATGAGATTCGCGCTTATCATCGCAATCAGCCTTGCCTGCTTCGGGCAGGCCTTTGGAAACTTTGCCGAGCTGATGAAGCAAGGCGACGAATACGACGCCCAGTTCAAGCCTGAGGCTGCGCTGCAGTATTACCTGCCCGCCGAAAAGCTGAAGCCGGACGATTCCGCGCTGCTGGTGAAGATCGCGCGGCAGTATGTTTACCGTATGTCGGACACCTACTCAAAAGCCGACCAGTTGAGGTCAGGACGCACGGCACTCGGCTATGCGGAGCGCGCAGTGAAGCTGGCGCCGGATGAATGTGATTCGCATCTCGCGCTGGCGATCTGCCTTGGCAAGCTCACGCCGTTGATGAGCAACAAGGAAGGGATTGAGGCCTCACGTCGGATCAAAACGGCCGCCGAGACAGCGGTGAAGCTCAATCCCAAAAACGACTATGCCTGGCATCTGCTCGGCCGCTGGCACCAGGAACTGGCCCAGATCGGTGGTGTCACGCGTGCGGTGGCTTTGATTGTGTATGGCGGGCTTCCCTCGGCCTCGTATGACGAGGCGGTGAGGTGTTTTCAGAAGGCGATCTCGCTGAATCCGGGCCGCCTGCTCCATGTGGTCGAACTGGGCCGCACCTACGCGCTCATGGGGCGTGAAGATGAGGCCCGAAACTGGATCAATCGCGGCTTGGCGATGCCTGATCGCGAAAAAGATGATGCTGAGACCAAACAACGAGGTCGAACGACATTGAAGAGCCTCGGCTGAGCGTGGAAAGAGAAGGGAGGCTGCCGCCAGCCTCCCTTCGCGAGTGTTTGATGTGGTTTCGATCAAGCCAGCGCCTGAGCCACGGCTCCGGCAGTGATGCCGAGCTCTTTGAAGACGGTGTTGCCGGGGGCGCTCATGCCGAAGCGGTCGATGGCGATGATCTTGCCGTTTGTGCCGACATATTTCCACCACAGGCCGCTCACACCGGCCTCAATGGCGATGCGCTTGGTGCAGCTCGCAGGGAGCACGCTTTCGCGATACTCGGCGCTCTGGCGGTCGAAGCGCTCGAAGCAGGGCAGACTCACGACGCGGACACCGGGCTTGCCTTTCGCTCCTTCGACAGCGTGCTGCACTTCAGAACCGGTGGCGATGACGATGGCTTCCAGCGGCGCAGTTTCCTTCACGAGAACGTAACCGCCTTTCAGCGTGCCTTCGCGGCGCGTGGCAGCGCTGGCTTGGCCCTGATGCGGCAGGTCCTGGCGGCTCAAGGCGAGCAGCGTGGGGCCGTCGACGCGGCTGAAGGCTGCGGCGAAGGCGGCGGCGGCTTCCTCGGCATCGGCCGGGCGGAAAACGTCGAGATTTGGGATCACGCGCAGGCCGCTGACGGTTTCCACAGGCTGGTGCGTCGGGCCGTCCTCACCCACGCCGACTGAATCGTGCGTGAAGATGTAAGTGACGGGCAGTTTCGCCAGCGCGGCGATGCGGATGCTGGGACGGCAATAGTCGGCGAAGACGAGGAATGTCGCGCCACTGGCAAGGAACAGGCCGTCGTAGGCGATGCCGTTGCAGATCGCGCCCATGGCGTGCTCGCGAATGCCGAACCAGATGTTGCGTCCGGTCGGATTCGCGGAGCTGAAGTCGCCCATGCCTGTGAGGTAGTTCTTGGTGGAGCCGAAGAGGTCCGCGCTGCCCGTGACGAGATGCGGTACGGCCTTGGCGATGTGGTTCAGGATCTCACCGCCGCTGTTGCGCGTCGCGGCCTTGCCTTCGGCGGGATACTCAGGCACCACTTTGAGCAGATCCTCGGCCTTGAGCGTGCCGTTGCGAGCGGCGTCGAGCTGCTTGGCGAGTTCGGGATTCGCGGCGCTCCAGGCAAGGTAAACCTTGTTCCATTCGCCGTGGATGGCGGCGCGCTTGGCCTTCAAATCGGCGAAGTAGGCCTTCACTTCATCGCTGACGTAGAAATGCGTGCCTTCGGGGATGCCGAGGCCCTTTTTCGCCGCATCGACGAACTTCGCGCCGCCTTCGCCGTGGCCTTTGGCCGTGCCGGCGACTTCGGGGATGCCTTTGCCGATGATCGTCTTGGCAATGATGATCTTCGGCTTGCCGTTGTCGTTTTTCTTCGCGGTTTCGATGGCGGAGAGGATGGCGTCGAGGTCGTGGCCGTCGATGGTCACGGCGTCCCAGCCCAGCGCGGTGTAAAGCGCCTGCGTGTCCTCGCTCTGGGTGACCTTGGCCATCGCGTCGAGCGTGACGTCGTTGCTGTCGAAAATGAGGATGAGGTTGTCGAGTTTGTTGTGCGCGGCGAAAGCCACGGCCTCACGCGCCACACCTTCCTGAAGGCAGCCGTCACCGGCGAGGGCGATGACATGGTTGTCGATGATCGTGTGCTGCGCGGTGTTGTATTTCGCCGCCGCCATCTTGCCGGACAGCGCGTAGCCCACCGCATTGCCCACGCCCTGGCCCAGCGGGCCGGTGGTGGACTCGACGCCAGGCGTTTCATGGAACTCAGGATGTCCCGGCGTGATGGAATGCAGCACGCGGAAGTTTTTCACCTGCTCCAGCGGCACATCGTAGCCGCTGAGGTGCAGCCAGCCGTAGATGAACATCGAGCCATGGCCGGCGCTGAGGATGAAGCGGTCGCGATTGAGCCACTTCGGATCGGCGGGATCGCACTGGAGTGCCTGGCCGAAGAGAACGGCACCGATTTCCGCCGAGCCGAGCGGGAGGCCGAGATGGC
>Ga0315900_10002244_pt1 | contig 29976 bp, 26 predicted proteins | sample LakEriMetagenome_FD_203521 | JGI IMG/M metagenome (GOLD analysis project Ga0315900, IMG submission 203521) | Freshwater fungal communities from buoy surface, Lake Erie, Ohio, United States - Buoy 12 MA114 | ecosystem: Environmental > Aquatic > Freshwater > Lake > Lake biofilm | place: USA: Lake...
TTAAAACACGCCACTGTCAGTAAAGATGGGAAGGCTAAAAACAAAAGACGAGTCAGAAGACCTGCCAATATGCATTTTGAAGCTTTCGGGGAAACAAAGGCTAACAAAAAATAGGATGTTTAGGCAACATGCTGTTTTTTATATTTTCCCAAAAAGCATTTTTAAGTTATAAAAACATGAACTGTTATAAAACATATAGTCGTTTTTACTCAAATCGTTTGATTTGTTTATGGGTATGTATTATAATTAATTCAGCTATTAATGCTCAAAAAACTGATACAACACTTCATCCACTAAATGAAGTCTATATCATTGAAAACAAACAACAGACTATAGAAGCATCAAAAAAAACTAGCTCAATTGACTCCTCAACATTAACAAGATATAACACAAGTAGCTTAGCGGACTTACTATCAAATCAATCAACCATTCACGTTAAACAATATGGCAATGGCAATATAGCTTCTACTAGTATGAGAGGTGGAAATGCTAATCATACAGCATTACTATGGAATGGTTTAAATATTCAAAATGCCTTACTTGGACAGCCAGATTTGAGTATTGTACCAACAAACTTTTTTAATGATATCTCGCTAGAATATGGAGGAGGAAGTGCTATGTGGGGAAGTGGCGCTATTGGTGGCAGTATTCGTTTACAAAATAACACACGATACAATCAAGGATATAAAACTAAGCTTCAAATGAGTGTTGGGAGTTTTGATACAAAAAAAATAAACACTGGTGTTTTACTGAGCTATAAAAAAATTGTATCCAATACAAACATCTATTATAATAGCTCAAAAAATAATTATAATTATAAAGATACTCTTGATAAAGAAACTCATAATAAACAAGCTAATCATGCTAATTACATTGCTCAAGGAATTATGCAGGAAATAGGTTTCCTGATTAACGCCTATCAAAAAATTAATATAAGAGCTTGGTATAATATACTAGACAGAAATATTCCATCATTTACTGACACAGAAAGCAAACAAAATCAAGTAGATGAAAATTTGAAATTAAATGCAGATTGGAATTACAAAAGACGAAACTTAAACAGCACTATTCGCTTAGGTTATTTTAACGATAACTTAAATTATGTTGACAGTATTGAGAGTAATGTAAATAATATAAAAACAATAATCCCAAAAATTATCAGTAATAGCAACATAAAAACAATTATAGCAGAAAGTGACAATTTATATACATACAAAAAACACTCTTTTAACTTAGGAATGAACTTCACTAATTATCAAGCGACGTTATATTCAAAAGAATTGTCAGTGGACTCAACCTATTACTATCATTTAAGCAAAGTGGCATTTTTTGCTGGATATAAATTAAGTTTATTAAATTCAAAACTGCACTATAATTTAGTAATTAGAAAAGAATCTACTAATCAAACAGATATTCCACTCACAGGAAATACTGGAATATATTACAAACTATTAAAAGGCTTAGCCCTAAAAATAAATGCCAATAAATCTTATCGTCAACCTTCCTTATATGATTTATATTGGAATCCAGGTGGTAATAAAAATTTAAAACCAGAAGAAAGTTATGAAGTAGACGGTGGCATAGAATTAAAATATACCAAAAACAATTTCAACTTATTAATGGAAGGCTCTTATTTTAATAGACATACCACAAACTGGATTATATGGCTTCCTTCCGATAAATCATATTGGAGTCCAAAAAATATTGCAGAAGTGTACAGCAGAGGAACTGAAACAAAAACAGAATTAGTTTATTTAAAAAATGATTTTTTAATTAAACTAATTGCTAATACATCTTATGTGTTATCTACAAACCAAGTAGCAACAAGCGAAAATGATAATTCTGAGGGTCGTCAATTAATTTTTACACCGAGATATAATGGACAAGCAACTCTTATAATTAATTATAAAAACATAAATGTGTTATTTAATCATAACTATACTGGATATCGGTTTACATCCACTGATAATAAAAGTTGGGTAAGTCCATACTACATTTCTAATTTAAAATGTTCATACGATTACTCATTTAGTACTATAAATACACAACTATTTTTTAGTTTAAATAATTTATTTAATAAAAACTATGTCATTATGCCAAACAAACCAATGCCTCTAAGAAACTACGAAATAGGAATAAGCATTAATTACAAACAACAAAAGAAAAAAATAGAAACATCCAATTATTAAATAATGAAAAAAACAATTACCAAATTAACAATCCTAATAGGATTAGCATGTAACTTAACATCAATGGCTCAAACTGTATCTTTTGATACATTTACATTATCAACAAACTCTTATTACAAAGACACAACCGGAGCAGATTTTTCTACTAACGGTGTTACTTTTAGATATCATTGGAATACTGCTTTTGGCGGTTACTGGGAGTCAGGTTCAGCTTACACAAATGTATTAGATACAGCAAATGGTTCTTATACAAATTTATATGGTTGTATACCAGGCACTGCATTTGGTGGCAATAACTACGCAACTATTCAAAGCGGCGCTGTTATATCATTTTCAAACAACACAACAGCAGTGAGTGGTTTTTACATTACTAATACAACGTATGCATGGAAAGAAATAAAAAAAGGTGGCTTTGGTAGAAAATTTGGAGACACAACAGGAACAGGTTCTGGAACAAGTATTCCTCAAGGCCAATATCCTGATTGGTTTAAAATTTTAGTAAAAGGTTATAGAGGAGGCAGTTTACTGACAGATAGTGTTGAATTTTATTTAGCAGATTACAGATCATCTGGAACAGTTAATGATTATATCGTCAAAAACTGGCAATATGTAAATTGCATCTCATTAGGACAAGTAGATAGTCTTACTTTTGACATGAAATCAAGTGATAACAATGCATTTGGAATGAAAACCCCAGCATTTTTCTCAATGGATAATTTCACTATTCAAAGTACTGTAGGAATTGAAGAATTAAGCAATACTTCAAATGTTTCCTTATTCCCAAATCCAACTACAGAAAATTTATTTTTGAATTTTGAATCTAATACTGAAAGTGCATTAAACATTAGTGTTTACGACATAAGTGGCAAAAATCTTCAAAACAATACCATCCAAACAGCTATTGGGGGAAATCAGGTGAAAATAAATACAGAACTTTATGAAGCAGGAATATACTTTATTGAATTAAATTATGGCTTTGCTTCTAAAAAAATAAAATTTATTAAACTATAATCGTAAGTGAAATTTTACTTCTATATATTCATTACATTTTTAATAAGTTCTTGCGTAAAAGACAAACCGCAAGAGCCTATTAAAACTGCCGTATCTATTAATGCAGACACAAAAGTTTTAGTAGTTAATGAAGGTAACTTTGGTTGGGGAGTAGGAAGTATATCTTTATATGATCCATTATCAGGAGCAGTAATCGAAGATTACTATAAACAACAAAACAACAATGCTACTTTAGGCAACGTTTGTCAAAGCATAACCAAATACAATAATAACTACTATATAGTGATGAATAACTCCAATAAAATAGTTGTTGTTAATTCTTCTGATTTTGTAAAAACCGCCACGATTAATGGTTTAAATTCTCCTCGATACATATTACCAATAACATATAATAAAGCATACGTCAGTGATTTATATGCTAATTCAATTCAAATCATTGATTTAAATTCTAACACTATTTCTGGAACTATACCTTGTATGAATGGAACTGAGCAAATGACTTTAATTTATAATAAAGCATTTATTACTTGTTCTAATTCAAACTATTGTTATGTGATAAACACAATGACAGATGTTATTTCCGATAGCATACCTGTTGGCTTAGGAAATTCTAGTATTTGTGTTGACAAAAATTCTAAAGTATGGATTTTAAGTTCTGGAAATAGCACACAAAGTATCTCTGGAAAACTAAGTAGAATTAATCCTTTGACCTTACAAATTGAACAAACACTAAATTTTTCAAGTGCTGAGAGTCCAAATAAATTATGTATTAACAAAACAAGAGACACTTTATATTATTTAAATAATAGTGTGTTTCAATTTCCTATTTCATTAACAAATTTACCTGCTAACGCGCTTATTACTCAAGGCAACAAACTATACTATGGATTAGAAGTTAACCCTAAAGATTATAGTATTTATGTTTCAGACGCTATTGATTACGTGCAAAAATCGAAAGTAGAAATATACAAGCCAAATGGAAGTTTTATTGCCAATTTTAATGCTGGCATTATTTCAAACGGTTTTATGTTTGAATAGCTAGATTCTATTATCTTTGCTTAAGTGCAAAGCCATTTACATATTATTTCTTTTGATATACCCTACCCTGCCAATTATGGCGGTGCGATAGATGTATATCATAAAATAAGATGCTTAAATAATCAAGGCATAAAAATAATCTTACATTGCTTTGAATATGGCAATCGAACACGCTCTCCTGAGTTAGAAAAAATGTGCGAAAAAGTTTATTATTACAAACGCAACACTTCTTTTATCAATCAATTATCACTATTGCCGTTTAACGTAAAATCTCGCATTAGTGCTGAGTTAAAACAAAATTTATTAAAAGATAATTATCCTATTTTATTTGAAGTATTGCACACTTGCTATTTACTGAACGACCCTGATTTTAAAAACAGAAAAAAATTATTCAGACATAGCAATATTGAGCACGACTATTTTTTAGAATTGGCCAAAGGCGAAAAATCAATTCTAAAAAAACTATATCTAAAACTAGAAGCGTTTAAATTAAAACGATTTGAGAAACAAGTTGCTTATGCAGACTATATTTTATCGGTATCTGAAGCAGATTTAGCGTATTTCAAAAAAACATATCCAAATACACCAAGCGTTTATTTACCAAGCTTTCATCAGTTTGATGAATTACAATGTAAAACAGGCAAAGGCAAATTTATTTTATATCACGGTAATTTATCCATTTCTGAAAACTACAATGCCGCTTTATGGTTAATTAAAAATGTGTTTTCTAAAATTAGACAAGCAGTAGTGATTGCAGGATTAAATCCACCGGCTCATTTAATTGAAGAAATAAAAAAGTATTCGCATATTACTTTAAGACAAAATTGCTCTGAACAAGAAATGCAATCGTTAATTGAAGACGCTCAAATACATTGTTTGTATACTGAGCAAGCAACTGGCTTAAAACTTAAATTATTAAATGTTTTATTCTCAGGTAGATTTGTGATTGCTAATACTAAAATGTTAGTTGGAACTTCTTTAACCGAAGCTTGCATTATTGCTAATACACCTCAACAGTATATTGATTCTATTAATAAACTTTTTACTGATGAATTTACTGATGAAGAAATTGGAAATAGAAAAATCATCATTGCATCTATAAATAATCAAGAAAAGCCAAAAAAAATAATTGAATTATTTTCCTAATTCCTTTTTCGCCTCTGCAATCACAGCTTTAGAATTTCCAACAAATACTTTGTTGCCAATAAAAATAACTGGGCGTTTTAAAAAAGTATATTCTTCTAAAATAAATTTCTTGTAATCATTTTCCGTTAACGATTTTTCACCTAGTCCTAATTCCTTGTATTTACGAGCAATTCTGCTAAACAATGCTTCATAGCTGCCAACCGCATTTTTTATTTCTTCCAATTGTACAGACGTAATTTTTTCGCTTTTAATATCTTGAAACACAAATCCTTTTTCTTTCAATTCTAATTCAGAAATGATGCGTTTGCAAGTATCGCAAGTGGAGAGGTAGTATATTTTATTCATAGTATATTTCATTTAATCGCAGAGACGTAAAGTGTTTACGCAAAGCATGCGGAGTTTATGATCATAAATATAAAAAAAGAGATACACAAAACGTACATCTCTTTTATCTCTTTAGTCAAAAAGTCTTTTCAGACTCTTATCCTAACATTTTTAAAAAATCAATTTCTTTAGGAGTTAAGAAACGAAACTTAGCACGCGGTAAATCTTTTTTAGTCAAACCTGCAAAAGCAACTCTATCTAATTTCATTACTTCATAACCTAAATGTTCGAACATACGACGAACAATACGGTTACGACCGCTATGAATTTCTACACCTAATTCTGATTTTCCTTCACCAACATACTCAATTGCATCTGGCTTGATTGGTCCATCCGATAATTCAATACCTTCCGATAATGTTCTAAAGTCTTCAGATGTAATGCGTTTATCTAAAACAACATGATACACTTTTCTAACATTAAATTTTGGATGAGTTAACTTCGCTGTTAAATCTCCATCATTTGTAAATAACAATAAACCTGTTGTATTTCTATCTAATCTTCCAACTGGATATAAACGCTCCTTACAAGCTTTACGAATTAATTCCATGACAGTTTTACGTTCCTCTGGATCATCCATGGTTGTAATGTAATCTTTAGGCTTATTTAAAATTAAATATTTTTTAACTTCATTTTTAATTGGCACTCCACCATAAGTAACAACATCTGTTGGGTTTACTTTGTAACCCATTTCAGTCACTATTTTACCATTAACCGTTACCACGCCAGTTGCAATTAAAACATCTGCCTCTCTACGAGAACAAATACCTGCATTAGCCACATAACGATTTAAACGAACAGCATCGTCGCTCACTCCTTTTTGAGTAGATGTTTTTGACGGACCAGCTTTTTTAGATTTTTCAACCACACGTTCCGATTTAGATAATCTTGGTTCGTAAGGTTTATCATATGCTTTACTATCGTTATAAGATTTTCTTGGTCTTTCGCTATCTCCACCTTCACGTTTTACAAATGGTTTTCTTTCTCCATCTCCAAAACTTCTACGTGGTCTATCTTCGCTACTTCCTTCTCTTTTTGCATATGAACGTTTTTCTCCATCACTGTAACTTTTGCGTGGGCCAGCACTTTCATATTTTCCATCTTCACGTTTTACAAATGGCTTTCTTTCGCCATCTCCAAAACTTCTGCGTGGTCGGTCTTCACTACTACCTTCTCTTTTTGAATATGAACGTTTTTCTCCATCACCATAGCTCTTGCGCGGCCCGGCACTTTCGTATTTTCCATCTTCACGTTTTACAAATGGTTTTCTTTCTCCATCTCCAAAACTTCTGCGTGGTCGGTCTTCACTACTGCCTTCTCTTTTTGTGTATGAACGTTTTTCGCCGTCTCTATCACCATAACTCTTGCGAGGTCCTGTGCTTTCATATTTCCCATCTTCACGTTTTACAAATGGTTTTCTTTCACCATCTCCAAAACTTCTGCGTGGTCTATCTTCACTACTTCCTTCTCTTTTTGTGTACAAACGTTTTTCGCCACTACCAAAGCTACCGCTTGATTTAGATTTGAAACTTCCATCTTGGCGTTTACCAAATGTTCTTTTTTCTCCTGAATCACCAAAACTTTTTCTTGGTCCATCAGAACTATCTTCTCTTTTCGTGTAAGAACGTTTTTCAGTTGAATCTCCAGAACTACGTGGACGTTTTGCTTTATCGGAACTTGAAAAAGATTTTCTTTTATTAAAATCTGACGAGCCTCCTTTTGAAAACGTTTTTCTAGGCCCTTGACTGTCTCTACTCATTTATTATATTTTTTTGCAAATGTACGCATAATTTAAGGAAAAATGGCTTGTTGATAGAGATTCATTACTAGTTGATGAGCTGAATTACATAAAAAGTCTATCTTTGCGCCATGTCTGATTTAGCATATAAAAACGCCTTAACTGAGTATTTAGAGGGCTTTGTGAGCGAACGCCGCAGAGGTCGTTTACACGAAGTATTGAAAGAAAGAACCAATCACATGCAGTTGGTTTTAGAAGATGTGTATCAAACTCACAATTTTAGTGCTGTACTCAGAAGTGCTGATATTTTTGGTATCCAAACCACTAATTTTATTGAAAACAGAAATAAATACAAAATTAGTGAAGATGTCTCCATGGGCTCCACTCAATGGCTCACATTAAATCGCTTTCAAAATCACGAAAACAACACTAAAGCTTGTTTGACTAACTTAAAATCTCAGGGCTATAAAGTAGTAGCTACCTCACTTCACAAAAACAGTGTTTCGTTAGAAGAATTAGATGTTTCGAAACCATTTGCATTGGTATTTGGAACTGAATTAACGGGTATTACGAAAGATGTAGAAGATATGGCTGATGAATTTGTAAAATTACCAATGTATGGATTCACAGAAAGCTTTAATATCAGTGTTTGTGCTGCTTTATGCATGTATCATTTAAGTTCAAGAATCAGAAAAGAAGTTCCAAACTACGGATTATCTGAAGATGAAAAGCGTGATATTTATATCGATTGGTTAAAAGCATCTGTCCGAAAACACGATTTAATTATCAAGGAATTTGACGCAAAATATTACCAAAAAGCTTAGTGCTTTACTCTTGACATTTTAGAGAAAAACTGTATATTTGAGAGATGGAATTTTCTGCAGCTCAAATAGCAGCCTTATTAGGCGGAACAGTAGAAGGGGATGAAAACGTAGCGGTTTCAAACCTTTCAAAAATTGAAGAAGGCGTGCCTGGAACATTGTCGTTTTTGGCAAACCCAAAATACACCAATTATATTTACGATACTAATGCAAGTATCGTCATCGTTAATAAAACATTAAGTCTTGAAAAGCCAATAAAATCAACATGCACATTAATTCGTGTGGAAGATTCTTATGCAAGTTTTGCTACTTTATTGGAAATGTATAACCAATTTAAAGGGAATAAGGTTGGCATTGAACAACCTTCTTTTATTAGTGAAAATGCTAAAGTTGGAACAGATTGCTACGTTGGGGCCTTTGCTTACATCGGACAAAATGTGAAAATTGGCAATAACACAAAAATTTATCCTCATGTTTATATTGGTGATAACTGTGTAATTGGTGATAATACTACGCTGTTTTCAGGCGTAAAAGTATATCATGAATGCAAAATTGGAAATAACGTAACGGTTCATGCAAGTTCTGTTATTGGAAGTGATGGATTTGGCTTTGCCCCTCAAGATGGAAAAGAATTTGCTAAAGTTCCTCAAATTGGAAACGTAGTGATTGAAGATAATATTGAAATTGGTTCTAACTGCTCCATTGATAGAGCAACTTTAGGTTCTACTATTTTACGCAAGGGTGTTAAATTGGATAATCTAGTTCAAATTGCACATAATGTTGAAGTTGGAGAGAATACAGTTATTGCTGGTTTATCAGGAGTAGCAGGTTCAACCAAAGTTGGTAAAAATTGTATGATTGCAGCTCAAGTAGGCATTGTAGGTCATATTAAAATAGCAGACGGTGTTAAAATAGCTGGGCAAGCAGGTGTTGGTTCATCTATTGAAAAAGAAAATGAAATTGTACAAGGTTCACCATCATTCCCTTTAGGGGATTTTAGAAGAAGCTATGTGCTTTTCAGAAGTTTACCAAAATTAAATGACCGAATAAAAGATATTGAAAATAAATTAAAGTAAAGTCTACTCCCGATACATATCTCGGTACTCAGACTAATAGCAAAACATTATGGCAGACAAACAAAGAACAATTGAAAAAGCAGTATCCGTAACAGGAAAAGGCTTACATACAGGTGCTCCTGTAACTTTAACATTTAATCCAGCTCCAGAAAATCACTGGTATAAATTTCAAAGAATAGATCTAGAAGGTCAACCAATTATTGATGCAGATTGCGATTTAGTAGTAGATACATCTCGTGGTACTACATTAGAAAAAAATGGAGCACGTGTTCATACTACTGAACATGTGTTAGCAGCATTAGTTGGAATGGGAATAGATAACTGTTTAATTCAAGTTACTGGACCTGAAATGCCAATTATGGATGGAAGTTCATTAAACTTTATTGAAATTTTAGAAACCGCTGGTATTGTTGAGCAAGAAGCAGAACGTGATTATTTTGAACTAACTGAAAATCTAACATACGAAGATCCAATTAAAAAAGTAGAAATGTTAGCAGTTCCGCAAGACGAATTTAGAATTACTGTAATGGTAGATTACGGTAGTGAGGTTTTAGGAACTCAACATGCAGGGATGTATAACATTAGCGAATTCAAAAATGAAATTGCACCATGTAGAACTTTTGTTTTCTTAAGAGAATTAGAAGCTTTATTAGCCCACAACCTCATTAAAGGTGGTGATATGGATAACGCAATTGTTTTAGTTGATAGTGAGCTTCCTGAAGAAAAATTAAACCATTTACGTAAAGTATTTAATAAACCTGATGTTGAAGTAAAAGGTAAAGGTGTTTTAAATAATACAAAGCTTCGTTTTTTCAACGAACCTGCTCGTCATAAATTGCTTGACATTGTTGGTGATTTAGCATTAGTAGGAAAACCAATGAAAATACATGTTTTAGCAGCTCGTCCTGGTCATGCTGGAAACGTTGATTTTGCTAAAAAATTAAAAGCATTAGCTAAAATTCAAAAAACAGAAAGAGATTATCCGAAAATTGACATGAATAAACCTCCGGTTCTAAACATCATGGATATCATGAAATTATTACCTCATCGTCAACCAATGTTGTTGGTAGATAAAATCATGGAGCTTTCGGATCAACACGTCATCGGTGTTAAAAATGTAACTTTAAACGAAGAATTTTTCAAAGGTCATTTTCCGGATAATCCAGTAATGCCTGGTGTTTTATTAATTGAAGCAATGGCACAATGCGGAGGAGTATTAGTATTAAAAACAGTTCCTGATCCGGAAAATTATTTAACGTACTTCATTAAAATTGATGGTGTAAAATTCAAACAAAAAGTAATTCCTGGAGATACTGTTGTATTCAGTTTACAATTAGTCACTCCTATTCGTCGTGGTATTTGCCACATGCGTGGGACTGCCTATGTTAACAACAAACCTGTAATGGAAGGTGAAATGATGGCGCAAATTGTAAAAGTAAAAGGTCACGAAGTAAAAACATCTGAAGCTCAATTAGCATAATATTAAATAAAGAATTTATGATTTCTCCTCTTGCAAACGTTAGCCCAAAAGCTAAAATAGGACAAAATGTAACCATAGAACCATTTGCTACTGTTTATGAAGATGTAGTAATTGGAGATAACACTCATATTCATCCAAATGCTATTATTTATCCTGATACTATCATTGGGAGCGGTTGCCAAATTTTTCCCGGAGCATTAATTGGAATTGTATCTCAAGATTTAAAATATAAAGGTGAAAAAGCAATTACTACTATTGGCAACAATACTATTATCAGAGAATATGCAACAGTTCATAAAGGCACTGCCGATAGAATGAGAACCGATATCGGAAGTAATTGTATGATTATGGCTTATGCACATGTTGCACACGATTGTATTATTGGAAACAATGTTATTTTAGCAAATTATGTAGGTTTAGCAGGTCACGTAACTATTGAAGACTTTGTAATTATTGAAGGCTACGCTGCTATACAACAATTTGTAATTGTTGGTGCTCATAGTTTTTTAGCAGCCGGATCAAAAGTTCGTAAAAATGTGCCTCCTTACATTCGTGTAGCGCGAGAGCCATTGCAATATATTGGTGTTAATAGCGTAGGCCTTTCTCGAAGAGGTTTTGAAAAAGAAATGATTAATCAAATTGAAGATATTTATCGCTTAATTTTTGTTCGTGGACACAACATTACAAACGCATTAGAATTAGTGGAACAAGAAATACCAAGTACAGAAATCAGAAATCAAATTGTAAATTTCATTAGAGAATCAAAAGACGGAATCGTCAAAGGAATTTAATCTTATTATGTCACGAATTTTAACTGGAATACAGAGTACAAACATACCACACTTAGGAAATATTTTAGGGGCTGTTTTACCTGCTATTGAATTAAGTAAACAACCTGGAAACGAATCGCTTTTTTTTATCGCAGATTTGCATTCCTTAACTACACAAAAAGAAGCTGAACAAAGAATTAATAGCGTAAACTCAGTTGCTGCTACATGGTTAGCCTTTGATTTTGATACAGAAAAGAATTTACTCTATCGTCAAAGTCGAATACCTGAAGTCTGTGAATTAACATGGTATTTAAGTTGCTTCACACCTTTCCCAATGTTAGCTAATGCCCATTCATTTAAAGACAAATCAGAAAGATTAAGTGATGTATTTACTGGCTTATTTACATATCCTGTTTTAATGGCAGCCGATATTATTTTATACGATGCCGAATTTGTTCCAGTTGGAAAAGATCAAGTACAACATATTGAAATAACCAGAGATATTGCGCAAAAATTTAATCATCAATACAATCAAGAAATTTTTGTAATTCCTCAAGCTAAAGTAGATGAAAGCGTTATGATTGTACCAGGAACAGATGGTCAAAAAATGAGTAAGTCTTACAATAACTATATCAATATATTTTTACCTGAAAAAGAATTATTAAAATCAGTTAAATTAATTATTACAGATGCAACTCCTTTAGAAGAGCCTAAAAATCCAGACACTTGTAATGTATTTAAATTATGTAAATTATTAGCTAATGAATCGCAGATTGAAGAAATGCGAAATAATTATATAAAAGGCGGCTACGGATACGGGCATGCAAAAACAGCTTTGTATGAATTAATTTTAACAAAGTTTGAGAAGCCAAGGACTCGCTACAATGAGTTAATGAATAACACAACTTTACTTGAAAAAGAGTTACAGGTTGGAGAAGCTAAAGCAAAAAAAATGGCTCAAGAAAAATTAAAATTAGTACGATCTGTTTTAGGATTTTAATTCGACAAAATAATTATAATAAAAAAGTCTATTAGAATCTAATAGACTTTTTTATTTATATGCCTAATTTCTCCTTGCACTTCCATAATATCATCAAATCCTTTTCAACACTATAATCTTTTGCGTACCTTAAATTGACTAATTTCATCTTATTATTATCAATATCTGCATCTAATAGCATAGATGGATATAATACAGAACGTTTAATTTCTGGCAATGATTTATCTGTGATTCTGCCATAACCTACCCACGAATAAAAACCAAACAACACATTAAAACAATTTAAAAAATAATTAGATTTTTTTTCTTGAATAAAAAATAAAATTGGACTAAAGACTATTGCCATTAAACTAATGCCAATATCTAATAATCGTTTATTGCGTTTATTGTTTGATTTAGAAATACTATTGACATCAATCACATATAAATCTCCTGCAGTATCTACATCATTACTACCAATTATTGAAAGGCTCTCGGGAGGCGCAATTTTGAAATCAACACCACTAGAAACAAGTGTTAGCATGTTATTGATAATAAATTGCGAACTGATATCTTTTGCGCAAAAAATGATTTCATTAATTTGATGAACTTTAATAATCTCATCAATCTGATTTATTTTCCCAATATAAGATGGATTATGAACTCCATTAATTTCGGCACTCACAAAACCAACAAAACTAGGATTAGCATGCGTTTCTTTTAGTAACGCAGATACTCTATTAAACTCTTGTTCCTCTCCAATAATTGCGATTCTCTTGGTTTTAGCACTACTTAAACTATACGATTTAATTTTTAAAATATGAAACAATAAACGAGTAAAAACAAAGCATACCATCGCCCAACTTGTTCCTAATAAAATTAATGCTCTCGAAAACCTTAAAGATTCTGGCAATAAAGAATATCCCATCAAAATAAAAACAGTTCCTACTAAAACACCTCTAATGATTTTTAAAATCTTAATTGGTTTATCATAACCTCCATTAAAATAAACCATAATAATCCATGCCAAGGCATATAAAGGAAATGCTACACTTAAAAGTTTTTCTGAATATATATTTCCATCAATTCCTGTATTTTGCTGATAAATATTTTTAATAAAAAATAATCCAAAAGTAATCACACTAAAATCAATAATAGGAACCGTAAAGGCCTTAAAAAATCGGGAAAGCAAAGCTAAACTTGCTTTTAAAAATATGGCAAAATGAATTAATGCATTAAACCAAAAAGCATTAGAGCCACTGAAATGTTTCTTAGAAAAAATAGCCATGGCTTTATAAAAAATGACTACATAATTCAAACTGCTTCTTTTAGTACTTTCTCCTTTATAGTGTATAATTTGTGTATCAGGAAAATAATAATTTTTGTATCCAGCTTTTTTAATTCGGTAAGACAAGTCAATATCCTCTCCATACATAAAAAAAGTTTCATCTAAGAAGCCAATTTTATCTAAAACTGTTTTACGAATCAACATAAATGCGCCGCTCATAACATCAATTTCGCTTAATTGGTCTTCCGACAAATAAGTTAAATGATATTTCCCAAAACGCTTGGATTTTGGAAAAAAGCGAGAAAAACCGAACATTTTATAAAAGGCAACTTCAGGGGTTGGTAATCCTCTTTTTGATTCGGGAGCAAAATTACCTTGTCCATCCAACATTTTCACTCCCAAACCACCAGCATCGGGATGCGAATCCATAAAAGCCAATATTTTTGCAAAGGTATCTTCCTGAACAACGGTGTCAGGATTTAAAAGTAAAACATATTCTCCAGTAGCAATTTTAAGGGCTTGATTATTGGCTACTGAAAAGCCAGTATTGGTTTTATTGACAATGAGGTTTACTTGTGGGAATTTTTCTTTAATAAGAGTAACTGAGCCATCTACAGAGTTATTATCTACCACAAACACCTCACAGGCAATATTCTCCGAAGCTTTGAGCACAGAAAACAAGCACTGTTCAATAAAGTGCTTCACATTGTAATTAACAATAACGACAGATAATTTGGTCACAAGCTATAAAGTGCTAAAAATAACAAATTATTGTAATAATTAAAGTATTAAAAAAAGACCGTTTATATTGGAAAAAAAGTATTAAATTCGCATTCCAAATTTTAAGTTTACAAAATTTGGCCCCGTAGCTCAGCTGGATAGAGCAACAGCCTTCTAAGCTGTGGGCCATTGGTTCGAATCCAATCGGGGTCACGATTAAACCTCCTTGAAAAAGGAGGTTTTTTGTTTTCAAAATCTACTATATTTATATCTGAAATAATATCCATATGCAATCAGTCGCAAAAAACGTAAAAGATTACTTGAAAGAACTCCCTGAAGACAGAGCCTCTTACTTTATTAAACTCAGGGAAACAATATTAAATAATATCCCAAAAGGATTTGAAGAGACTATAAGTTATGGTATGATTGGTTATGTTGTACCTCACTCCATTTTTCCAGAAGGATATCATTGTGATCCAAAATTACCTTTACCTTTTGTAAGTATTGCCTCACAAAAAAATTTCATTGCGCTTTATCACATGGGGATTTATGCTAATCCAAAATTACTAGATTGGTTTGTTAGCGAATTTCCAAAACACAGCAAATCAAAATTAGATATGGGAAAAAGTTGCATACGATTTAAAAAAGCTGAACAGATTCCTTATGATTTAATAGGTGAATTAATGCAAAAAACATCTGTACAAGATTGGATTAAATTGTATCAAGATAATTTTTTAAAAACTAAAAAATAGCTTGCCTTGCATGTTAATTTAATATTATTAAATTTAACTTATAAAATAAAATGTGAATCAATGAATCAACTGTACAAACTTCAATTTTTGATATTACTAGCTTTTCCTTTTAAATATTATGCACAAGGCTTTCAGGTAAATTTACAAGGTCAAAAACAACAAGGAATGGGTGGAGCAGGAACAGCATTAATGCAAGATGCTTCTGCTCTATTTTTTAATCCAGGAGGCGCAAGTTTTGTGCATGGAAACTCTATCATTGCAGGTGTCACTCCAACTTTTGCAAGAGGAGCTTTTATGGATGCTAATACAAAGCAAATATCTCGGACTAGTTCTCCAGTAAGCACTCCCTTTGCAGCCTATGGGTTATTTGAAATAAAAGACAGTTCAAAATTAAAACTAGGATTAGCGGTATATACTCCCTTTGGTAGCACTGTGCAATGGGAAGATAATTGGACAGGTAGGTTTGCTTTAACAAGATTAGAATTAAGAGCTATATTTTTTCAACCAACAATTAGCTACAGAATTAATGATAAAATTGGAATTGGAGCTAGCTTTATTTATGTAAATGGAAAAGTAAATTTACAAAAAGATATTCCAGTAATAGATCAAAATGGAACCTATGGCCATGCCGAATTAAACGGAAAAGCTTCTGGATATGGTTTTAACGCTGGTATATATTATAAACCAATCGAAAAATTAAGTATAGGATTAACTTATCGATCTAAAGTGGACATGAATGTAAATGACGGACAAGCTACTTTTAAAGTTCCTTCTGCTTTAGCTGCAAATTTCCCTGATGGTAAATTTTCTTCAAGTTTACCTTTACCAAATGTTGCTACATTGGGATTTGCCTATAAAATCAATTCAAAATTTGATGTTGCTTTAGATATTAATTATGTTGGCTGGAAAGCATATGACACTTTATCTTTTGATTATGAAAATAATACAACGTCTTTAATTGATACAAAATCAGCAAGAATGTATAAAAACACATTCGCTTTCAGAGGCGGTGCCCAATACAAAATCAACACACAATTCACAGCACGCTTAGGTTTAGCATATGGTATAACTCCTGTTCAAAATGGATATGTAACGCCTGAAACGCCTGATGCAAACAGAATCAATTATACAGCTGGTATTGGATATGCCCTCGGAAAACATTTAAAGATTGATGCTTCTTTTTTATTTACGCATTTACAACGAACCGATACCAATACAGAAACAAATTTAAGTGGCACATTTAAAACGAATGTTATTGCCCCTGGTATTTCAATAGGATATAAATTTTAATTATACTCATAATGACTCTTAATAAACTAGCATTATCCATCATCATCGCAACGGTTGTTGTAAGTTGTAAACCAAAGTTTGATGCTCCAGATCCTGATAAAGGAACTATTGATGTATCTAACTACGTTGCGCTTGGAAGCTCAATGACAGCTGGTTATAGCAACGGAGCCTTATATTATGATGCTCAACAAAATTCTTACGCTAATATATTAGCTGAACAGTTTAAATTAGTTGGTGGCGGGGAGTTCAAAATTCCTAATGTTGCTCAAAGTTCAATAGGTATGGGAAATGCAAATAACGCTCCCTCCATTTTAGGTAATAGAACCGATTGTCAGGGCACTGTTTCTTTAGGACCTGTAAAAATCGCCACACAAGGTGATGCTTCTGTTTTTACAAATATCTATTCTAATCAAGGTTCTTTTAATAATATGGCGGTGCCTGATGTAAAAGTAATCGATATGGAAATAAATGGTTATAGCAATCCATTTTATCAGCGCATGTCATCAAGTGGCTCATCTTCTATTTTATCTGATGCAGTTGCTAAAAATCCCACATTTTTTTCTGTTAACTTAGGCTTACAAGATGTACTAAAATACACATTAAAAGGAGCAGCATCTGACAGCATTACTCCAATTTCGGGTGGTATTGGTGTTGGCTTTGAAGCCAGTATTAATAATGTGATTGATAAATTAATGGCAAATGGTAGTAAAGGAGTTATTGCAAATATCCCAAGTATTAAAACAATGGCCTATTTTAACACCATTGCTTGGAATGCATTAAAATTAGATGCCACAACAGCAACCAATTTATCTAATTTTTACGCAAACTTAGATTCTACAAAATTTTATGAAGGAGATAATGGTTTTATAATTATGGATAGTAATAACCCATTTTTAGGCTTTCGTCAAGCTGTGGCTGGTGAATATATTTTATTAAATGTTCCTTTAGATTCTATCAAATGTCATAAATGGGGGTCATTAATTCCAATTCCAGATAGATACTCTTTAACCTTAACAGAAATTGATGCGATTGAAAATACAATTAATGATTATAATGTGATTTTAAAAAATATTGCAGCCAGCAAAGGTTTAGCTTTTGTAGATGTGAATTCATTTTTCTCTAAAGTGAAATCTGGTTTTATTTATAATGGAGTGACTGTTAATGCCGTCTTTGTTTCTGGAGGAGCCTATTCATTGGATGGATTAAACTTAACTGCTAGAGGAAATGCCCTACTAGCAAATGAATTCATAAAGGCTATCAATTCTAAATACCAATCTACTATCCCAGAAGTAGATGCTATGAAATATCCAGCAGTGACATTTCCGTAACTAAATATTTTAGTTGTCAGTTGTTAAATTAAAGTGAATGATAAAAAAATTAATTTTTTTTATTAATTTTAATATAACATAAACTATACTTATATCATATTTATCATAATGTTTTATAAACTCTATCAATTGATGAATACGATTAAGGCAATTTAAAAAAAACCATAAAAAAATCTCTATGAAAAAAATTTACTTATTAGCTTTTTCAACTTTAATTTCTGCCTTATCTATAAAGGCTCAAAGTCCCTGCGCTTCAGGACGATATGCAACAGATACCTTTACTGCATTCACAACAACTAGCAACATTACTTTTGGTTCTAATATTACAGCTAGCGGTTCTAATTATACTTTAACTATGGATATTTACCAACCAACAGGTGATGTCGAAACTAACAGACCATTAATTATTTGGGCCCATGGTGGAAGTTTTATAGGTGGCTCAAAAACGGATGGTGATATGGTTACCCTTTCGCAAAAATTCGCAAAAAAAGGCTATGTGTGTGCATCTATTAATTATCGTTTAGGATTAACACCCTTTGACTCAGTAGGTGCAGTTAGGGCTGTTTTAAGAGCGGTACAAGATATGAAGGCTTCAATTCGTTTTTTCTACAAAGATAAATTGACAACTAACACTTATAAAATTGACACTAACAATATTTTTATTGGCGGTAGTTCAGCAGGAGCAATTACAGCATTACATACCGCGTACTTAGATAAGTCATGTGAAGTAAATTATTACATCAATCCTTCAAGTTTACTTACTTTAGGTGGTATGGAAGGTTATAGTGGAAATCAATGCTATTCTTCAAAAGTTAAAGGTGTTATCAATTTATGTGGTGCTTTAGGAAGATATGGATGGTTAGAACCAGGAGATGTTCCTTTCTGTTCATTGCACGGTACAATTGACGGAACAGTAAAATATAACAGAGGATTTGCAGCACCCTTAGGCATTCAATTAATATTACTAGATGGAAGTAGAATGTTGAAAGAACAAGCAAATGCAATTGGTGTTTCAAATCCATTTTATACATGGTATGGTAAAGATCATGTTCCTTATGTTTCAAATGCTGCTTACATGGATAGTACTGTAAACTTCGTGAGAGACTTTTTAGTGACTCGATTAGGATGTTCAGACCCAGCCTTATTGCCACAAAACACACCAGCACAAACTGCTACATTATATTCTTACACAGCTTGTACTACAAATGTTGCTATGACTTGTGCTACACCTGGTGTTGTGGGAGTAAATGAAATCACTCAATCAAATGTGATTAATAGTGTATATCCTAATCCATCCGATAATGACATGATGATTGAATTTGCAAATTCAAATACAACTCATCAAATAGAAATTTATGACATTGCTGGAAAAGTAATTTTTTCTGAAAGTACTGAACAATCTGTATTTACAATCAAAAAAAATAATACCGCTAGCGGACTTTATTTCTTAAAAGTTACGGCTAAAAACGGCGAATCTACTATTCAAAAAGTAATATTTAACTAATAATACTCACCACTTTAAAAGCTCATCCTGTTAAAAATCGGATGAGCTTTTTTATTTACTAAATAATGTTTGCAATAATTGATATAGAAACTTGTGGAGGCAAATTTGAATTTCCTAGAGGGAGAATTACCGAAATTTGTATCATCATTCATGATGGATTACAAGTTACAGAAAAATTTTGCACGTTAATTAATCCAGAATGTTATATCTCACCTCTTTACACAAATATCACTGGAATAACCAATCAAATGGTTTCTAATGCTCCTAAATTTAATGAAGTTGCAAGTACTATTCTTAAACTAACAGAAAACAGAGTATTTGTGGCACACAATGTAAGCTTTGATTATAATTTTATGAAAGGAGAATTCGCTTCATTAGGACATGATTATAAAAGAGAAAAATTATGCACTGTACAATTGAGTCGAAAGCTAATTCCTGGTAAAAAAACATATAGCCTCGGTCCTTTATGTGAATCTTTAGGAATTATTAATAATGCTAGACACAGAGCTGAAGGAGATGCAATGGCAACAGCTAAATTATTTGATATTTTATTGCAAATAAAAAACAATTCCAAGTAATTCAATTTTATGCTTTTTGTATATTTACCCTATGCAAAAAATATTAATTACAGGATCAAACGGATTATTAGGGCAAAAATTAGTTTACAAACTAAAAGATAAAACTAACGCATTATGTATTGCTACAGCTCGTGGCGAAAACAGATTGATAAACACATCTGGCTACGAATATGCTCAGTTGGATATTACAAACTATGATAACGTTGCTTCTGTATTTAGTAAATTTATGCCTGATGTTATTATTAATACAGCGGCCATGACTAATGTAGATGCTTGCGAAACTGATAAAGAGGGGGCATATCTTTTAAATACTATATCTGTTAAAAATCAAGTTGAAGTTTTAGAGAAATTACAAAAAGAAAATCCAAACTATAAACCTCACTTTATTCATCTCTCAACTGATTTTATTTTTGATGGCACACACGGGCCTTTAGATGAAACTGAAAAACCAAATCCATTAAGTTACTATGCTGAAACAAAATTAGAAGCCGAAAAAATAGTTCAAGCCTCTTCATTACATTGGGCAATGGCTCGTACAGTTTTAGTTTATGGAATTGTAGATAATATGAGCCGAAGCAATATTGTATTATGGGTGAAACAAAATTTAGAGCAAGGCAAAACCATTAATGTTGTTGATGATCAATATCGTACACCAACTTTAGCTGAAGATTTAGCTGATGGTTGTATTTTGATTGCTGAGAAAAAAGCAAGTGGCATTTATAACATTTCTGGAAAAGATTTTTTAAATATTTTAGAAGTTGCTCACTTAGTGGCAGATTATTATAAATTAGATAAATCATTAATTAAACCTTCTAAATCAGCCGACATCAAACAGCCTGCTAAACGTCCGCCAATAACAGGGTTTATAATAGATAAAGCTAAACGCGATTTAGGATACAATCCTCATAGTTTTGTAGAAGGTATTAAATTCTTAGAAGAACAATTGAAAGCAATGGGAGTTTAACTTAACTCTGCTTTCGAGAGCCTCAAGCATCGTATCTCGTTGATTAAGGTTCTCGAAATCACCATTTACATTTACAACTTGGAGACATGTACACTTTAGCTTTTGGAAGCATTCCTGTAACGTGAGTTTGTAACTCGTCTGTCATCAAAATAGCTCTGAGATCTAATACTTTCAAAGACTTTAAATTGGCTAATGATGAGGGATATTCTGCTAGATTATTACTCCATAAATCCAATATCTCTAGCTTTTCTAAATTTCCAATCTGCGCTGGTAAATACTCAATTTCGTTTTGATTTAAATTTAAGTAAACTAAATTCGATAACTGACCAATGTCTTTAGAGAGTCGTTCAACATTACTTTTAAAACAAGAAAAATATTGCAAGTTTGTTAAAACACCAATACCATCCGGAATTTCTTTAATATCATTTTTGCTTAAATCTAAAAATTGCAAATTTTTGAATGTCAATATTTCTTTTGGGAATGTTTTTAAATGTTGTTTTCGAAGCACTAATTTTATAACAGCATCAGGATTTTTCATTGCTTCTTGAATAGACGTGAATCCTTGCATCGTATCCAGACTTAATGAATCTAACAGCTGAGCATTTGATATCCTAACAAAAAATGTTAGAACAAAAAATATAGCTATTTTAAAGAAACTACAACGCATAAGTACAAGCAATTTTATCATTTGCTAAAGCTTGCTTTAGCTCATCTAAGTTAGCAAATTTTTCCTCATTTCTAATCCACTTAACAAATTCCACTTTTAACGTTTCTCCATAAATATCTTTATCAAAATCAAAAATATTAACTTCAATTTTAACTTTATTATCTGCATCAGTAGTTGGATTTGTTCCAATGTTTAACATTCCTTTATAAGAAAGATTGTTTAAAACAACATTTACAGCATATACACCAATCTTTGGAATCAACTTGTCATTATCTTCAATCAATAAATTAGCAGTAGGATAACCAATAGTTCTACCTAATTGCTTTCCTTTTACAACTTTACCCGTAATAAAAAAAGTATAACCTAAGAAATCATTAGCAGTTTGTATTTCTCCTGCTTCAATAGCTTTTCTGATGCGAGTACTACTTACATTTAACTGATTGATTTCTTGAGCTGGGATTTCCTCGACTACAAAATTATATACTTTCGATAGTTCTTTTAATGTTTTAATATTCCCCTCTCTATTACTTCCAAAACGGTGATCGTAACCAATCACTAATGTTTTAGTCTTTAACCCTCTAGCAATAATGTTAGAAATATAATCTTGTGCTTGCATTTTAGAAAACTCTTTTGTGAAAGGATATACCAAAACATGATCTACTCCAAACTGTTTTAGAATATCACATTTTTCTTCCGTTGTTGTAATGAGTTTTAAATCTTTTTGTTCAGGAAATAATATTTTTCTTGGATGAGGATCAAACGTAAATAAAACGATTTCGCCGCCTTGTTTTTGTTTTAGTTCAACTAAACGTTTAATAATTTTTTGATGACCTAAATGCACGCCATCAAAAGTTCCTATAGTAACAATAGAATTTGTTACTTGAGATAGTTCGGATATATTGTAGAAAACGCTCACAAAAATAGAGCGTAAAGATACAAGAATTAAAACACTTTAATACTACCGTTTTTAATAATATAATCTACGCCATTAATATTAAATTTCTTGTCTTTTCCTTGCTTCATTAAATCTGTAATATCTTGTTCAATAGTATGCACAGAACCTTTTGTTTTATAAGCAATATTCAAATAATCTTCATTAATTTCCATCCCGTCATACACTCCACACAAGATAACACGGACAGGAACTTTAACTCTTGCTAACATTTTTATATCTCTTACTTTTGCCCAATTATCTGCAATTAAAACAACATCTTCTACTTTTCCACTTTTATTCAATCCATAAATAATGGCCTCAATAGGATTTTCTGGAGCGTCACCACCTTGTCCTTTTCTGATAGTTAACTCCATTGTTGAGATTAATTCGTCTACCGTTTTTGCTTTACAATGATAGAGACCACCAGTAGCTCCTATCTTTTTATCATCGTCTCTTTTTTTATCACCGTCATTAAAAAACACAAAATTTTGACTAGTACTATCTTTCATAAAGTGTAACTTCATCCATGTACTAACTTGTTGCGCATAAGGATACATACTACCTGTTAAATCTGCTACTATTAATTTATTGTTCCACTTTTTGTTTCGTTTAAGCACATTAAATACAACACTAGCAGCGGTATCAGCAATATTTGGCTGCAAATTGGTTTCATTATCACTACTTCTACTTTCAAACGAAAAATTACCATTTTTATCAAATACTCTATAATAACCGTCTAAATTCCCCTTCTTAAATTTTCCTTCGGCTTTTACATGTCCATTGGGATAATACTCTAATTCTAAGCCTTCTTTTAATCCATTTTTAAAGGTTTGAAAAACATCTTTTTTACACTTTTTAGTATAATAAATACATGGCCCATCTAACAATCCATCTTTATAATAAGCTTCCAACTCCACACAATCTGGCTCATCAAACCAATTGATTTCTAAACCTTGTTTTTTATTATTTTTATAAGAAACCTCGCTTTTTAAATCCCCGTTAGACCAAAATTCTTTCCAAATCCCTTGTTTCAAGCTGTCTTTATCTAATATATTAATAGTATCATTTTCATGAATCTTATAACTCAACATCGACTGTGCCTTTGAACTATGCACAAAAAACAATGCTGAAATAAACAGGATATATACTAAAAGATAGCTTTTCACTACCTAAAATTGCTTAAATTTGTGCTAATTATCAAATTATTATGTTAGAAAGAATAAACAGTTTATTAATTGAAGTTGAAGAATTTGCAGCTCAAAGCAAAGAACAGGTAGAAGAATACAGAATTAAATGGTTAAGTAAAAAAGGGGAAATCACTTCTTTATTTGACGATTTTAAAGCGGTGGCTCCTGAGATTAAACGTGAAGTTGGACAAAAATTAAATGAACTGAAAACAAAAGCTCAAGATAAAATTAATGAGCTGAAAGAAAAACATGATGCTTCGACAAGCTCAGCATCCGATAAACAAATTGATTTAACTTTACCTGCAGATCCAACCATTCAAGTTGGTTCGCGTCACCCATTATCATTAGTAAAAAATCAAATTATTGATGTATTTGCACGTATTGGTTTTACCGTAAGTGATGGAAGAGAGATTGAAGATGATTGGCATAACTTTACAGCCTTAAATACGCCTGAAAATCACCCAGCTCGTGATATGCAGGATACTTTTTATGTAGAGTTAAATCCAGAGATGGTATTACGTACACAAACGTCTTCGGTTCAAGTACATATTATGGAGAATCAAAAACCTCCTATTCGAACTATTTCTCCAGGTCGCGTATATCGTAACGAAGCGATTAGTGCACGTGCTCACTGTCAATTCCATCAAATTGAAGGTTTGTACATTGATGAAAAAGTCTCCTTTGCTGATTTAAAACAAACCTTAAACTTTTTTGCGAAAGAATTATTTGGTACTGAAACTAAAATAAGAATGCGTCCTAGTTATTTCCCATTCACAGAACCGAGTGCAGAGGTTGATATTAGTTGTACGATTTGTAAAGGTGAAGGCTGTAATGTTTGTAAACATACTGGCTGGGTAGAAATTTTAGGTTGTGGTATGGTTGATCCACAAGTATTAGAAAACTGTGGTATTGACAGCAAAAAATATTCTGGCTTTGCATTCGGAATGGGCATTGAGCGTATTACCATGTTAAAATACCGAGTTAAAGATTTGCGTTTATTCTTCGAGAATGATGTGCGATTTTTAAAACAATTCTCTGGAGAGTAATATGGAAAGACTTCCAAGAAAAGAATTAATTTTTGATATGTTATTGAAAGAACCTAACGATGTGTTTTTAAATTATGCATTGGCTATGGAACATTTGTCTGCTGAAGAATTTAAAGAAGCTGAATTACAATTTAAAAAAGTATTGACAATTAATCCTAACTATTTACCTTGTTTTTACCAATTAGGACAAGTCAATGAAAAATTAGGGAATAATAATATTGCGTTAACTTATTATAAGCAAGGCGTCGATTTAGCTAAATCACAAAACAACAATAAAGCTTTAGGTGAATTGAATGAAGTAATTTGGATGTTGGAGGATTAGAACAGTTATTAGTTAATGGTTTTTAGTTGTTAGATAACATCAAATAACTTATTTCTAAAAACCAATAACTTTTTCTAAAATCGCTTTATTCCCTACTCTATCTATTACCTCTATTCTTAATTTTTTTGGATTTAGCTCTGTGTAATTACAAATGACTTTATTTGATTTTGCATCATATTCTGCTATTTGCCAAACATCATTGACGTATACATTATAATCTGCAATACCACTTAAATTATCAGTAATTGTAAAACTTACATGAGTTTTAGAGACTGCGCTTGCCGAAGTCTTCTTTTTTGAAGTTGGCAAAACTATTATTGGTGCTAAGGTATCATATGAAACAGAAAACATACCAAACGATTTACTTTCTGTTTTAAACCAGCCATTTTCATATTTACCTACTAAACAATTACTCTCATTTAAAAGAACCATTTTATCTTCTTTTCCTTTAATCGCTGAAGGTATTTTTATGGATAGAGAAAATGCTTTTAATAAATCTTCATCTTTATTACCAACAACTGCTTTACCCAATTTATTAAGATAAACTCCCACAGAAGTATTCTTACTGAGTGTACCAGCTTTAATTAACACCTCCACATCTTCTCTTTTAATTAAGGCATCTTGATTACAAAACACATTGTGTTTTATAGTATTAACAGAATAGCCTTTCAAGTTTTTTGTCTTCACAAAAAATGTCAATACATTTTTATTTCCTTTTTCATCATTGATCTGTAAAGATACTTTATGTGGCAATGTATCATTCAGTACTACCTTTCCCCCATTTGTCAAGCTTTTATAAATAGCAATATCATAACAAGTTGGCGAAAAACATTTTTGAAACTTAAGACCATTTTCTTTTTCACTAAACACATTGACATAACGCCCATTATCAAAACTAATATTATTGAGTTGATGGTGATAAATGATTTTATCGTCTAATAGCACTTTAGCTTCATAAATATTATTTTTATTGGTGCTTCCGTTAGCTCTATCAAATCCAGCAAAACCAATAGCAAAAGTGTTTTCAGATAATACTTGTGTGTATTTTGGTAAAGATAATTTATCACCGATATATTTAACTGGTATGGATGACATACGTTTTATATTATTGGTATCTGCCATACTATAAATTGCTAAATGGGTTAATTCAGGCTTCACATCATCCTTCACGTCATATATGAGTAAAGGGTTTACAGGAATTTCAGATTTCTCTTCTCTAATTTCAAAATGCAAATGCGGACCAGTTGAACTTCCAGAATTTCCAGTATAACCAACGACTTCTCCTTTTTTCACGAGTAACTCATTTGCTTTTGGATACACTTCTATTTCATTTTTTTTCTGATCTAATTGTATTTTTTTAATATACTCATCGATTTTTGAAGCGTATTTTTTTTGATGGGCATAAACCGATACATAACCATTAGGATGTGTCACATAAAGCACTCTGCCATAACCACCGCTACTAATTTTTATACGACTCACGTATCCATCACCCACACTTTTGATGGGCAAATTAGCAGATGGATCAGTACTAAAATCTAAGCCTGCATGAAAATGATTAGGACGAATTTCACCGTAATTACCTGTAATAACAACATCTCTATCTAATGGATACGAAAACCCCAAACCGTTATACTGTGCATAAAAAAACGAATAGTTCAGTGTAAAAAACAAGAGAAATAGTATTCTGAAATTTATCATTATGGCAAGGTTAAATTGTATGAAGTTAATTAACAACGAGTTGTTGATGTAAAGTTAAAGGCATAAGTAAAATGAGTTAGCCTAAAGTCTATTTTTAACCAACAACAAACTGTTTATTGAGCATGAACGTAGAAAATATAAAATCAGAATTACAACAAGTGTTAGATAGCGATGTAGCGCTGCGAAAAGAGTACAATGAAATTAAACGTTCGTTAAGCGACTATCGTAACCAACTCATCCAACGTGACGAAGATTGCAAACGTCTGCAAGTGTCTATCGATGTTTTAAATACCAAATTGGTAGTTATGGAACGTGATAACACCAATTACAAAAGCGAAGTAAGCTCGTTTAAAGAATTACGTAACTCTATCCGTGAACAGTTACAAGAAAAACAAGATGAAATCAATGGTTTGTTGAGCAAAATTGACGAGTTAAATGGTCAATTAGCATCTATTTCATCTGAGTACGAATCTAAAATTGCTGAATTACAAGCTTCTTCACAAGAAGAAATTTCTAATTTAAAATCATCCTACGAAACTCAATTAAACGAATTAAAATCAAATACGTCTTACCAACAAAGTGGTATTCGCACTGAATTAGAAACTAAGATTAACGATTTAACCAATACTTACAACACCACTTATCAAGAAACGGTTTCTTCATACGAATCTCAAATCGAACAATTGAAATCTGATTTTAACGCTCAATTAGAGTCAGTGAAACAAGAATCTGAAAATCGTATTGCTTCTTTATCTGGTTCTAGCTCTGAATCTCTTGCTAACTTAACTTCTGAATACGAATTAAAAATTAGCGGTTTAACTTTTCAGTGGAATACTGAAAAAACAGAAATCACGTCTTCATACGAAAACCAAATTTCTTCGTTAACTGGTGCTTATACTGCTGAAAAATCTGAATTAGTAGATTCTTATGAATCAAAAATTGCAGATTTAAATACAGAGTTATCAAACAAACAAATTGCCTTTGAAGCTGAATTAAGTTCAACGATAGAATCGCTAACTCAATCTTATACTCAAAAAGAAAATGAGTTAAAAGCATTTTACGAAAACGAATTATCTAATACATCTAACTCTTCTGGTTCATTAGTAGAATCAATTAAAGCAGAGTATGAAACAAAAAATTTATTATTATCTGATAACATGAATAAGGTGGTTGTGGAGAACGAACACTTTAAAGAAAAAATCAGAGAGATGGTATATTTTATTGACGAACAAAATACCAAGATTGACGAATTAACTAAAGATATTGAAGGTAAAGCTGAACAAATCAGTAAACAAATTGATAGCTATAATTCATTATCTGGAGAATTTGATTCTTATAAAACATCACAATTATCGAGTATTGATGAGCAAGTTGGAGCATTAAATTCTAAAATTTCAGAATTTGAATCTCTTGTTGCTTCTAAAGATTCTAGTATTACTGAATTGACTGCTTCGGTTGAAGAAAAAATCAATCAAATTACAAGCTTAACTAATTCTTATAACGAGTTACAAGATCAGTTTAATGTATTATCGGTTTCTTTTAATGTAGAAAAAGAGAATTTCGAAAACTTTAAATCTGAATTAGAAGTTTCTAACTCTCAATTATTACAAAGTAAAGATGTAGAGTTTAATAAATTATTAGCGGAAAACACTTCTTTAATTACTGAAATTGATGCGACTGCTGATAAATTAGAAGCTACTGAAGCTGAGTTACAATTAGTTCAAACTGAATTATCTGAATTAAAATCAGTAACAGAAGGCAAAGCGGCTGACTTAAAAGAAACATTAAATAGCAAAAACTACGAAATCACAACTCTATCTGCTAATAACATGGCTTTACAAACAGAGCTAGATTTATTAAAAGCAGAATTAGAAGGTGTACGTGGCGAATTAAAATCAGCTATCGAATCAAACCAAGGAAGTTCATCTTTACAAGAAGATTTTAATTCATTAATGACGGCAAAAACTGAATTAGAAAATCAGTTATCTGGATATAAATCAACTATTGAAGGATTAAACGCTCAAGTTTCTGAATTAACAGCGTCTATTTCTGGTTACCAATCAGAAATTACAAGCTTAAAATCTGCTACAAAAGCGGATGAGCAAGATGCATTTATTGACCGTTTATTTAAACAAATAGACATCTTAAGTGATGAACGTTTAAGTTTATTAAACGAGAAGGAAGAAATGGCAAATCAATTGTTAAAAATGAATGAAACAGTTGCTTCTATTTCGCAACATGTTGACTCTCATAATATTGACATAACTGAATTGGATAATCACAGAAAAAATGTTATATTAGCGGGAAGTTCTAATAATGTGATTTCTGAAAAAACCGTTATGAAGAAACAAATAAATGAGTTGGTGCGTGAAATTGATAAATGTATAGCTCTGTTGAGTGCTTAAAAATGAAAATTAGCTTAGTTTAATGAGCGATGTAAGTGTAAAAGTAGAAATTGCCGGCGGTTTATATACGCTGAAGATTAAAAATGAAGACGAAAGCAACGTTAAACAGGCAGTTGAACTAATAAATCAGAAAATTTCGGAGTTTGAAAAAAACTACGGAGTAAAAGATAAAAAAGATTTGATGGCCATGGTTGCTTTACAATTGGTAAGCCAATTAGCAAAGGAAAAAAACCAAGCCAAAAAAGAGTTAAGCACTCTAAAATTGGTGTTAGAAGATGTAGAACAAATGTTAGTTCAACATAAAGATAACATACAAAAAACAGAAGAATAAACATATAACGTCTTTAAATAGACCCTTTTTGACGCACAAATTTTGAAGAAATTCAACGCTTGTGCGTTTTTTATTAATGAAATGTTTGGATAGTCGCCCTAAGCATTTGATTAAGTAATATAAACAATGTGCGACAAACAAAAATTATGAGTGTATTAGCCATTATATTTATTGCCGTAGCATTAATTGCCGGCGTAGTTGCGGGATTTGTGATTGCCAACTCCCGACTAAACCAAAGTAGCGTTCAGGCAAAAGAAAATCTAGTAAAAGAAGCCGAAGTGAAAGCTGAAAGTTTAAAACAAGAAAAGATTTTACAAGCCAAAGAAA